>Ga0307517_10010193_pt1 | contig 13182 bp, 8 predicted proteins | sample 23_EM_MG_FD_194515 | JGI IMG/M metagenome (GOLD analysis project Ga0307517, IMG submission 194515) | Populus trichocarpa ectomycorrhiza microbial communities from riparian zone in the Pacific Northwest, United States - 23_EM | ecosystem: Host-associated > Plants > Roots > Unclassified | place...
ACACATTTAAAATAATAGGTTTGAGAGCTCTTTCAATAGGGTTCATTTTACTCTTTTCTTGTAGTTTCCACTGAGAGCTATGTTCAAAGGCCTTATCTTGTCGTGCTGAGCCATTTTTCTAGATAAAGGTAAAGAAAGGGGAGGGGATAAAGGTAAAGAAAGGGGAGGGGAAAGGCGTTCCTTTCGTGCTTGATTAAATGGGATCATCTGGGTTCTTTCTAGTATGCATGCTTCATTCTGTCATAGCTCTAACTTGTGGAGCTTTAATGATGTTTTTCACAAATGAGGTCACTGTGTTTGGTCATGGCATTGAAGTAGCAACAAAGCTTAAAGGTTCGACGTCACATGACCAACTCTTGATCCAAACCTCCGAATCCTTTTCTGGGTTGCTTTTATTTGCTATTGGGTTCCTCTTGTTTATGGTAGCATTTGTCAAGGACAGAGAGTTCCAAATTTTCTTTGCTAAAGGTTGTACCTCGCTTCATGTTTCAGTGGCCTTTTGGAGAGTTTACTTCGAGCAGAAGCTTGAAGATCTGGCTCATAATTTGCCTAGACTAGTTGTTGGTGATATTGCTCTGGCTCTTTCATGGGTTTTCTTTCTTGTTTATTCATGGAGAGAGAAGTATGATTAAGAAGCTACAACAGTTAGATAGTCCATCATTGAATAAACTTGAGCTGGTATTGGCTACATTTCTGGGTTCTACCAAGTGGGGTTTCATTTTTCTTGGCTACAGGTTGAATCTGGAACTTTAGAGAAATGGAGGCAAGGCACGCATCAGATTCTTGATTACTGTTTTCTTAATTCTTGATTGGTTTCCAAGAAAAGTTGGAGATGGGATCTGGGGGTTGTCTGTTGTTTTCAACTGAGAATCTTCAACTCGAGAAGTTACTTGCGCGCTCCAATATTGGCTTCTTGTCCACCTTCAATGTAATTTGTAAATCAATCTTATTCAATTTGTTTTTTCTGTTAATAAAACTTTTTAATAATTTTTTATTTTATTTTTAATTAACTTTTTTTATATTTTTAAATCAAGCTATATTAAAAATAAATTTTAAAAAATAAAAAAATTATTTTAATATATTTTTAAATAAAAACATACTTTAAAAATAACCATTAATGTAACCACACACTTAATTAAAATGAAAATTATTATTGTTTTTTTCTAAACAAAATCGATTTATCATTTTATTTTTTAAAATAAAAATAAAACAAATTTTAAATTTAATTACTATGGAAAAACAACATTGTTCTCACTTAAAAAGAAAGTCATGGCTGTTATTGGGCCACGAAGGCCTGGCCCACGACCCCCACAGCATCTAGTTTAGTGAAGGACCCGTTCTCTCATTATTTCTCTTTGAAATTTCTAATTTCTAGCTTTCAGCGACAACATCAACCCTACAAAGCCCTCAGCATCTTAATCTTTCACTTCTGTCTGCAGTAATTCTAACGGTAAATTATTTTTCTCTTTAGCTCTCTCTGTGTTTACGTATGTTCATCTGTCACTTTATTGTCTCTTAAGTTGTGGATGGTCTCTTGAGGTTTGATGTTTTGTTTTGTTTTTTTTCCCTTCATTATTTGGGCATTTTTTTTTCTTTTCAGAATTGTTGTTTTTTTTTCCTTTAATTCTAATTACTTTGTGTAAAAGGGAAAGCTCAAATGGGTTTCTCTTGTAGTTGATTTTGAGTCGAGATTGCAAATTTGTAGTGCCATAAATTGATTTTTGTTTCCTGGGGGGTATTTTTTTGTTAAAATTCCAGCATGTAGGTTCAGTTTCAAAGAAGATATTATATTTTTTTACAAAGTCAGGAAATTGAGAACATAACAGACAGGATCATTCACTGCAATTAAATGGATAATCAAGCAGGGATTTTAAGAGTAAAAGGTTGGATTTTTACTTGAGGCGAATGAATTATCTTCTTTCTTTTTATTAAGGTAGTTGAAGTTACTGATTTGGGAAGTGGTGGATAGTTAGTCATGACTGGTTGGAGAATGATATCCTTGTTGACAATTCAGTAGTAAATTGCACAGACTACTGCTATGTAACATGAAAATATGGTAATGAAAAGTTCACGAACAGATACAGTTGCAAGGGAAGTGATTTCATTCAACTTTTGGGCTATTTAGAATCTGTGTCTGTCTGTGTTCCATTCGTTACAAAACATTCATGTTATACAGCTTTATTCAATTGTGTAATTGAGAAGCTTAGTTGAGTCAAGTTGCTTCCTTGATTTATAAAGAAATGAGGCATCTCTTAGAGTGGTGGTCTCTTTCCCACGAACTGGTCAATTAAAGTGCTGATACAATAAGAAATAAAAGACATTTGGTCCAATACTTGACATATGAGTTCATTTTTATTAAGCTTTTGTGTACATTGTTTCTCATGACTGTTTCTAAATTAGTTTCATTAGTTTGACTGAATAGAATGCTGAGAGTTTTGTGGCCAAATTTTATGCGGGGAAATGGGAATACGAGCAAAAATAGCCTTTTCATCTTGTTGATTTACCATGCAGTGTACGTGTACTTAATTGAGTTTAAATTTCTGGCTTAGCAAGCAACTTTATGGTATGGGCAATGATTCAAAGTCTTTGACGGAGTCAGATATCATTCTGAATCACATGTGCTACGAGCTGCATTAGAGGGATGATTAGTGATTTTTATACAGGAAAACAAATTATGATACGAGTAAATCTCATATGTTGGAGACCAGCCATGCAATAGAGCACATGAACAAAAAATCGAAATTGTTTTAGTGAGTTGATTCATCAGACAATATACGGAACAAAGAACCCAGGCAGCAAAGACATTAATTGGCAAAAAGAGAGAAAATTGATAATGTTTGAAGTATTTGCCCTCCATCTGAACAGATATTTTCGACCCCCTCCCCCCCGCCACACGCACCAATTTCGCTCTGCCTTCCCTCTCTCCCAGAAGCTGATGCTCTACTTCAAATTGATTTTCTTCATTCCTTTCTCTATGCCCTCTTTCCTTCTTTACAGTACTTGTGTTTTCTGCAGATTTGTGATGAGTGGGCTACCTTTGCAAAATGCTTCCCCTTCCTCAGCTGTAAGCCAGGTGTCACTAATTACAACATCTGGTCAAGAATCAAAGCCAAAGAAGAAGATCTGCTGTGCTTGCCCTGAAACTAAGAAACTAAGGGATGAATGCGTTGTGGAGCATGGTGAAGCTGCTTGTGCAAAATGGATCGATGCTCATCGACAGTGCCTTCGTGCTGAGGGCTTTAACATTTGAGTTTGGTAGATACGGTTTAGTTCATAAATCAATACCATTTTGGAATATAGAATTACACATACCAAATGTGAGGAATAAAGCTAGAAAACACAGCTTTTCTTGACCTTTTCAACTTTGCAAGCATTTCTAGCTTCTTGAATGATGATTTCTTTTCCTTACAGAATGACAATTGAAAATGACTAGAATACTTGGATGGGGTTGATATTGTGTTTGTCTCTTCTCTTTGTCTGTTATTTGATTTGTGTTTGTACCTGTGATTTTACAGGAAGAGAAAAGTTGTTCCTCTTTATGTGTAAGGGATTCCTCACATGCCATCGACTCTCCCATTCATATTTCCTTCTTTAAATTCCATTATGATGTTAGATATTGCTCTGAACTTCTGATGATAGTTATAGACTTTCACATTGAGCTGATGCGAGCTTATCCTCACTTGTCCATAGTTATCCTTACAGGTAGCAGTTGCCAAAGATGAGCTGAAAAGATCTGGGAAAGGTTATTATCTGAGATGCATTGCCCAGGTTAGATGTTCTAATCAACTTCATCACAATCTGAATTATCCTCGCTGTTTCTTCTGAGCCATCACGTCTCCCCTGAAGTGAGCTCTTCGAGAGGAGATGTAATGGCTCAGAAGCAAGTCAGAGAGGATAACTTCGTGGGCAACAATGTTGATTAGAATGTAAAGTTCGACAATGCATCAAGATAACCTCTCCTGTTGAGTCTCAGATCATCTTTTGCAACTGCTAATCTCTGCATGCGAAGCTAGTTCTATCTTCTTTGTTGATATCGAGAACAGATTCTCCATGTTTAACGTTCTTTATATCCTTTTCCGAGTTCATCTTTTGAAATTACTTTTCGTTCATTGCTTCCTATACCAATTATCATTCAGTTCAGAGACGGATTCTCCCTTTTTTTTCTTCCTTTTCTGTATCATCTTATAAGCCCTCTTGAAGCCTCATTGACCTAATAAACTCGTACACATCTCCAAATTGGACCCGTAATATCCATATAGCCTAATAAAATAACACTCTTGAGTAGAAGGCTTGTTGTGATTCACTGTGGACTCAATCTTAGACTAATCAGACATCCCGAAACCAATTGTTCAGTTCTAGGTGTATTCTCTCGGGTCAAATCTGGTTTGCTCATCACTAATCGCTTGGACAAAGACACGTTTTTTTATCACGTCTCGTCTAAAGATTGATAATATACAGTCACCAATAATATACAGTCCACAAAACCTAGAACTTAACAGCTTTTGCAGTGGCCCATTGTTACTTTAGACCCATCAATAATATATAGTTCACAAAACCTAGAACATAGACAGCTTTCACAGTGGCCCATTGTTACTCTAGAACTGTATCTCTAAGTAGTCCAGCATATTAATCACTACCTTTGCATGGATAGACAACCTTAAACCCTAAGGTAAGTAATGTGAATCTTCATCCTCTTCTAAGTGGTCATCTTCTTCAAGCTCTATAAACACAAACAATACATTCTCTAAGGTTCTTTCTTCTGTTACTAAACAAACAACTTCTTGTGTATTCTCAACTTTCCGGTCCATCTACCAATTTAAGAAAGAATTTGATACTTTTGAGGTTCTCTGTGAACCTAATCAACATGCAGAATAATCTTTGAACTTGGAACACTAGTTGGCCTACACATTAGTTGGCAAAGAAAGAACAGAACTGAATGAATTGCATGGTAAATGATTTAAAATTATCAGCCCTGTAGCTCGTTCTGAGGGCTTCATCGCTACTGGGGACTGTTACATATGCTTGAGTTGATAATCTAACAATATAATTTGGAGCAAAGAACACATGTTTTTGGAATTTCATATGACAACTGTGAGGAATAAAGCTAGAAAAGACAAGCAACTTTGATCTTGACCATTTCATCTGTTCAATCATTCTTGTTCTTTCACCTGCACTAAAAAATTGAAAATAGCCAAAATGCATGGATGAGACCTTGATAATATTGTGCGCGCGCGCCTAATCTCTTTGTCGATGCTCTATTCTTGTCTTTACATGTGGTGTGACAAGTAGACTAAAGTTCTTTCTCTGACGTGCGTTTGCCTTCATTGCTATTGAAGTCTTCAATTTATGTATGTTAAGTTTTCTTTCTTTACATTCCATAATAAATGATGCTAGATATTGTTCTGAGCTTGTCTCATGATGGTTATTGGCACTGACTGATCTTTGTTTAAGTTTACCAACTATCGTAATTAAGGGGATCCAATGGCTGAAAAGCAACGTATCAGGATGGGACGCAACAAAGTTGATCTAAACGACTTCAGACAGTAACCTTAATTACCTGATTTAGTTGTGAAGAGGCAGAGTACTATATCAATAATATTCCATTAAACCACACTTAAGGCCATAGACATGGCCCTTACATAACATTGAAGAAGAAGAAGACATAAACATAAGACACTCATTATCACCTTTTTTTTCCCTTCCACAAGTACTATAGCAGAAGGACACAAATTACATTATTAGTCGACTCCCTACGCCACACACATGACGGTTTGCGTGCTTAATACGTGCTTAATGACCGCATGTGCAGGTAGTGCAAGTGCAGTTAGCGCCGCACTTGCACTTGCCATCGTTCTCGGTTGCTGGAACCTCCATGACTCCAGTGTAGACATGGCTGCAAAAAAAATTGACCTCCATACATCAGTATCGTATCCCCATTTTAGCCATCTTTGTTATTAGTGAGTATTCTTAAGTTTTAAACATGCTAATTAGACTACGAGCTCTTCAGGGCAAAGAGGATATTTCTGTGTTCATCTTTTGTGCAGATATTTTGAATGGCAAAACGTACCTCTTCTCAGTCTCAACGATGTCAGCAGTGTAGCTGCTTCCCTTCTTGCTGCCAAATAATCACAAATTGCGTGGCGTGAGAGAGGAGCACTATATATACACAGTTTTATATGGACCATGAGCATCAAGACTCGATGAACAGAATAAAAGACCAGTAATTGATAGATTAGTGAAAGATGACATTAATCTTCACAAACATATGCACGAAAGCCATGCAAGAATGTGAACCAACTATAGTCTATGTAGCCAGGACAATCACAACATAAATAAAGTACCATAAACAAGCAAGAGCTACTTAATCAAGTTCGCAAAAGACGAACACTTACACACACTGGGTCTTGTCAGCGCAGTCGCAGTTGTCGCAGGTGCTAGACATGGTGATTGATTGATGAAGCAAATGGATGAACTAAATACGAAGTTGTTCTTTGCTTAGGTTGTCTGAATTGCTATGTCTCCGAGCCCTGCCTGCTCTATTTATAGACGGAGGAGAAGTGCACCAATAATGGTTGAAGAGAAGATCAGCATGGCTCATGGTCGACTGTGGGGCTTTTGGGACCCGCTTAAGGCATGAAAGGAGCACACGCCTCTCGAGGAACCGTCCGAAGGAATCTTGATAATGGAAGTAAGGGCTGGCCATCTCTCCTCCTCTCATGTCAACTTCGCTTCTCGATATGAAAGAGATATGGATCTTCTGTCATTCTTGACAAAACATGTTAGCCCCACACTTGAAAATCATTCTAGCTAGCATTGGTTCTAGGCTCTATACAGGTCCATTTGACAATTAATTAATTTCTTCATTTTAATTTGCTTCGTTTTTTTTCTTTTTGGTTTGCAATGGAGGGATTTGAACTTCGTGTTGTTGTAAACTTGTAATCGCTTGTTGGGATTATTTATATAGTATGAAATTTGTTTTCTAACATGTACTATATATCGAGGCTTGAGATATATAGTTTTTGAACTGTTTGTTTGTTAAAATGTAATTAAATTTATGAAAAATAATTCTTCAAAAAATGAATTATTTTAAATGTCTAATTGTATAATGGAAATTAATTTTTATGTTAAATATTTTAAAATAGTAAGATTCTATAGAGTCATCAACTTTTTCAGGACACCTTTATTCATTGTAAAATGAATTGGTTGTTCCATCAAAAACAAGTTGATGTCCACTGAAAAATCAATTAATTAAGTGAAGAAAAAATGTAACATGAAAAATAAAAGGTATTTCCCATCATTTGAATAAAATGTTTAAATATATAAACAAATCCTAATCAATGAAATAAACTTAAAGTATTATTTATTTATTTTAGAATAATATTGCAAGTTAACATTTAATACAATAAGTCAATAAATATACGAAAGAAATTATAAAAAATTATAGGTAAGATTGAATTGAAGAACACTACAAATTATTGAGTCTTAGATTCTCTCCTTACTTTGTCATCCATAATATTTATAAACCTTGTTTGTATTAGCTCTTTAGAACATGAAAAGTTATATGATAATTAATTAATAAAAATGTTAATAGTCACCGTTGGTTATAGTGCTTGCTTTATTATTGGTGAAGAATTTGATTTTTTTTATTAACATGGGTGTCCGGCTAGTTTGCATGTGTCTCGACTAATTTCATGGTCTCTAAAATTAATGATTATAGAAGTTTCTAGTGGCCTTAAAATTTATAGGACTCGAACTGATAATTTTAAAAAATAAATTTAAAATTTGATAAATTAAATTATATCTTTTGAATTGAATTGGATTATTATGTTAGTAAGATATAACCATTAACAAGAAAAAAAAACACCTACTTTGCATAGAATATGGTGCAGAAAATATAATAATATTTGCATTGTGTCGTAAAATTTGGACTTATAGAGAATTTATCAATAAAGCATAAAAAAACTTTTTGTACATGTACGGTGCTTTACACCACTTTATAATATCTCGGAACTCGAACAAAATATATTGAGGTGTGTACCTAAATTTCGTTTAAATGGAGAGGAAAAAATTATGGGCGAAGAAGATAGGAATTAGATATTTCAAGGCTAGTAGGTAATGTTAAAAAATAATATAAATTAAAAAATAAAATTTTATTTTATAATTTAAATTATTAAATTGAATTAGTTCTTTCACATAATATCAGAATCTTAATGATCAGGCGGTAATGAGTTTAAATCTCACATTCTCTATTTATTTGATAAAAATTAAATATAAAGTGATGAAAACACGTGCAAGTTTCAAACCTAAAAGACTTACACTTAAGAGGATGTATTAGAGAATAATATAAATCATATTTTAAAATCTCATCTAACAGTTTAAGTTATTGTATCGAATTAATTCTTTAACAGTTAATAACGTTAATTTGTTTACCTAAGCCTAAACTATTATTATTATTATTATTATTATTATTTAAAAAAACATGCATCATCACTGGAAAACATATGTAAATTATGGGATTATTAATGTTAAAAACAACAAAAAGTTATGGCTGAAGAGGATAGTTCGTTTGCCCCTTTTACATTGGTGTGAACGTGAAAATTTCGATTTTTTTTTCCCTATACTTATATATATTCAGTTGATCTATAAAAAAATTTAAAATTATCATTATTAAAATTTATTTTATGAATATCAAACACTACTTTTCAATATAAAAACTTTTTCAAAACAACAATCCACGACAAGTCTAAGATTTTCCAAAAAGAAAAAATAAAACAACTTAAAATTATGTAATTTAAATTTCAAATATAAATAAAAAAATAAAAATTAAATTAATATAACTCAATAAACTCAACGGGAGATATTATTATTATCCTAAAATTAAATAATATTTAAAAAAACAAAAAAAATATTATTTAGCTAGAACAGAACAGAACTAAAATGCTCGGTGTAGAATTTGAATAGAATTTATAGCATGAGATAAGATGATTAGCGAGATGAAATATATTTCAGTTTATTTTATTTTTAAAATTAGAATTAAATATAATGAATAGGAAGATAAACTTGATTAGCTAGGAAATTAAGAGAAAATGAAAACAAAAATCAAAGCACTTATCAAGGATTGGATAAGAGGAAAAGTGGAGAAAGGGTCGGAGCTGAATTATTGGACTACCAGAGATTCACAATTAAATTAATATGTTTTATTTTCTAGGAATAAAAGCTGATGATTTTTTAAGGGACAGAAATGGAACAAATAGCATCTAAATTCACTTTAAAATCTCTTTATTTTATTAATTGGATTAGTTATATTTATATAAACCCATATTTCCTATCAATTAATCATCTATCAATAAATTATAAATTATAAAAATTGATTTGAAAAATATTAGACATATTTTTAGTAGTGTAAAACAACCTTTACACGAATATTAGAGTGAAATTGAGATTTGATATTGTGAGCCTAATAAATATGCATCTTTTTAATTAATTTTCATCCTTTTTTTGTTTTATATTATTTTATAAATAAAACTATTAAATTGTTAAATATAATAAATTCTATTATTATTATTGTTTTCGTGGTCGTCGTTGTTGTTTTCTGCAATTGAAGGTTTAATAATATATTTGTTTTTTATATATAAATTCTGACATAGTTTTTATGGGCATGTTGTTTTAACATAAAAATAATAAAAATTACCTAAATAAAAAGAAGGTTGTGTCGGGCCAAACTCGAGCTCATTGGACTTGAGTATTTAAAAAGTCTAAAATGAAATGAGAAACAATCTTAATTTAATATTTACGAATATTATTTAACACCATGCATGCATTTCTTGATAAATTTTCATATAAATATTATAATTATGAGATTTACTTGATAAAATATTTAAATATAAAGAAGGATGTTGGGCCATATATTATATTTTTTTAACTATTTTCTATTGTTTATTTCTGTGTTTTAATAATGTTTTTTAAAAAATTAATTTTTTTATATTTTTAAATTATTCTAAAGTTTTAAAATTAAAAATAAATTAAATAAATTAAAAATAATTTAAAAAACAATTCCTATTATACTATCTCGTGCGTTACCTGCCTGCATGCGTCCAATCTTTTTATCCACAGATGGGAAAAGAAGTCGTGCTTGCCTTCTTCATTGCCTCTCCGCTTTCTGTCCGACATGTATCAATGTCAAGATTTTTGTGTGATTGCATGAAATTAACTATGAACTAGAGTTAATAAATATATTTTAAAAAAGGGATGTGGACCGTTCATATGAAACGCTCACTTTTTTTTCTTCTTTCTATTTTCATCCTTAAATTTTAATTAAATTCTTTTGTGACCAAATTTTATGAAATAAAATTTAAAATTGTGATAGAAAGATAAAACAAAACGAAAATAGATCACAATATAAATTACAGAGAAAACACATACATGATCAATCTCAAATTCATAAAAAAATACTTTTCAGTTCATCTATTTTTCTTTTTCCTCCAATTCAGTCTCTTTATTTTTTTTTAAATTCTAATTTTGATCTAAAATTTATTTTGTTCATTTTCTTAATCACGGAGCTTGAGAAAAGAGGAAAACTTGTTGGGAAAAAAAGTAAAGAAGAGAGAAACTTGTCGGTTGATCACATTTCAACATTAAAAATAAACAATCTTGGTATTAATAAATTTCATTTGATAAGAGGAGTTTCGTAGGAGTATTTTTAGATCTTTATCTTGTTGGAAAAGGTAGATTAGGTTTGAGAGATCATTTTTTTTTCTAGTTTAATTTTGTGTCTTTGAACCAATTTAACATTTCTTTTTAGTTGAGAGATTGATTTATTGACATTATAAGAATATTTATCATGTATTTTTTAGTGAAATAAGTTGAAAAAAAAATTGAATAAAAAAAACCCTTATTTAATTTTCCAACCACCTAGCTGGTGGTAAAACACTTGGCAAACAAATGTTTATTACATCCTAACTCATTTTTGATCATGTTTGGATCACATTTTCAAAGAAAATTTCAAAAATACAAAGAAAAATTAAAAATGCATTTTTGATGCAATTCAACCCTTTTGCTTACTGTTTTCATAGTGATGAAATTTTAAAAATAAAAAAATTTAAAAAAATCAAAATGAAAAGAAAATCAAAGAAAAAAAAATTAGCGAGTGAAACAATAATCATGCAAGAAAAGAGGGATCAAATAAACCTAAAATTCTGGGGCCTCTCCAAGCAACTAAGGTATAAAGATGAAAAAATAAATTGAAAAAAGAAAAGAGAGAGAGAGTAGAAGATGGGTGAAGGTATAAGAAGATAAGAAGACAAAAATAAAGGGGAGTGTAAATAGAGATAGACCCGTAACAAAAAGTGCCCCTCTCATCTCTTCCTCGAGCTTGCCAAACCACCACCATCAACGACACCGATAACCCAGCACCATTGACAACCTAGCCTCCAACCATGAGAGCAACCACTTCAGCCTTTTTTGTCACCATCAACACTAGAATGTGGTGGTTTCCTCCTGATACATGTGATGCATGTGTCAAAGAAGTTGACTTACCCTTCGACTTCAGCGTACCATGTTTGTTTGTGTACATTTTAAAAAAAATTATCTTAAATTAATATTTTTGGTGTTTTTCAATTATTTTAAAATATTATATAAAAAATAATTTTTTTTTTATATTTTCAAGTGAAAAATACTTTTAAAAAACATCTAAAAACAGAAGTTACTGCACTTCCTGACAAGCAATTATTTTTTATTCCAATACTTTAAGGTTTAATTGTTTTATATCAACAAAATATTTTATTTTTTAAACTAAGCATTAATTAAGCGTTAAATATATATATATAAAAAATCAATCACTAAGTTCAATTTCAAATAAAAATAATGGGAAATGATCAAATTTTCTTTATTTAAAAAGAAAATGTTGAGTGACTTGGAAAAAAGAAAAGAAAAGAAAGAAAGGACATGAACTATTCCCCTGCTTGGCAAATCAGTAGATGATGGTAGCAAATATATATATATATATATATATATATATATATATTGATATCTATGTGATGTTCGAGGGGGAAAAGGAATTTTGTTTTTTCCTCGGGTCAAACCTACTAATGGGCTCTGAGCTCTGAGCCCAAGCCCGAAAGTCATAATCTAACTATATTTTCTATAGACAATTGCGAGGAATTGTATTCAACTGAAATATTCAAACCCAAATCGATCGAATTATATTAAATTTTACAACTCCAAATTCTGATGACTAAGAAAAAAGAGAAAATACAAGAAAAAAAATTCAACTAAATACTTTGAATAACAATTTCTTGGCTTAAATATATTTTAAATTCTTTTTAAACCACTATAAAGCTCATACCAGAAGTTTTTGTTTACTATTCATATTGAATATTTTTTCAAGGTCCTTCAAGTTTTTCAAAAGTTTATAATAGTATAGGAGTTCACTTATGTATTATTTCTCAATAAAAAACCCTTTTTTTTTTAATAAAATCATGAAATTAAATGATGCAATTGTATTCATTTAAAAAATAATTAGAATTTTAAATTTGATGTGCATCGAGTAAATATAGTATATTATATAGTTTTTTTAAAAAAACAATTATTTATCTTTTAGTTTTAGTTTCATGATAGAAATTTTTTAAATTCAATTTCAATGAATAAAAAATAAATGAAAATTGATACCAATTAAAAACAAATAAATCATACAAGATTTAGGTTAAACATTCCTATGAATACGAGATTTGTTAATAATTTCTTTTAAACATATATAATTATAAATTATAAAAATATCTTGAACTTAAAAATAATTAAAAACTAAAAGTTTTATATTAGAAATCTCCACGCAAGACTGTGGATAGATGACTAGTTTTTCAAAAGAGAAAAAAAGAAAAGAAAAAGGAGTTTAAAAAGTCAAATCCTTTTGGCCCCTCAAAGGACCGATTCCACGTGTGATTCATACTTTTGAGAGGATGACTGAGAATATAATAAGAATTGTGTTTTCATCGTATCGTGTTTTGTAGGTGGAAAAATATTAAAATAGTATATTTTTTTTTTTTTTTTAGATATTAATATATCAAAATAATTTAAAAATATTAAAAAATAATTTAAAAGTAATAGCGTGGTTTTGTTTAGTGGATCCAGGCTGATGATGGCAACCTTTCTTGAAGTGATTAAATTACTAAAATACCAGCATGTACA
>Ga0307517_10010194_pt1 | contig 13181 bp, 9 predicted proteins | sample 23_EM_MG_FD_194515 | JGI IMG/M metagenome (GOLD analysis project Ga0307517, IMG submission 194515) | Populus trichocarpa ectomycorrhiza microbial communities from riparian zone in the Pacific Northwest, United States - 23_EM | ecosystem: Host-associated > Plants > Roots > Unclassified | place...
TATTATTATTATTATTATTATTATTATTGCTTAATTAAATACCAGCTGGTACAAATAATACTATAGCTAATATATTAGACATGTGTAATCATTCATTAGGCATAAACATAAATAAAAGTATAATTAAAGTTAATATAGAAATAGTTATAGATAAAGAACTAGATAAAGCAAATTTAGAATCAAAATATATTTTATTAACTACTTTATTTTTTTGTAAAATAAGAGCAGGTATTCTTAAATCTTTTAAACTACTAAAATAAGTATAAGAATGTCCATCAAAAAACATAGTTTTTACAATAAATAAGTAATATACAGCACTTATAACACTAGTTAATACTCCTATAAGAGTTAAGAATATAAATCCTTCTTGTAAAGCAGCAGAGAATACCATCTGTTTAGCAAAGAATCCCATTAAAGGTGGAATACCAGCAAATGAGAATAAAGTAATAGTTAAACTTAAAGCTAAAAAACTATTAATATGGAAATAACCTTTAAGCTGGCTAATAAGTTGTATAGGTGAATTATTTTTATCAATTAAATTGTTATGATTAATATTTTTATCATTATAAGCATATAAACTATAACCTATAGCAATTAATAAAATAAATGCATTTAAATTAGATAAACTATATTGAACTAAATAGAAAATAAATGATTGTATAGATTCAACACTATTAATAGTTAATGCTAATAACATAAAACCTAAATGAGATATAGTACTATAAGCAAATAATCTTTTAATTCTAAATTGAGTTAGACCTAATATAGTACCAATTATTAAAGATAATAATGAACTAATTAATAAACTAGTAGTTCAAGTATATTGAGTAGTAATAAATATACTATTAGTATAATGAACCAATTGTAATAATAAAGTTAATATAGATATTTTAGCAATAATAGCTACAAAAGTAGTAACTATTGTAGGAATACCATCATAAACATCAGGAGATCAAAAATGAAATGGAGCAGCAGATATTTTAAATAAGAATCCTATAGTAATTAATAATAAGCAATAAGGTATATATGTAGTAATTTGTTGTTGATTTAATACACCAGCTAAATTATTAATAATATAAAAACTATCTAAATATGTTACACCTAAATTAGCATATATTAAAGCTATACCTAATAATATGAAACAAGAAGATAATCCACCTAATAAGAAATAAGTTAAACCAGCAGATGTAGCAGATTCTGAATTTCTATACATAGTACATAATAAATATAAACCATAACTTTGTAATTCTATAGATAAGAAAATTGATACAAAATCACTACTAGATATTAATAATATACTACCTGTTACAATAAATAATAACATTAATGTATATTCTAATATTGTATATTGTTCTCCTTTTTTTAAAAGTATATTAGATACAGCAATATTTTTAACAAATTGTAATTTTGTAAATAATAATTTGTATAAACTTAAATACTGACTAGATATAAGTTTTCTAGGATAAAAACCAGTAATGTTCAAGATTAATAATGTAATAATAAATATTAATATATGAAATGTTTGTGTTATAGGTGATGTATAAAATAAACCACCAAATAACCCTATACCATTATCTAAATATGTTATAAATAAATTATTATAAGATAAATAAATACAGTAAAATAATATTATAATACCTATTCTTGAATAAAGAATAGCTGTATCACGTCTAAAAGACAATGCGTTAGATAATATTAAACAGAAAATTGAAGATAAAAGCATATCTGAATAAAAGTATAAATAAATTTAAATTAAACAAAATAAATAATAAAAATATTTATTAATAAATATTTTTATTATTTAATAAATTATAACTAATTATAAAGTAAATTATTATTTAGTTGATGTTAAATTATTATTTAATAATGCAAATAAAGTAAATATAACTAATATAAATAAATTATTATCATTATAAGAGAAATATACTAATGTTATATAGAACATTAAACCAATTAATATGTATAAAGCATAAGTAGTAATAACACCAGTACTTAATCTACCTAAACTATTACTTAAAAATAATAATCCTTTTTCTAAACCATAAGGTCCTAAGAATTCTACTGAACCTTTATCAAGACTCTTAGTAGTTTGACCACCTAATTTAAGAACACCTTCTACAATATATTTATTATAGAATAATTCAATATAAAATCTTTGATTAAAGAAACTGAATAAATTATAACCAAATCTAGAGAATTTAAAATTAATAAGTAATTTAGGTAAGAATTCAGAGAATAATACTGAAAGTATACTTAAAGAAACAGTAAACACAAAAGGTAATAATTTAAATAATGTAGGTACAGCAAATTCTGTATCTAACATAATTTCATGGCTAGGATGAATAAATAAACTATTATCTACAAAAAAACCAGTACCTAAACCAATAAATATATCTTTAGTTAAATAACCAAAGAATATAGAAAAAATAGATAATATAATTAAAGGTAAAGTTAAGAATAAATCACCTTCATGTGCATGTTTGTAACTAGATAAAGGTCCATTAGGATTAGCTAAGAAAGTTAAATATAAAACTTTAGCTGAATAAAGTGTAGTAAACATAGCACCTATAGTAGCTACAAAATAAACTATAGTACCAGATAAGTAGAATTGACCATAAGCAGATTCTAAAATAAAATCTTTAGAATAGAATCCTGTCATAAAAGGTACAGCAACTAAACTTAATGAAGCTATTAACATAACTGAATAAGTTAAAGGTAAAAACTCTCTTAAACCACCATATTTTCTAAAATCTTGATTATCAGCTACTGCGTGTATAACTGATCCAGCACCTAAGAATAATAATGCTTTATAAAAAGCATGATTAACTAAATGGAATAAAGCTAAATTATAACTAGATAAACCTATAGCTATAACCATCATACCTAATTGACTCATAGTAGAATAAGCAATAACTTTTTTAATATCTTGTTGGAATAATCCAATTAAAGAACTAAATACTGTAGTTATAGCACCTAATCATAAACATAATACTAATACAGTTGAACTATATTCAATTAATGGTGAAGATCTCATTAATAAATAAACTCCAGCTGTAACCATAGTAGCTGCGTGAATTAAAGCAGAAACAGGTGTAGGACCTTCCATAGCTTGAGGTAATCAAATATGTAAACCAACTTGAGAACTTTTAGCTGTAGCACCTATTAATAAACATATACCTATAATTGTAATAATAGTTTCATTATAGTAAGGAGCTAATGCAAATACTGTACTATAATCTATATTACCAAAAGATCATAATATAGCAAACATACCTACAGTTAATAAACAATCACCTACTCTATTAGTTAATAAAGCTGATAAAGAACTTTGATTAGCTGCAATTCTAGTAAATCAGAAATTTACTAAAAGATATGAACAAACACCAACACCTTCTCAACCTACAAACATAACTAAATAATTATTTCCTGTTACTAGTATAATCATCATAAAAGTGAATAAACTTAAATAACTAAAAAATCTTTGATTATGTGGATCATGACTCATATAACTTATTGAATATATATGTACTAAACTAGATACTATTAATACTGGTATTAACATTGATACTGTTAATGAATCAAATCTAAAGTTTCATAATACATATAATGATTCTACATCTACTCATCTTGCTACATTTATTGTTACTGGTATATTATTAAAACCTACTTCAAAAAAAGCTATTATAGCTAAAAATGTTGTAGTTATTACTGAACCACATGTTATTATATGTGATCCTGTTATACCTACTTTTCTACCAAAAAAACCTGATACTATTGAACCTAATAATGGTAAAATTATCAATGTTAAATACATTTATTTATATTGTATTGTTATACTTCCTCTTAATCTATAATATGCAACTAATATTCCTAAACCTATTGCAGATTCAGCTCCTGCTATTGTTAAAATATATACAGCAAAAGTTTGTCCTAATATATCATCAAAACTAAGTGAACTGATTAATATTAAAAATGTTACAGATAATAACATTATTTCTATAGAAATTAACATTAATATAATGTTTTTTCTATTTAATACAAATCCTAATATTCCTATAAGAAATAAAAATATTGAAAAATTCATTTTATTTATATAAAATTTTATTTGATTTATCTATACTATATTAAATTAATACAAAAAATATTAATAAATATGTATAAGACTCGAACTTATATTTACGTGTCCGTAGCACGCTATTCTACCATTGAATTAACATATTAAAAATACTTTACCTTAAATAAGTATAAATTATATATTCTATTATATATAATAAAAAAATTTTTTTTTTAATTATTTAGCATATAAAAATTTATAATTATTTTTATTAGCAAATATTAATTTTTTATTACTATTATCGTCAAATAATTTTGGATTATTATTATCTTTAGGTATAGTATTTGGTCCTATTTCTCTATGAGAATTAATTATTTTATATCTCTCTAATAAATTATTTACTTTTTCTTTTCTAAATTCATCAAAATGTTTATTATAATAATCATTATATCAATATGTAGGTTTCATTTCATATCCTAATTTAACATGATTACGATGAAATTCTATATTTTCTACCATTGTTTGTATACGATATATATCACATGTAGATAAATCAGGATATTTTACCCTACAAAAATGTTTAGATGAATCTGAAGACATACAATTATAAGTATAAGTCATACCATATTCACTATAAACACGTATAGCGTTATTATGATAACATTTAGGCTTTTCTCAATGTAAAGTTTCAGGATTAACAGATCTTTTTGTTACAGGATCATAATAAAAAAACTTACCTTCAGGTACTATATGTCTAGTAATTTTACCATCTGGTCTAACAGCTTCTCTTTTATGTATAATTTCTTTAAATAAAGATGTAGATTTATTTAATGGTTCAATTTGTATTTTACCTTTAGGTGGTATCTGTTTTTGGGGTAGAATTTTCCTTTGATTATTAGATTGTTCTACTTGATTTTGTAGTTCAATTTGATTAACTATAGCATTATTAACAGGTTGTTTACCTTTAAGTTTCTTACCTCTAGGTTCATCAAATGTAAGTTCAGCTGACCGTTTATTTAATTCTTCTCTCCGTTTTTTATAATTTTCAATTTCAAAAACAGGTTCATTACCTAATAATTGATTATAGTTAGGATTAGGTGGACCACTATCACCCGTATTAGAAGAACCTATACCTAAAGGATTATTATTATTAGAACCAGATGTAATATTAATAAAGGAATCATTACTTAATTGCACTAAATAATTATTAGAGAATATATTTAATAATTCTAACAAAAAATAAGGATTATTTTGTAAAGTAAGGAATGTATTAAATATAAATATTATTATACTAAATAAACTACCTACCTTTTTAGGTGATTTAGGATCAGTATAATGAATATATATTATAAAAGAATAATAATTTATAGTTCTTTTTAGTTTTATTTTTATTTTCTTCATCTTCATTTTTCTTATATAATTTAACCTTCCATTTGTTCTCTTAATCATAATAAAAAATCTCTTATAGATACAGATTGTATAGCTATAGGCATAGAACTGTGAAGGATTCCACATATTTCTGAACATTGTCCGAAAAAAGTTCCAGGACGATTTATGTAAACAGAAGCTTGATTTAATCTTCCAGGATAAGCATCTGCTTTAATACCTAAAGAAGGACAAGCATAAGAATGTATAACATCAGCTGCTGATATAACAATTCTAGTGTGAGTTAATTCAGGTATAATTACTCTATTATCAACTTCTAACATTCTAAATTGACCTTGTTCTAAATCACTTTCTGGTACTATATATGAATCAAATTCTATAAATTCATCATCTTCATTTGTAAAATCTGGATATTGGTAACTTCAGTATCATTGATGACCTTCTGCATATACAACTAATGAAGGGTCCATAACTTCATCCATAAGATATAATAATTTAAATGAAGGAAATGCTATTAATATTAATATAAATGCAGGTGATATAGTTCAAATTAATTCTATTAAAGTACCATGATTCATATATTTATGAGCTATAGGTGATTTATTAGCTAAAAAATTTTTTATTATTGATATTATCATTCATGTTACAGTAAACATTATAATAGCTAAATAAAACATAATATTATTATGTAATTCTTCAATACCTTCCATTTGTGGTGAAGCACTATCTTGGAAAAATAAACCTCAAGGTGTTGGTGCATCTAATTGTAATTTATATATATAATTTTGTAAAAGCATATTTTTATTTATTTTTATTTATATTATAAAATATCACGCTAATTTATGTAAACATTATGTATTCATATAAATACATATATATTTCTAATTTTTTTTTTAATTTAAGAATTATTAACTTTAACTTAAAATTTTGTAAATAAAGATATACAATGTATAATTTATTTATATATTAAAGAATAACCATTTCAAGATTTTATATTAAAATTAAAAATTTGTCTACTTTCTATTTTTAAAGCATTTTTACCTAATTCAAATACAAAACCTAAAGTTAATACCAAGAAAAATACTAACATAATTAATAAACCATATATACCATTAGTGTAAGCACTAACTACATAAGGATATATTAATAAAATTTCTAAATCAAATAATAAAAATAATAAAGCAAATATAAAAAAAGAAATACTAAATTGTGTTCTATTTTGACCTAAAAAAGAATGAAAACCACATTCAAAAGCACTATCTTTTTCTTGGTACGGGTTATGTGGTGAAAGTATTAAATTAACTAATAATAATATTATACCTAATACTGGTATTAAAAATAAGAAAAAAGTTGTTGTTGTCATATTTAAAGTTTAAAAAAAATTTTTTAGATATAAGTTTTATATTTATATTTTCTTACATAATTTAAGTTAAAGTTAATAATAAAAATAACTAACTAAAATTGAATATATGAAATTACTGGTATAATCTTTAAACTATTTCTAACTAATATTTATTTATAAGTTTTATTTATTTCTCCTTTATTATATAAATAATATCAAAATTATTCATTTATTTATTTTTTTAATTTTTATTATATATATATATATATATATATAGTTAAGAGAGAAAATCGAATTCTCATATATAATTAAAAAAAATTATTGTTTTATCTTTAAACTACCTTAACTAATAATATTATTATAAAAAATATTATTATTATTATTATTATATGAATTTAATTATTTTATTTTTAATTAAGCAACATATAGTAATAAAAAAGCCATCATTAAAGCAAATAATCCTGTTGCTTCTGCAAATGCAAAACCTAAGATTGCATATGAAAATAGTTGTCCTCTTAATGAAGGATTTCTTGCTACACCTAATATTAATGCACCAAAAACTATACCTATTCCTACACCTGCTCCTATTAATCCTGTTGTGGCCATACCAGTACCTATAATTTTAGCTGCTTGTAACATAGTTTATTATTAAATTATGTATGCTTATAGCTATTTACAGTTAAACAAAAATTATAATACGTAATATTTATTATTTATTTAATTGAACATACTAATTAAATCTAATATATCACAAATTTCTGATTTTAAAACATCACTATATATATCTATATTAGGATTTCATCAAATAAGAAGATTTTCTAAATAATGTACTAAATTATATTTAAATATTAAATCATCTAAATGATTTAGAGTATCTATTAAATATTCATATGTTGCACGATATTCCATAGTATCATCACCCCGCAAATTAATCAAGTAATTACTATGTATATGTTGATCTTGTCTCAACATACCACTATAAGTTGATTCATTTAGTTTTAAACCGCTATCTAAAGGTTCTAAACCTACACCTGTATAAGGATCACTTACATCAGTACTATTATTAATAGACAACACATCATCGTCTGATGCTGGCTTATTATATACCGTTAACTCTGGATTATCTGCTAACTCTGGGTTAATAGGTGAATAAATAGTATTACCTGGTACTAAACTAGCATTATTTGTATTACCTGATACTAAACTAGCATTATTTGTATTTTCTGATACAGAATTAACATCATTTAAATTTTCTGATACAGAATTAGCATCATTTGAATTTTCTGATGCAAAATTAGCATCCTTTAAATATTTTGACACAGAATTAGCATCATTTGATAATTCTGAATTATCTTCACTATCTGTAGGTAAATAAAGTCCTATATTAGTATTATCAGGAATAGCATTACCATTCTCTGAATCACTTTCAAAAGTACTATCATAATCAATATCCTCTGAAAATGAACTAGGTATTACTTCACGTACACGAACTCTAACATCATCCATATACATTTCTAATAATTCATGTGACATATTTATTTCATCTACTAACTTATTAGCTACAGTTTTAATATCTGTATATTTTGAAATTAATTCTAAATAACGCTCATGAAAATTATCCACTCTAGCTATTGGTTCATACAAAGAATTCTCAGGTATTTTTGATTCTTCTGGAATTTCAGCAATATCAGATATTTTATTTACTCAATCCTCAATATTAGATCCAGAAGGAATATTAATAGATTCCTCATTATTTTGAGACATTTGCTTTAAAACCTTCTTATCTAAGTGACCGCTATCACTTAAATCTGGGCTTAATTCATCAGCTTGTGGTCTTTTTGTACCTCTAGATCCTATAGTAAATCTATTAAGATTAGTATCAACCACATTTAAAACAGCCTCTGTTTGTTCCTGACTTAATGTACTATCAGTTTGTAAACCGGAAATTGAATTTTGATCATTATTGATCTTACCTTGGCTACTAGATGTCCTTGGTATTACGGCTAAAGAATTAATCCCTCTTAAATTTATTTCTTTAACCGGTAAGCTTAGACGCTTAAGAAACACTCTCGTGTTTCCAAATACTTTCATATTTTGTTGTTTTCTCATATCATTTTTTAAGCAGGGGCTAAGAGCTATCTCGACGCGAACTGCCGTATAATTTACTGTTATTTTACTCAACTTTATTCTATACTAGATATATTTGTATCTAGGGTATATTGTAAAAAATCCTTTTCTGAAATTTCCTTAGGGACATCAAAATATGCATAAGAGCACTCTCCAGAAAAACACAAAAAAGAATTAGGGCTTATAAGACCTAATAATTTTAATAACTAGAATCAGCTAGTTATTTATAATTTAAATAGTACACACTGTATCTAGCAATATGTACTATTTATAGATGAATTTTTAAAAGGCCATATAGAACAAACCTTTTGGTGAGGGAAAAAGAAGGCGGTGTCCCTCACCTACATCAAGAGTGAATCTAATGAGTGATTCATTCTTTATTGAAGTATATATATAATTATTAATAATAAAAAAAGGTTATTCTTACTATTAATTTTAAATAGCAAAGTCAAATATTTATTATTTTTTTTTATTTTTTATGTTTTAATTTTATTTATTTTAAATAAAATTTTTGTAATTATAAATACTAATAACCTATGGCTATAAAATATAAATATATAAGTTATTATTAAATATTAAGATTGTAAAGGTAAACTTGCAAAAGCGTGAGGTTTAGGTGGACTAGTTAAACATCACTCTAAAGAACTATTATTTCTAGTAAAGTATACTTGGAAAGTATCACTAAATAATTGTGGAGTTAATCAAGGATATCTTGATACAGCTTTACCTTCTGTAAGTTGTTTATAAATAATAGTTAAGAAATATCATGTAGCTACAACACTAACAATAGAACCAATACTACTAATTAAATTTCAACCATAGAAAGCATCAGGGTAATCACTTATTCTTCTAGGCATACCTTGTAAACCTAAGAAATGTTGAGGGAAGAATGTTAAATTAACACCAACAAATAAAATTCAGAAATGAACTTTAGCAGCAAAATGGTCATAAGATAAACCTAAAATTTTAGGGATTCAGAAGTATCAACCACTAAATAATGCAAATACAGCACCCATAGATAAAACATAATGGAAGTGAGCTACAACGTAATAAGTATCGTGGAATGCTACATCAAGTGAAGCATTAGCTAATACAACACCACTTAAACCACCAATAGTGAATAATACAACAAATCCTAAAGCAAATAACATAGGAGGTGTTAAATGTAAAGAACCACCATAACATGTAGCTAATCAACTAAATATTTTAATACCTGTAGGTACAGCAATAATTAAAGTAGCAGCTGTAAAGTAAGCTCTAGTATCAACATCTAAACCAACAGTATACATGTGATGACTTCAAACTATAAATCCTAATACACCAATAGACATCATAGCATAAACCATACCTAAGTAACCAAAAACGTTTTTACTTGATGCTGCTGAAATTACTGTACTAATAATACCAAATCCAGGTATAATTAAAATATAAACTTCAGGGTGTCCGAAAAATCAGAATAAATGTTGGAATAAAATAGGATCACCTCCACCAGCTACTTCAAAGAATGAAGTATTAAAATTTCTATCTGTTAAAATCATAGTAATACCACCAGCTAATACAGGTAATGATAATAATAATAATACAGCTGTAATAATAACAGCTCATCCAAATAAAGCTAATTTGTGTAAACGTATACCTGGACTTCTCATATTTAAAATAGTAGTAATGAAATTCATAGCACCTAACATACTACTTATACCACTTAAATGTAAACCAAAAATAGCTAAATCAACACTAGGTCCACTGTGAGATTGTATTCCTGATAATGGAGGATATAATGTTCATCCTGTACCAGCTCCATTTTCTATAGTAGCTGAGAATATAAATAAAAATAAACTTGGTACTAATAATCAGAAACTTATATTATTTAATCTAGGAAATGCCATATCAGGACCTCCTACTAATAATGGTAATAAGAAATTACCAAAACCTCCAATTAATGCAGGCATAACCATAAAGAAAATCATCATAATAGCATGAGCTGTTATTATACTATTATATAATTGATTATCTGATATATATTGAACACCTGGACCTGATAATTCTAATCTTATTAATACAGAAAATGCTGTTCCTACTAAACCAGAGAATAATGCAAACATTAAATATAACGTACCTATATCTTTAGCATTCGAAGATAAAAATCATCTTTCTTGTCATTCAGTAGGCTGTTTAAAATCAAATATAGATCCTTCAGTTTTCGTTTCTGTAATATTAGTTATATTCTGTTCTGTTAATGAAGAATACTCTTTTCTATGGGAATAATCAACAGACAAAAGAATAACTAATATTAACTTATTTTTTTAGTAAATTAAAGCTAAAGCTAATTAGAGGTACTTATTAAAATGAATATATATATATATATATATATATATAAACTTTATATAATATAATTATTATAATAGCACAAATTAACACACTACTATTCCAATAATTTTTTTTTATATCTAAATATTAATTAATTATATATTAACTAATAAAAATTATATTATATATAAAAATAAAAGATAATTTATATGTCTTATAAAAGAGATAAACTAAAAATAATTTATATGTCTTATAAAAGATAGGGAAGGTACCTAGAATTGAACTAGGATATACTGTGCCACATACAGCCGTTCTACCATTGAACTATACCTACCTAATATATATATATTATTATGTATTTTATTAATTATTAAGATATTTTGTTAATACCTATCTTAACTATAAAAAATACTAAAAAAAAATGACATCGTCACTATAAGCCGGGAGAGAAATTCGAATTCTCATTCTTAATTCATGAAATTATTGTTCTACCTATTGAACTATCCTGGCTAATATGATATATAAATATCATAATAAAAAATATTAAGTTATAAATTATTATTATGTTGGGGCGACTCGAACACCCAATAGTAAATACCAAAAATTTATGACTTACCGATTAGTCGACAACATAAACTAAATAATAACATAAATATGGGTAACAAGACTTGAACTTGTAAAGTATAATACTATTCCGTCCTAAGCGGAATCTGGTTACCAATTTCAGCATACCCATATTGCTCGAGATAAGATTTGAACTTACAACCTAATCAGCTTCAATGATTCGCTCTACCAATTGAGCTTCTCAAGCGTTAATAATTAATACTTATGGAGTTATCAGGACTCGATCCTGAAATAACGATATGCAAAATCGTCGTTTTACCAGTTAAACTATAACCCCTAATATATCCAAGAAACGATTCGAACGTTTACGGCTTGCGCCACTTAAGCTTAAATTAAGACTGTCTACCAATTCCAGCACTCGGATTATATAAGACTAAAATGACTTGAACATTTACTCAAACCATCATGAGTGGTTCGCTTTAACCAATTAAGCTATAGTCTTTGGATGCGTATCAAGGAATTGCACCTCGATCTTGAAATCATGAGCCTCAAATGTTACTTGTTACACTAATACGCTTTAAGAGATAGGTGATTTGAACACCTGACCTTTCGCGTGTAAAGCGACAGCTCTACCAACTGAGCTAATCTCTTATAACCCAAGGGAGATTTGAACTCCCGCACTAACAGTGAAAATGTTATGTCTTAACCAGTCTTGACCATTGGGTCTAAAAAAAAATTATTTATAGCCTTATGCGAGTATCGAACTCACTTCTACCGATTACAAAACGGTTGCATTACTTTTATGCTAAAAAGGCTTTATAATAAAAATGATATTTAATAATATTTAGTATAATATTATTAATAATTAGTACTTTGTATCTAAAAATGTTTTCATTCTTACAACCAAAGCCTATTAATTGTTATAAATAACAATTATACTCGTAGTGTTCTACTACGTTTAAAAAGTATCATAAAGTTGGCTTCGCGTTTAGATGCTTTCAACACTTATCTTTAACTGATGTAGCTTTCCTGCCATGCCTATGTTATCTGGCTACACTATTTAAATAGTACAGCAATACTTTAGTATAAGTATTAGTTATCATTATAATAAATTATAATATAAAGCATAAACAACAGGTAAACCAGAGATCAATATACCCAACTCCTTTCGTACGAAGGGGCTATCTTTAATTTACTTTATGTTCCTCTAGAAGATAGAAACCATACTGTCTCACGACGTATTAAACCCAGCTCATGTAGCTCTTTAATCGACGAACAGTCGAACCCTTCATGATTTCTGCATGCATGAGGATGAGCTAAGCCGACATCGAGGTGCCAAACCGCGCACTCAATTTGTACTCTCTTGCGCAAATTAGCCTGTTCAATTTATGTTATCATAAA
>Ga0307517_10010195_pt1 | contig 13181 bp, 11 predicted proteins | sample 23_EM_MG_FD_194515 | JGI IMG/M metagenome (GOLD analysis project Ga0307517, IMG submission 194515) | Populus trichocarpa ectomycorrhiza microbial communities from riparian zone in the Pacific Northwest, United States - 23_EM | ecosystem: Host-associated > Plants > Roots > Unclassified | place...
CCCCCGTCCTGATTGGATTAGTATTTATCCTTGGGGTATATATGTCTTTGTTTATTGAGGTGTGTATTGCCTATCAACTCTATAGCTCTATAAATACCACAAGACAATGGGATGTTGTAAAATTTATGAATGGGATGAGATACGTACAAATAAATTAGGTGATTTAAATGCCTATAACTGGGGAACTTGTAGCTCTATTACTTATGGTATGCTCAAAGCAGCCATATCATATTGTTTGAGATAAGTAAATGAAAACAATTAAGGATCAAAAGACTCTTCAAATATAATTTTTTAAAATTCATATCTGCATAGTACTTGTTAAGGCTTGGTTGATTATTAATGAGATATTTTAAAGAATTGTGTTTTGTTTTCTAACTGCCAACTCTTAATGGCAAACTTCATGTTTATTTGCAAAGAATTTCAGAGAAACTTTTATGCATAAAGTGGCCATAACATATTTTGTTTGAAATAAGTAAATGAAAACAATTAAGGAACAAAAGACGCATCAAAGTTAATTTTATTAAACTCGCATGTTTACTCCACACGGTGCTTGTTAAGCCTTAGTTTTGTTGATTATTACTGAAATAGTCTAACCTTTTGTTTATGAAACTGCCAACTCTAACTTGGCTAACATCATGGTGATTGGGAATAATTTTGATGAAATTTTTCTTGTTTTAGTTTGCATTTACATAAGACATATGGATGTTTATCATCTCATTGTTCCCTGTCTCGTGCAGAGCACCTTTGTTGATGGCACAGTAACAGTTGAGCATGCAAGAGATTATGGGCACACTCATCTATTTGAGGTAAAGTTATCTCTCTTCTTTATTGCCTGCAATGCATATCTTTTTAAGCTAGTAACATTATGTTTCTGATATACATCTTTCAGATAGTTAACTATGCAGACAAATTTCAGAACAAAGCAATCCTTCTAATTCATTTTTCAGCTCGTTACACAGTGAAGGTATATTTCTGATGCTTCCTTGTGCTTATTATGGGATATAGCTTGATGCCTTTATCCAAACTCTAGGAATAACCATTAAAGTAAAGAAAAGGGGCTCCAAGAAATGAGGAACTTTCACCCTTAAACAACTTCTTGGATTGGTTTGTGAAGTTGATTAAATGTTAGAATTTCAATCTCAAGCTGATGAAATTTCAGCTTTGTGCTTGGATATTGACCTATAGTTAGATAGCAGAGCACCATTTGACTTGTAGGAATCGTTCACTTTTTCTTTCTTCTAGTTCTGCTATCTATATTCTAATGATGATTTCTTTGGAACGGACCAATGGATTAGATTGTGAATCTGACATTATTCGTTTCTCATTTGTTGTTTTACATGCGATGTTGTCGAGTGTTTTCAATCTTCCCAAGTAAATTGCTGATTTTCACTTGTGGTTACTAGGAAATCCAAGAAGCTGTACAACGACTACCACAGCCTTTAGCTGGCCGTGTTTTTGCACTTACAGAAGGTTTTTGATGAGATGGATGAGAAAAGAAGTTGAGAAAGTATATTTCTTGGTGTATTTTGTCTCCACCGCAAACTCATGCCACGTTTCCAGGCAGGGCTTCTATTATTTTCTTACCCAAAGCTTTCATTTAACGAGGGATGTTGTCTCGTTGTAGAATTTTTGTATCCCTCTAAACGCAAGAATAGCTGTCTCATGTTGTTAGCTCACTGAAAGCTAGCCTACGATTTTTTTTAAAAAAAATTCATCCCATGCGCCCCTCTGACTGAGATTCATGGTGCCCTCTCTTGTACCCATTTCTCTATTGGGTTTTGTTACAATTGAATGCCTTTTAGATTGATGAAATTGCAGCTTAGTTAAACAGTCTCACACAAGTCTTGTTTCACTTTCGCGAATTATGTCAAATTTGAAAAAAAATGCGCATTGCATCCCATTTTTCAATGGTGGTTTTCTCAACAATTTCAGTGGTGTGTTTCCAGCACTAACGTCCTTTACTTTGTTCGCAGCAATTGTAATTTTTGTCCGGTAGTTTGACTGACTTGATGCTATTGTCACTTGCGTCTCAAACAAACGCATGGGGTATGTGCTGCAGTCCTCAAAATCTCAAATATCAACAAGTACTAATTTACACCTGAACTTTTCTTCCGATGGGACACCTATTTTCACCAAGAAAAATGAATACGAGGCTGATAGCCAATGGATTTGCCATAGAGATGCTGCTTGGTTACCAGTGGTCGAGCCCCATCTGACCAAGGAACATTAGTGGATATCTGAAATTCATATAGAAATCTAAATCTTTTTTTCGATGAATAATGAGTAGAGTAGAAGCATAGATATAAAATAAACTGATTCATGAATATGCATAGTAATATACCTAATACAGGTCCTGAGACAAAGGGTTTAACAAGCGGAAGATTAGATCCAAGCCTGGGACCTGGCACTCAAAAATTTTCAACGAAAGCTGATACTTAAAAGCCTCGGGAAACCAATGAAACGTGGGCAAACTAAAATTTTACATTCATCTTATGAGCTAATACATGCCCACATTTTGTCACCCATCTGAAATAGGTGAGCCACGAATTGACCACACAGAAATTCGCAAACAGGGTAACACAAAAAATTTGATTTAAGCTGTTAAAGGCAATCACTAGCTGCTCTGTCTACCAGAAGATGATAAACACCGAAGACAAAATTTTGGTCCCAAAATCATAAAAATACAAGAGACGTTAGTATTAACCCCGCTTAAATCCAAAATGAAGGCGAAATTACATCGATTGTAGAACGGTAATCGTTTTACCAAGTTCCTAAATCTGCTCACCTTTACTTTGGGTTCTCAAATTCTCAATGACATTTGCTACAGTGCAACTGAGTTTAGCTTCTGAGGCTAGAGAAGCAGCAAATCCCCCAATAGAATTCAGCTCTTCATGGAAGCCAGGATGCAACACCAGTGAGGAGAAGTTTTCATCCAGCACTAAACCAAGACATCTGACAATATCTTCAAGTTTAGGAACCCAATCACAGGCCTTTAGACCCAATGCAGATAAAGCCTTTGGACAGGGACCTGCCTGAGGAAACATCTCATACTTCCTGAGCCATTTCCCCAAATACCTAATCAAACTCATCATCTCTTTACCATTCAGTTTACTAATTGCAGATGTCAATATCGCTTCGTCAACAATTGGCGATGCCAGTAAATAATGCAAACAAAGCTCAGATGTTAAGAACCCATCATGTGCAAGCATAAGCAATATTGAAGAATCTTTGGCTATTTGTGATTTCTTTTCCAATAGATTCTTATCGCTTGCCATCTCAATAGCTAACAGTGCCTGGCTCTCCCATTCCTTCCTCACATTCACCATGCAACTGTAAGCATCCTTTGATGGGCAAAGAAAATATTTCAAAATGGAAAGCAACTCAGACAATCCGAAATCCGAAGCATATTGAATGGTCAGGGAGAGCAAGTCAGACCTTTTTTTCATCACAAGACTCATGACCAAATCCGAATATGAAGAGTGATCCACAATCCGATTAACAATCAAAGTCTCCACCAAATCCCAGATCTCCAAACTAATACACGCTTTCATAACCAAACCAGCCACATCTCTACCCATCGAAAAACCAACCTTCTCAATCAACACACGAGTATAAGCAGCATCAGAGGAATCAATCCCCACTGCAATACCAGCCTTGTGCCCAATTTTCTCAAGAAATGGAATAAGAATTTCAAAGAAGCCATCCTTGTTAAAATTACTGTGATCCTTGAGCTTCCGCTTTAGCTTAGTGTAGAATTTCTTTCCAGAATCAATGAGTTGGGAATCAGATTGTGAGAGTTGCCATCCAGTAACAGGATTGGCAAGTGATGTGGCATCCAGGTTCTCAAGTGCTGGCTTCAGATTGAGGAAAATATCATCTGTGTTTAAAATTATTGGGTATTCAGATTGGGAGACAACATGGTCAGAATCATCCGAGGCCTTTGTGATCACTTGAAGCAAAGACATGATGACAAGAAATTCACAAAACCTGTGAAAGAAGCAGTATATAATCTTAGAAACTAATCCGAAAGTATATAAAATTCACAAGAACTTATATGCCAACATTAATTTTTACGAAAATCTGACAACCAAAGAATAAATCCCAATGGGAACAAAAAAGAGACCCATGAATCGTTATGGTAGCTTAAGGCGATATGAAACAAAACAACGTTAGAAAAAGAAAAGAGACCCATGTTTGATTCAGATTGATTAAACAAACAATCTGTATATCATATCATCATTAGAAGGCAAAACGTTAGTGAATAGAAAAGAGACGGGAAGGCAAACCTGAAGAGAGCAGCAGTGCTGGAGCGGCTATTGCGGGGAATTCAGTGAAGTGAGTATAAGTTTGGATGCTAGGGTTTTAGGCTTAAGAGGTTTTTCATTAGTGGCTCTCTCCCAGGCTTCTCAGACCCGGTTCAGACATTGAACCGGGTTAACATTTCACAAATAAGATGCTCTTATTTGTGAATGAAAGAACAAATAATAATAATAATTACTGAAAATCCCCTTATAAGATATTTTTTAGTATGGAGAAATTGTTTTGGAGTTAGATGGATACAAAAAAAAATATTTTATTAATTTTTTATAAGAGGGTTTTATTAATTATCTAAAAAAATTGGAGTTGAATAAAAAAAAAATTCACCACTATCCTAGCATAGATTTGTCTCCTTTGTTGTCCAAAATTCACAAAATAATTAGATAAATAAGCTTATTTATTTAGTTTATAATCATGTATAAATTTGCATTTATAGACAAAGACTAAATCATGCTTAAAAGATTAAAACTATCTTATTACCAATGAGATTTTCTATGATAATCTTTTTTTATAAATAAATTAAATTTATGAAAAGTATTGTAAAATGTATTATTTTTAAATTATTTTCTATCTTTTAATACAATATTTATGTATATGTCATACTTTGTCTAGATAACAAAACTTATCAAGATCACTTATATTATAACATATACCAAGTGATCTATATTTTAATTATTATCATCAAAATATTTTAAACTCTATAATCTTTACTTGTAAATTATATTATATTTATCACAATAATAATGATTATTAAGGATAAGTTATAAATGTTGATAACAACATAAATATTATTAGCACGTTCAATTTATATTTAAAGAAAATTATTAAAAAATATATTTGATTTTTATTGTTTGTAGAATTGATGGTATTTAATTATACTTAAGAACATTTTATATAAAAGTTGATTTAGTCGCCTCATAATTTTAAGGAATAGGATTAAGTTTATTTCCGTAACAAGATATTTTCAATTTTATTTATTAAAATATAATTTTTTTTCCGTCGCCTAAAACCCAGGCTTTTAAAAAAAAACTAATTGGAATAGCATAATGCCAAATGTTTTATATCAAAGTTTGTTTTTTGATTTAATTCTTTTGCATTTATTTATTTGCAATTGTTTTTTATGATTTATTTCCACAAGCTTGATGTCGATTTCTTAGGGGGGAAACAATTCTACCATTTTTCTTAGGCTTAATTTTGCATTAGTGTTGTTCGGATTTTTCAATTTTCCAAGGAATTGAAATTCAAGGGATTGTTATTGATAAATAGGGCAAAAATAAGAAAGAAAGAAAAAAGCTACAGAATTCAATGGGAGGAGAGATAGAAAAAAAAAAGATAGAGAAAAGAAACTCGTTGAAAACACCGCCAAATGACACAAACGTCAACATACACCATCTATAATGGAAGAGGGTGTTAAGAAGCTTTCGTGGACATCAAGGATGATCGATTTTGGAGGCCAAATGACTATGCACCATCAATGGTTACCTCTAATAGTTTATAAAGAAGAAAATGCAACTCAAACAAAAAAAAGAAAAGAGGCCATTGTATCCTATAATGTGTTGCTTGATATCGTATAATTTCCAAGAATTATACCTCTACTAACCTGAGAAAATATTTTGAACTTTTTTATGTATATAAAAAGAAGCAATATCATCTCTCTGGTTATCTTTATGTGCTTTTCTTATGGTACTATTTACCTTCATATCTGTAAACGAAATCTTCATATAAAGTTTCTTTGTCTTCAATGATATCTCTAAACAAAATCTTCATGCCTCCAACAAAATCTCCATTTCTATAATGAAATCTCTATATCTTAAAATAAAGTATCCATATCTTTATACAATGACCTCCCTAAAATAACATTCATAATAAAAAAAATTCACCATATAAATGGCCTTTATGAAAAATCATTGTAATTATTCATTGGACATACTTTTAATTTGGATATAAGAAAAATTCTCTAAAATGCAAGCATTCTCAAAGACAAGGTGGGCAATTGATGGTAAAGGCCCAATCAAGCCCAAAATAAAAATAAAAATAAAAAGAAGGAAAGAAAGAGAAGGGGAGCGAGAAAAAACCTAATTAGACCCAAACATGCCTTACCATGCATAAAATAAAAAAGAAGAAAAGAGAAGAAAGAAAGAAAAAAGGTTTAACCAAGCGTAAGTTTTTGCCCAACCGCCTTTCTTAGCCTGGCCGAGCCCAAAAGAAAAAAAAATTAAAAGATAAGACTAGCGTGTAATAAGAAAACAAATGAATTCAAGTGTGAAAATCGAGGGGATGAGAGAGAAAAATAAAGAAAAATAAAGAAAGAATAGGCTTCTAGAGTGTTATCGTGACTTTGCTATGTGTATGCACCATACCATTGAAAGGAGTTTTCTGAGATGATTTCAACAATATCAAGTAAAACTATTATTAGAGCTGAGATGAAGCCATACACCATCAATTGGCGACAACCTTCCTTACATGCTAACACAACCTTCTTTTTTTTATTTAAATTCATGATTCTTCAATGACTCTTCGACTCAGTACTAAAATTTAATCAAACCAAGCCCAATGAAAACCCAACCAAGGAGAAAAGAAGGAAAGAGGAAAGAAAGAGAAAAAATAGCCCAACCAACCCTTCAAGTGTAGCCTAACCAAACCTAACAAGGAAGAGAAGAAAACATTATCATACTCGTGTTTGTCTTGCTTTAACCCCCTACTGTTTTGACAAGGCGCCAACTGATTTCTTCACTTTACACTTTGTTAGTATGGGTGCATAATTATCATTGTCGATGCCAAACTTTTTCACCTACTACTAGTATGACGCCTACCCTGTCCAGTATAGCACCTACACGAATAGCTAGTTTTATAAGCACGAATAGCTAGTTTTATAAGCTATTTGGGCAGTAAAGACAATTTTTTTCCATGACTAAATCTTACACAACATGATTGCAACTCTGCTCTCCACAATGCAATTTTATATGATCCAAGGTGTATAAATATCTCAAATCACCAAGTAACATCACACAAACCACAATACAATACCATACACAATAATCACAACGCATACTCTATGTTTCCTTTTTATACATTATTTTCCTACTATAACTTACTAACTTATATATCAGAGAGTCTCTACTATGATAGGGGATTTGATTTACAGGAGTTCATGAGCCATGAGCCATAAGCCTAACAAAAAAAAAATATTCCGAAACCCATCACACCAATTATGAAAAAAAACACAAGTTTAATTTGAAGTTTTTTTACTCGATCAATTAATAATCTACAAAGAAAAAAGACCTAAACAAAGTAACTTTAAACTTAAGCCTCAGATCCCGAGCCCCACCCTTAGACCTCATGCCCTAAGCCTCAAGCCCCAGAGGCCTTAGGCTTCAAGCTTCAGATCTTTTATCCTAGATCTTGAGGTTGAGTTCGTTGTAAAATAATTTTTAAACCTAAAAATATGATTTTTGGTCCAAAGCATGAATAATTTTTAGACCCTTAAATATTATTTGTTATGTAGCCTGTGATTAAACGGTCTAAACAATCTTTTCTTTAACTTGTAACAAAATTTACAAAATTTCACTTTATTTCAAGACTAGAGAAAATTCTGATTGGTTCAAGGATACATGCAATAATTTTCTGTATGCAATCAAGAATTGCAGCCTTTCTTTCTAGTCAAAACAACTCCTTTAAGTACTCGGTGGAATTTCCCAAAGCTTTGGAAGGGGACCGAAATCATATATCACTTCTCTATGGCAAGACCAAACAAGTTTTATTGCTTCTGGGGTGCCAATCCCGGCACCTCTCGGGTCTCCAGCCGGTCCAAACCTGCCACACATCATTGTATTTTTGACATTTATAAGCAGTTCAGCTTACTTGAACAACAAAACTACTCTGATTCGATATCCTACCAATGATTCTGTGGAGCCCCAGTTGTTCTTGCTCTTAATCCAGCATAAGTAGTCCCATTCACCGTTTTGCCAATAACTTCCTGGATATACATGTAGTCAATAAACCAACTGAAAGTGAGTAATTAGATTTATCATTTAGGGAAACATTAAACTTCAATAGCAAATTCACTATTGGGAGTGGGGTGGGGTGTGAGGCAAAGATGTTTTCGAGTCTTGCCTGAAGAAACAGAACATCATTTGAAACTACAGCGGCCGTTAAATGAGCATGCATTCTCTCCAAAGCATCCAAAACCATTGGGAGTTGATCTTTCTTGTATTCAGTAATAACCTGGAATCAAATAGAAATGGATCCACCATGTTGATAGAACTTATCTTCTTGTAAAAATACACATTCACATATTTACTAGAGAAGAAAATCAAGTGTCATATCTCAGTAGCATGAAGCGCACAGATATTTCTCTACTACGATGTTGTATCTCAGTAGCATGAAGCACACAGATATTTCTCTAATAATATCTCTCCATATTAGATGCATAGATACACTTACCTGATGTGCATCGAATACTTCAAATATGTAATGGAAAGAAATTGGCAGATGCATAATACTTATTGAAGTTAAGCTAATATGAATAGCAACCTCGATATATTTAATAATTCAGAAACAAAATGCCATATTCCATGCACAATGACAAGAAAAAAATGTTTTTATCAGTTATCCGACTCCTTGCCATATCATATCTTAAACTCATGAAAGTAAATGTCACTTCTGTACTGATCATATTTGTATCCGAACGCTATATCCATGCTTCCTGGGTACCACAACATTGGATTGCATGTGGGTGAATAACAAAACCTTTTAAATATCAAGTCACTCATAATATACCTTCACAAGGAACAGGTATGAACAACAGTTTTCCAAACCCTGGTTTGTTATTTAATAGTTACATGAAGTACACATATCACAGGATCCTTAGGCAAGCACAAGTAACCTGGCAGTAGTTCCCCATAAAAGTCAGACTATTTTCAAACCATATGGCACAGGCAGTAAACCACAATTTTCCACCCCGTCATTTTATATTTTATAGTTATATTAATCCCGTATTTTTGTCTGTAAAAGATGGCTTAGAGGTGACCAGCAGATAATCCATGTCCTATTTCCTGGTAGTTCCCCATAAAAGTCATAGGCTGTTTCCTCTCAACTAAATAAGATATACAAATTAACACAATTTAAATTATCTCACTACCAGTTTCATATGGACCCCTCATCACCAACTTACAGGTCACAGAATAATATTAACCTTATGGTAAAACTTTGAAAACAAATTTCAATTAGAAGGCTTGGTCAGGTTTCATCAGCACACTTCTCCATCTTTGCTATGAGAAATAGCCCTCAAAAGAAATATTTAGTAAGAGGTACAATAAAGCTAGAAGCATGACAATTGAAAAAAGAATTCTCCGTTTACCTGGAATGGTCCAAAAATTTCTCTTGTTACAAGCTCATAATTTTTGGCCCTTAAAATTTCTTCAAGAGGAACATAAATGGCTGTTGGTTTGAGAGCGCCATATATGGAAGGAATGGAATGATTCTCCAGAGGTTTTCCACCAAAAAGCAGCTTCGAACCTGGAATCTGAAGTAATTTATTCATATGGTCTAGCATTGCTTCAGTTGTTAACTGCAAAAAGTGAACAGAAAAACCTGCAGTTAGCATATTGAATCATGATATTATGAGTACGATCAACAAGCTATAACTCAGTTATTAAATAATTTTGGCTAACTGATGAAAAGTATGGAAAGAAGAAACCATATGTGAACCTAACACCATTCTATAAATAACATTCATACTTACAGTGAGAACAGGGCCAATAGTTAGATCCTCTAATTTCCTTCTCTCTGCGAGATCCTTCATTTTGGATATGAGTGAAGTAGCAGACCAGTTCTACACCAGTGCACATGCATATTAATAGAAAGAAAAGAAAAGAAAAGAACCAAATGTCAAGGTACTGAATTAAGATAGTGGCAGCAAAGCTACACAAATGGTAAAAGGTAGATTTACTTATAATAACTCAGCCATCATGATACAAACGAGTGGCGTACTAGACCAAACATAGAAACCTAAAGCAGCTAACCTCATGCATGAATAGAATTGACTGTGCAGAGCACTTCTGACCGCTGCATGCATATGCATCCTGGTCACAAACCCAAGCAATGTAATCTACCTGCCACTCAGAAATCGAAAGAGATGATTTGAATTCAGCCTTGATCCACAAAAAAAATTATTGTTGAAAGTAAATAATATTTGTAAGAAACTACAGATACCTCATTAACATCTGGTCCTAAAATTTTCCAGTCAAATCCAGCATCTTCCAATTTAATCCGACCCTTCAAGTCAACAGCCAACTTTTCTGCAACTTTTGAGCTACCGGTGAAGAGGGTCATTTGTGGATTTGCCTATAAGAGTTACATAGAGACATCTATTAAAAAAATTGAGATTTTTCCTGAATTCGTTATTGTGAAAATTTTAATCACCAGGACAGATCCACAAATATCTATCATCATCTGTTATTGTACAATGTCTGATAAAACTATCATCATGTACATTTGTGCCTCCACCACACTTCCAATGCCTTAATTCCACAATAAATAATCATAGAATAAGATACAGACAAAAACTTTGGCTTCAAGAAACTCTTCCAATTTCCAGTTTAGTAATGACAACTATATTTAATTATGATACAACACAAGAGGGAAGAATAGAAATGCAATTTCTCCACGGCATAGAACAATTTCACCAGAAAAGTCGGACCTAATAGGTTAAACAAAAATATATGAACTAAACTAAGTAAAAGAAAGTGCATTATGCTACATCAAAAATGTCTTGGATGATATTAACAGTAACTGTTCAAAGAAGAAGAAAAAACCCGGTCATATCCTATAGAACCAACCTCCAGCAAAAGCTTGTTCATCGTCTTCCCATCAGAATTTATGAAGTCAACATCACTCAAAGGCATTCCACAGTGATGGAGTAGGCGTATCATTTGCTCCATAACAATGCACACCTAAGAAACATATCAGGTCATGAAGTCATAATCAACACAAAAACACCTCAAAATGGAAAGTGGAAACAAAACAACAATTGTACATATCTTCAACTATCATACCTTGCTATCAACTTTAAGAATGGGTTTGTTGCCCATATATAACGCACCCATCAACTGAAGTAAAGGAATCTCTAGTGGGAAATTGAACGGAGTAATAATTGCAACCTGCATACAAATTCTTTCATACATGTGAATGGTGAACTGTGTGCATTTAAAAAAAAAAGAATTTAAAAAATATCCAACTGCTCTCTAATAATTTTTTGCATGCATTAACTGATTGCATATTGAGTAACTTAAGCTAGACTAAAGATCAGATGGAATAAACTAATTGAGAAATAATTTGATCCCTTATCGATCTCCAAATTGTTATTATTAACTGAAAAATATGGCACATGAAGTACTTACAGGACCGTAAGGCCACCGGAAACCATGACTTTGCTGTCCAAGATGATTTCCTGGCACTGCAAAAGACCTTGCCAGGAAACGAACCTGTGACATGCAGAGAAATGTTTTTGAAGGAATGTCAGCAAAACATTGCAAATAATATCTTCAAAAATGAAAAAGAACATGTAGGATAGAAAATATCTTATAAATGAACCATTTGAATCAAGAAAATGTGAATTGTTATTAGCTGTAGAGTGCAGGAGAGGGAGTTATGCATGCAGAAAAAATTCTCAAATAGAATGATCAATACCACACCCATTCATCTCAAATGGGAAACAAAGCATAATAAATCATATTCTAGGTAATTCAATACCAATATGCCATTCAGCAGGAATTTACCTTTCTGAGGCAATTGTTGTTTAGAAAGGTTTGTCTTAACTTACCTGATCACCTGAGAAATTCTCCAGAAATTTTTGAGTAACTTGCACTTCACCAAGAGCTTGCTGGTAACTCTTAGGAGCAACCCTTTGAATTAACCTGGTGAAGAAATCAGAAACCTGAAATAATCACAAAAGGGATTACATCAACGTTGACAAACAAAATTAAACAAAAAAAAGAATCAGTAATAGAATTCCCAATTGAAAAGCATTAAAAAGAAGAATGAAGACATCATTCTTTGACTCAGAACAATTAACCTTTGGAACCGCAAGCATGTGGGCTGCCTTGGCAGTTATGTCTCCATATAAAAGATACCTGCCAAAAATGGTCATCAAGTTTCCATTTCCAAGGAACAATCATGATATAGTCTATCAACAATACATAGAAAAAACCTCTCTGGTGATTTAAAGGGATTGTGCAGTCCATGCTTGGGACACTTCGACAAACTCTCTACAAATGGCTGCATAATAATTATCCCAACAGTTCAGTAGAAATGAAGGCCAAACATATTAAAAGGATGTTTGTGACACACACACACACACACACACATACCTGAGTTCCAGTTTCATCTACCTCAGCAATTTTAATGAATGGTTCTCCATTTAAAGGATCCACAATTGTATTCCAGGTTGAAGATCCTATCCATTTACCCTGCACTATTATACCAAAAAAAAAAAACATTTTCATTCATTCTTCAATCATCATTTCCTCCAAAACTTGAGAATCTATTTTAGCTATTACGTACCCAAGTTGTGTACTTTAGCAGGTTGAGAGCCAGAAATACCTTCAGCATCTACTGTTGCAAAAGGTAAGGAATGAACAGATCTGCAACAACAGATTCCCCCCTCATTTAAACAATTGTTACAAAATCCTCAATTCAAAAACAAAACAAAACAAAACAAAACAAAGGGCACCTTGAGAGATTGAATGAGCTAAGCCAATTTCTTGTAGCCTTTTGGGATGCTCTGCATACTAGGAATCCATACATCATCCTGCTCTTTTGGTAAGAATGGTCCGTCTTCTCTCAACGCCTTGTTACGGCTTTTG
>Ga0307517_10010196_pt1 | contig 13181 bp, 10 predicted proteins | sample 23_EM_MG_FD_194515 | JGI IMG/M metagenome (GOLD analysis project Ga0307517, IMG submission 194515) | Populus trichocarpa ectomycorrhiza microbial communities from riparian zone in the Pacific Northwest, United States - 23_EM | ecosystem: Host-associated > Plants > Roots > Unclassified | place...
AAACTATTTGTTATATATTCAAGTAAGATAATTAATCAAATGTAATTTGATTATAAATAAATTTTAAGATTTAAGATATTAAATTTAATTAATCAAGGGTATTACAGTTGTAGACACGTAAACAATTAAGGATTTAATCAAATAAACTACTAAAATTAGCCTAAAAATATACATGATATTATTTATGATATAAATTGATATTTTTTTTTTTATAATTTAAAAATTTTCTTATAAATAGAATGTTTTACATGTTATTTCCCAATAAAAGAATAGGCCATGACACTATAATACATAAAAAATAAGATAAAATACATAGCACTCTAATGTACAATATAGCAATCTATTTCTTGTAAAAGAGTTTAAAATAATTTTTATTGGTGGTTTCATTGATTATTATTAGAAAGTGGATATTTAGACGACTTGTAGTTTACGATAATTCAATTCTAAATCAAATATTTAAAGTAAAAAAAACTATATAATTTTCAAATAAACTCCAAATAACTCTGAATTTATCTAGCCCATGACTGAAAATTTTCAAATTTATTTTTTTTATTGCATAATCATGTCACGGGAACCAGCATCTCTAGGTTCGTATTTGTTGTCCCTCTCTTCTCTTTCAAGGATCCTTATTAACAAATACCATTAAAAGTCTTAAAAGCTCATCCTTATACCCACGATCCAAAGCCTGTTTACTCGACAGGAAAAATAAATATAGCAAGTCTTAATTTAGATTTATTTTAACCGTGCCAGGTTATCATTCAAAAAATCACACTGCCTGTAAAAAATGCATGCTTCTTATCAAAACAAGAAATTACATCTATAACCTATTTAATAGGTGGTCTAGTAGTAAGCTTGAAATTAAGAGGTTTGCTTCCCATGTGGTCTCAAGTTCGAACCATGTGGTTGCTAATATGATGACCACGGAAGGTTTAGATAGACGTTAACTTCAGGGTCCGTGAGATTAGTTGAGGTACGCGCAAACTAACCCGGACACCCACGTTAATTAAAAAAAAAAAATTGCATTTATAAGCAAATGAAATCTTGACTTGAAAAATATTTTTCTCTCTTTATATGTAAATAATTTTTTTTTTTTAAGAATATCTACTAATTACCTGATAATTAAATAAAAATAAAATTTTAAAATCGTCACGTAACAGCACGGGAGCAGCCAGTATGTTAAAAAAAATAAAAAAATAGTTATAGATAACTGGATCCAATTAAATGGACCAAAACAATCGTTGCTTCTAACCTACTAGCCTGGCCAGTGCCTGGCCGGTGCAACAATACGAATACCATGATGGGCTGACGGCTTTGTGCAATACATTTAAAGTTCTACACGTGGAAAGAATGAGATGACCCCCCGTTCGGTATTGCGTTCCAAACGGGGTGGCCAAACTTTATTTTTTCTTTTAAAAAATAATATATTTTTTATATATTAATATTAAAAATAATTTTTTAGAAATAAAATATTTTTTAGAAAAAAATATATATATATTAAGAGATGATTTATATCATGAGAAAGGGCATCTTGAATATGACTTGGATTGAGAAAGCACAATGGCTGATAACTTAGTCCTCGTACTAATTAGTTAATTAATTGTCCTTCTACTTTTAACTTGATGAATTAAGTCCCTGTAGCCTTGATTTTTTTAATTACATTGTACCCTTCGTCAAACCCCATTTTTCGTGTCGCTTTGATTTTACTTGATTTGAACATTTAGAGGATAAAGTGGTTTGAAATACCCTGTATTTTTTTAATTGTGTTTATTATATTATTATATAGTATTTAACTCTCCAATTTACCACTATGTTAGTTTTTTTTTTCTAAACTAAAAAAAACTATATATTTCAATTAAAAAATGCACTTGAGATAAGGATGTAGTAGAAAGAATCATTCAAAATATTACAAGAAATAAAAAAAATCAAAATTAATCGAACCATTAAAATTTTAAGAAATAATTTTTTTATCATTAAAAAATAAAAAATACATCTCCTGTATAGCTCGTATGCGTTTTTCTTAGGATATTGAAATATATAATCATGTCAAATTAGATGAAAAATTCGAACAACATGATATATTAAAAAATTGAACACGATAGAAATGCAGAGAACAGCCCTGAAAGGCTGGAAGCCTGGAACCGACTCACAATTGAATAAAATGCTCTTTTAACTGACCGTTGTGTCAGACAAGACAGTAGGAACATATGTCGTTTATTTGCTGCGATTTTCATCAACTGATCACCTGTAAGAAACGGAGATAGGTGTTTCAGTCGTAATTAAAAGTAGAGGGACAAAATCCATCAATTTAGAAGTACAGGGACTCAATGAACCCAATCAACTAAGTACAGGGACTTTCCAATGTAATTACCCCTCCGCAATTAACTACGACTCTTGACTTTTTTTTTTCCTAACCTAATTTCATGGTTTTTTCATAGGTATTGATGGTGTTACCAGTTTTCTGATCTATCAGCAGCTATAACTGCCGAGTCTCGCCTCTCCCCTGCCGGAAAAAAAGCGCCACGTGCGATCGCCTATCCAAACTCGCAGTCCCACGCTGTACTAGTCCTACCGTGTGAACTGACCCGTATGTCGTTTTTTATTTATTTATTTATTTATTTGGTATGTATCATGCTATATATATGTACCCCGTGCTGTGGAGTTAGCTTATCCAACAGCTACTGCCCAGCAGCGCTCAGAATTTGCTAGAGAGTGTCGTCTGTGAAATAAAAGTGGAAAACCCAGGGAAATTAATAGCACTTGTTTTGGCTTTCCCTTTCCCCTGGTAATTAGAAGCATCTCGTGCCTTTCATTTTTTCCACGCAATCTTTTGAATCCTTTGCTCCTTTAAGCATCTGCCCATTAAACGCCACAAGCAAGTTAATTAACTCCTTTTGATTTCTTTCTTTAGTATATGCACACAGCATCAATTCTCTCCTGATAACAATCCACTAACCTGTTGCTTCCACGATCTTTCCTGCAAACTAACATTTTTTTTACTCTATATTTTCTTTCATCTCGCCCCTTTCTTGAATGAAGAAGATGATATGGGTGGGGTATTTTCACACGCCAAGTCTAATCAGAGAGGTTATAGCCGTGGTAGGAGCAGCGGAAATAGTAACATAGTTACAAGAGGAATATCTTCACCTTCGTCTTCGACCTCGTATCCGTATCCGCATCATCCTAGAATAATGTCCAAGGAGCCATCATCGTCACTGAGTAATACTGCTAGAGCCACTGGTAGTGATACTAGCAGTCAAGAAAAGGGAACCAGTCAAGCAAAGGGTGGTTCCAAATTGGAGAAGAAGCAATCCATCAAGCAGAAATATAGTTTCATCCCTGATAATTTTTCTTCCTTAGAACAGGTACGTGCCAATCATCCTCTTTAATTATTTTCTTTCATTTTCTTGGAAGCCTTGCTGGTAATTTTCATTCAGGATAGATAATTTTCCACTTATTGAGCAAACTACACACACACACACATATTATTCGATAAGAGAATGGATATTAATTTCTTGATGACTTGCGGAAAATTTGTCTGGTTAGCCGTTGCGATCTTAGTCAATTTGTCTGATTTGACTTTTCCCTGATGGAATCTCAGGGGAATCTTCTTATCAATTCGCACTCTCCACTCCACTCCATGCCGTTTCGTTTGCTTTTCAAATACTACTTGCTTCTTATTCTAAAAAAATATTACAATTTTCCATGGAAAAAGATAAAATAATAATGGAAAAGTGATATCCGACCAGTCAAAATATCGCAAGGTGCTTTTATTTTTTATTTTTTCTGTTAAACAAAGTCACGACAGTACTGTTAGTGTGGTCCAGACGCCAACTTTCCTTCTTTTTTTTCCCGCTTGGATTATAAAGGAATAAAGTAGCTGTAGGTGTTTTTTAAAATATTTTTTATTAAAAATATATTAAAATATATTTTTTATTTTTTAATAATTATTTTTTATATTAATACATTAAAACAATTTTAAAAAAATTCAAAAGTGTTAGAAACTTAAGTTGAAATTTGAAATGCTATTCCAATGAAAATTTTCAAATCGAAGAAAATAGGTATTTATTTGACATTTTGTTTGTAAAATACTGTCATTTTATTCAAACCGATAACATCCAACAAAGCCACATAAGAGCGAATTTTTTTGAAAGGACTGAAAAGAACAATCATGTTAATTTTTTTTTTAAAAAAAGTGATAGCTATATTGTTATTTTTTAATAAATTGAAAAATAACTCGTTATTTATTTTTCTGATTTTTTTTCGTTAATCTTAACCTCTTTTTTTTCCGGCGCCAAACGGCCAAGGATAAACACTCCTAAGATATACAGGTTCATGGAACACACGCAGACACTCACGAAACATGTTTTTTTTTAATCCTTTGATTTCCATGTGTTTTTTTATGGGATATTTAGAAGTGTGATTTTTTAAAGTTTTTTTTGTTTGAAAATATATTAAAATAATTTATTTTTAGTTTTTTTAAAATATTTTAACACCAACAAATTAAAATAATATGAAAATATTAAAAAAATATTAATTTAAAACAAATAAAAAATAAAAAAAATTTTAATTTTTTTAAAAAGCAAAAATAAACATAACTTTAAAAATATATTAAAATAATATATATTTTTATTTTTAAATAAACACATTAAAATAATAAAACATTAAAAAAAATAATCTAACCACATTTCTAAACAGTCCTAAATCATCAAAACAACTTCAAATTATCACGGTGAGAATACAATTTTTTAAAACAAAGAAAAAGAAAGATATAATCATATGTATAGTTTATTTTTACATTTGAAATTATATTTATATGTGATTTAAAAGTGTTTTTAAATTTATAAAAATATAAAATTAATTTTTTTATAAATTCTTGTTATTTATAACATCATTTAATCAAATATTAATCAAATTCCTAACAAATATTCACTGAAACATTCGATATGAATTCATAAAAATCGAAGTTGAAATTGTCAATTATGAAACAAGAAAGAAAGTATACACTCCACATGTCATGATTCCCTGAGAGAAGAGAGGGGCCATTATTGCCAACCACTGGCAATAAAGCTAACGCGTTTTTGGTCATCACGTCGTCAACACGGTGTCTTCTTCTCAATGGAAACGTGAAAGTTAGATAAGATAATAAAGAAAAGCAAGTTTTTTCAATCATCAAGTATTATTGGTGACCCCAGGCACTATTGAAGGTTTTCAAGTAATTGACTGACTGAATTTCGAGGGATATAATTTAACTAATCAGTTTCTAGATTTGTTCTTTAAATATTACTAGTTTAAATTTTATAAACTCTAGTATTATTAGAAATTTACATGATTATTAACTTTAGAATCCGTGAGATTAGTCAAGGTACGTGTAAGTTGGCCTAGACACCACATTAATAATAAAAAATAATAATTGAATGAGTGATTTTTTTTATAAAAAAACAGGCTACATAATTAAAATAGTCCGTTTTATTCTCAAATTTCATCTATTTTTCTTTTCTTTTCTACTAATGTTTTACAGACAGATTTCTCATTCAATTTTTTTTTCTATAAACACACGTGACAGCTATTATTATAGGAGAAGTCAGTCGTTTAAAATTCACGAGACTCACACCTTATCATTCACGTTCAATTTGAATATTAATATAGTACAAAAACTAAGGTAAATTACAAAAATATCTTGAAGTATCATAAAACTACTAACACCGTAATTTTTTTTTTAATTTAGACAGTATTTGAAAATGCGGGCCGATCCACGTTTGTAAAAATTAAAAAAAAATTATTAAATATTTTTTTTTATATATTTTGGATTGTTTTGATGCACTGATTTCAAATATATATTTTATAAAATTTAAAAATATTATTTTAATGTATTTTAACATGAAAAACACTTTGAAAATCAACACAACTATAACTTCCAAACAGCCCTATACAACCCCACACCCCTCACGTTCAAATAAATATTATAAAAACCTCATCCTTCTATTTAAAATGCTTTTAATATTTTTAGCATGCATAATTCTATGTTTCTCATGGTGGTTGTTATAATATCTTCATATTTTAAATTATTATTTTTATTATTATTATAAATTTAATGGAAATTATTGTAATTTATCCTAAAAAAAAACTGCAACTCATTTTCATTTTCAATGATCGAAACTTAAAAATTTAATGGAAATCATAAGTTTTATCTCTTGCAATAAGTTATCGATTCTCACACGAGTCCACACTCAAGACTCGACGAGTTCTACAATGTTTTCATGGTAATTATCGCTTAATTTATATGAATAAGCTTATGTTAAGTGAGCTTCGTACAAAGATTTCTCTAAAGCCTGCACCTTGGGAACGGGAGCTGGATTCAATTTCAACGTGAACCAAGTTTCAATGTGTGTTCAATAATATAATGTAAAGTGGTTAGTAAAAGTGTTTTACAATTAAAAATATATTAAGATTATATTTTCTTAATATTTTTATTTATTTTTTAAGATTATATATATAACAGTAGAATTATTGTATTTTTTTATTAACTATGAAAAAATAAATTTCAGATTTGATGCTCAAAAATCATCTTTAGCCTTATTATTTATACTCAATTCCAATCTATTTATAAACTATTCTAGTCATTTTAGATCGGTATCTGTAAAAAGAAAATCATTCAAAGAAAAATGTAAACGTGTTCACGTGATCCACGTGGACGACTGCTGTTTTGATTAACAGAAGCAAATGACCGAGTCAACTCTACTGGGTTTCGGGACCCTGCTGTGCTTTTGTCGACTGTTCAGTTTGACCAAAATTAAATAAATAAATTGGGATGGAAATTAATATGGTCCTTGTATTTTATCTTAAATTTATATTTCAGATTTTATTCTTTAATTTGACCAATATATACCTTAATTTTAAAAATCCATTAGTCGAGTTAATGGTTCAAGGGGTGAGGTGCAAGTTGCAACTTCAAATACGCAGAGCTTTTTGTAAACCTTCTGCAAACGCTCGTCATGTGTTATAGCATTAAATTGTTAACGTTAGGTATTGCTTTGTTGATTATGCATGGAAATCATTTGCTAGCAACGGGCGTAATTTCAATAACAGAAGTTTGTTGCTTCAGTATAGATAAAAATATGGCTACTCGGTTGAATTCTCGCAGTCTACTACTAACAGGCTCCCCCCCTCTTTTACAGGTTACGACAGCCTTGAGGGAAGCTGGACTGGAATCATCGAATCTCGTTGTTGGAATTGATTTCACTAAAAGCAATGAATGGACAGGTATGTGCAAGTGAACTAATCACATCGTCGATTTGTACCATAAAATTTGTGTTTTGCTTTATCAGTTATTCAGGAATTTGGATTTTGAGACTTCCATGAAGTTGAAATAAGTATTCAGAGTCGAAAAACCAATCTTTAGAAACCTAAGGGGGCGGCAATCTAATAATATAGCAGAATGGTTCAATTATATCCTCGTGTTTTCTGTTCCTTTGAATTGGTTTGTCTCTCATGGATGTCAATTGTTGATTTTCATTTTAAAGGCAAAGTCTCGTTCAATAATCGTAGCCTTCATGCCATCGGAGACACACCTAATCCATATGAGAAAGCCATCTCTATTATTGGAAAGACGATGGCTCCTTTTGATGAAGACAACTTAATTCCTTGTTTTGGCTTTGGTGATGGTAGGTTCAGTCCCTGGAAGTTGAATTCTAACAATGTTGTTTCTAGTTTTGCACCTTATAACTCAGCTGTTGATTTGATTTTTCTTTTTATCTATACAGCCACCACTCATGATCAAGAGGTGTTTAGCTTTCACAGTGATCATTCACCTTGCCATGGTTTTGAAGAAGTCTTGGCATGCTACAAAAAGATTGTTCCAAACTTGCGACTTTCAGGTTTGTTCCTTGCTTATTTGACGTTGGAATTTGGTCTTTTATCAGTTCCTTAGTTTTCTTAATTAGACCCATGGTTGAACATTACTTCTACAAAGATTCTTGTGTTTTACTTATTTCTCAAGCCACAAAAATCTTCACCGATATATGTTTTGGTTTTAAGGGCCGACTTCGTATGGACCGGTGATTGAGGCTGCAATTGACATTGTGGAAAAAAGTGGAGGCCAATATCATGTATTGCTCATCATTGCAGATGGCCAGGTTTGAATTCAAAACCCTCTCTCCTTTTCTGCATGCTTGCATGTGTTTGTTTCTGTATGGATGGATGCATAGGGAATCAAAGTAACAGTCTCTTTTTCTGTGAAGGTCACAAGAAGTGTGGATACAGGCGATGGAGAAATGAGTCCACAAGAAGAGCAAACAATCAAGGCAATTGTCGATGCAAGGTCGAGCCTTACAGATAAATGCAAATCATTTAAACTTGCTCAGACTAACATTCATAGAAAATATATCCTAGTGTCATACTATAACTTTCATCTAATTAAAATGACAAACTTAGGTTCTTATTAGAACTGTCACTTTCTTGGTGCGCTTGGGGTGCCAGCCCATTTACATTTGGTGTTATGCTGGTTATGGAATAGGGTTGCTAATCATTAGCAGCTGCTTGATAAACTTACTTTTCATTGCCACTAGAATGGCCATGACATTCCACTTCACAGACTGCTATACTTGACCTGCTATTGTTACATGACTTGCCTAGATAGAGATGTACATGACTTTGGCAGATGCATAAAAAGAAGGTGGTCAACTGATGACTGTCTTTATTTATTGAGAGGCGATCCCATTTTGCGATGTCAATCACTTGTAAACTATCAAATGAATCATAAGGGGTCAACAATCTACTTTTAGATCCTAGTAAGTATACAGATTATCTTGCGTCATAACCAGATTGTTATCCAGTTATTTGTTTGTGTCATGCCAGCTCGATATTGCATTTGTATGTGAAAAACACTCAAAGTCCACACAGAACATCGAGGATGCAGAATGATTGCTTCATGTTCTCCTCCACAGTCAGTTATTCATAACTTTATTGCACTGAGTTTACCTGTTTTGTGTTCCCTAACATGCCAGTCAGCCTGTATCAACAGTAAGTGGATGTAAAGTTGAATCTAATGATTTTCATCATCGGATTCTAACAATGCCAGAAAATGGAGTTGTGTTTATTCTGAAATGTGTTGCCATTTCTTTTATGAAAAGCAATTACAATGTGTAACCTTATGATATTCTTAAACAGTTCATACCCACTTTCGATAATTCTTGTTGGAGTTGGTGATGGACCTTGGGAAGACATGAAAAGATTTGATGACAAACTCCCAGCACGTGAATTTGACAATTTTCAGGTATAGTGATAACAAAATGAATGTTAATTTCGAATGCCATCCAACATTGTGATTTAATTTATTATACGATCTAGCACTTTATCAACTTGTTTCTGAATTGTGTGCAGTTCGTTAATTTCACTGCAATTATGTCAAAAAATGCAACTATCTCCGAGAAAGAAACAGCTTTTGCTCTAGCCGCTCTGATGGAGATTCCCCTCCAGTATAAAGCAGCTGTTGAGTTTGGTATTATCGGGTAGGTTGATAAACTTGTTTATTCACTGCTCCATTTTTTTAACACAGCTTTGCCAGCATTTGAAAACGTTTGAAAATTTCAAAATAAAGGCCTTCAGCAGGGGAGCCAATTCTAAAACTGGTCAGCACGTCTTAGTTTTGAATCTGGGTATGGAAAAAATTGGTTGGCTTGCCCTTTCAATTTCAAAGAGAAAACAGCAATGGAAGGATTTCCATTTTTACGTTTCCCAGCATTCCTAATGCACTGGCCACTTTGTTCTGCATACCATCCATTTGTTTTTACGTGTTGTCTCATATATTTAAATGGCCTTTGGATAAAAGACGTTCCATGGGACAAGCAAAGAAAATCGTACCACGCCCTCCTCCAGTTCCTTATTCTCGTCGTCCAGTGCTAGATCGTGAACCAACCCATGTTTCTTCTCCGGTCTTGGATGAAAGAACCCAGGTTTGAAAATAATCTCGTGTAATGCTGTCTTTTTGTCTGGAACATTGTAGCTCGTCTATAATTTATAACTTTGAAATGTGTTTTTCAATTTGATTATAGGCCTGCCCTATTTGTCTGACTAATAGAAAGGACTTGGCCTTCGGCTGTGGGCACATGGTGAGCTGCCACATAAACATTGCCAGCTTTGTTTTTTCTTAACCTTTTTGTTACGATACTAATACCGTTGCTTGGTTGTAGACTTGTAGAGACTGTGGATCTAGAGTATCCAGTTGCCCTATATGCCGCCGGCCAATCACCAGCCGTATCAGGCTGTTTGCTTAACGACTGGATCAAGGGAATTGTATCTTGAACTGTACATGTGGTTCTCTTGCTTTCTTTTAGTGCGTGTTTGTGTGTATGCGCATGAGCGTGTGTTTGAGTGTGAAGGCAGAGTCAGATTTCTTCGCTCTGTATCTTGTTCTGTTTCTAAAGTTGATGCAGAACTTATTTTAACGGTTGAGAATGATGTATATTTGCTATGCTGCAAAATTTAGCTTGTGGAATCACTTCATCTGTAAGTAATTTAGAATATAATTTACGGCTTTGGGAAGCGATTCGCCAAGTCAAAAGCCACCCCTGCACGTCTTTAACCTCCTTCTCAACTCCAATACTGGAGTTAGCCCCAGGGTTACACTGATCATCTGCAAATTCAAGGGGTTGCAAGGGCTTTTCGAAAGGGAAACAGCTGCTCATTAGCAAAATTGACCCGAAGTTAAGAAGGTGCCCAAAATGCTTTTAGCCTAAAGTTGTATGAATTTCTGTCTCAATCAACTTCCCTGCCATCATTGAACTTTAAAATTAACAGGAATAGAAGTAAGCAATGTGAGAAATTCATCAATGACTTACCTTTCGTTCTGATGCGATTACGATGAGTCCTATTATCGTATCCTGTATGCTTAACTATAGTATCCACCGATAAAAACTTATAAATGATGCACTTGTGCATAAAACATGTCACTTCTTCCCAAGCCTCGTATGCCAGGCCTGGAATCAAGCCTAGGCACTGACATCATCTTCATGAACTACCAAGAAACTGCAAATAGCTGAGAAGCATTTTGGGTTCAAGATGCAAAACCAAAAGCAAATTAGAAACATTATAATATGAGATAATTGCTGTCATTCCCAGCGGGTATGAAAAAACCATACCAGAGCAGAAATATTCCAAATAAAACACAGGCTACAAGCTGTTGCATAACAAGAAGGAAAGGGACCACTTTGCATTTCTTGTGCTGCCATGACATTAATATACCAAATATAGAAAGGGTCACATCAGCAAGAACCATCAACTAATCTGCTTCCTTTGATCGTTATCAAGTTTCTGCTCCTCGTCAGCTTCAGTGTTATTCCGCTTGGGTATTGACTGAATCCTTGCATATGGGTTTCTTGTAAATGTCTCCCCTCTTAGAGCAGCTACATAGCGATCGTTTGTATCCTCTTTCCGCTGCAGCTCGCCAAGGTATTCTGCCAGTCTCTCTCGATTAACTTTACCCATCATCTGATTGAGAAATTCGAGCAAACAAAATTTGTCAACATGTACTTCCATTTGAAGATCAAAAGGGTGATAATTATTAACCATGACCCAAGATTTTGGGGCAATCTTAACTCTAGGATATGAGACAGAAATTAAAGAGGAACTAACCTAAGTATCTAAAGCAGCTACTCTGAGGTCACTGCCATGCACTTTCATTCCTGTGATTACCAAAAGATGACTTCAGTTAGAAGTGGCCTTACTTGTGAAATCCATCTGCCATATATTGAAATTTGGAAGCTTAACCAAGATAAAGTATCCAGTGACTAGTCTGCAACTCTATGCTAATTGAGGTATCCTTCAGAAGCTTTACCGCCCTTCCATTCTTCCTCTTGATATCTATGAGTGATTAACGTACTTTTCATATATTATTTTCTAGCATTCGATGCTAAACTACTTAAAAATATAGCATCAGAGTCAGAGTCAGATTCTTGAAATAACCAAGTTAACAAAATAATCAGGAATTAAGATATGTCATTAATCACAAATAGCGGGCCATGCCCAAAAATCTGCAGATCAAACGTTTTTATGGAGAAAATCAACGGTGATTCAAGATATATATATAACGTACGTACAGGGGAATCGGGACGCGCGTTCTGACGGAGGCGGGCTTCGAGCTCGGGGTTGCGGGAGTTGGTGGTTTGCATCACGAAATACCCAATCACACCTGGAACGACACCGCATCATGCAGCGAATGCGAAGAAGAATGGCTTTGAGTCTCTTGTCATCCTCACTATCCACCTCCAGGCCTCGCTCTTCTTCCACAGTATCGACATCTTCCCCTGGGTGAAGCTTCAACTTAACGAGTGATTCTATCTGGGGCTGGCCCTTGCAGTTTGAAGCAAAGATAGGGAGGCCCAGAAGCGTGATTTAGTTTGGGCCCGTATTTTCTCAAGATTTTCCTTTGGTACTTTTGGGCAAGGTATAATGGCCAGCAAACATGTCACCTAACTTATGGGCCAGAATTGTTGGATGATAAAATCACTTTTGGGCTAACACAGGTATATTGAAAATTGTTTATTTTTAATAATGAGATACAGGTTATTTTTTAAAATATATTTTATTTAGAAATATATTAAAATATTATTTTTTATTATTTTTTTAAAATTATTTTTAATATCAACGTATTAAAACGAATAAAAAAATAAAAAATAATCAAATTAGTAAATATGGCAAGAGATCTCGATTTGAACTGGGAATTCAGTAATGATGGAGAGTAATCAGGACTCATTGTGATCCGAACCTCCTAATGAAAGAGTGTTTTTTTAAAAAAGAGAGAAATCCCCGTTAACCTGTAGTACTGGATGGAGAAATATATTCCCGATCGAGGGCCATAATAACCACCACTCCTCTGCCCTACCTTCAAATAAAAATGTAGAATGGACCGCGATGTTAATTAATTACCAGTTTCGAACCTTCAACAGTACAAGCTGACTAGATAATTTAAAAGGGTTAAACATGATCTGAATGCAGATAGATCCAATTTTCTTTTTTTACCCGTTAAATTAAACAGGGTTCATTCTTGAAAACACACAACGCCCGCGGAGCTCAATTTTCACTTTGCCGTGCGCTATATAGCTAGATAGCCGATCATCTCACACACACGGCATTTTATTTATTTATTTGTTGAAGAATAATGTATTTTGTTTGTTGGGGATTCTTCT
>Ga0307517_10010197_pt1 | contig 13181 bp, 9 predicted proteins | sample 23_EM_MG_FD_194515 | JGI IMG/M metagenome (GOLD analysis project Ga0307517, IMG submission 194515) | Populus trichocarpa ectomycorrhiza microbial communities from riparian zone in the Pacific Northwest, United States - 23_EM | ecosystem: Host-associated > Plants > Roots > Unclassified | place...
ATATTTTCTTAAGAGGAAATGTCAAGGAAACTCTTAAAAATAAAAGACTTCTTTTTAACAGAAAAGGACATGACCTTTGTTTCAATTTGTTTGTTCAATTGTACTTTTTTTAATGTTTTATTTAAAAGTGTTTGAAAATACAGTAACGGTTATTTTTTAAAGTATTTTTAGATAAAAAATATATTAAAATTATTTTTTTGATATTAGTATATCTAAATTACTAAAAAAAATTAATTTTTTAAAAAATTTAAATTAAAAAAAAATAGCTTTCAGACACCAAAATAAACGGGTAAAACAGAACAATCAACAAAAACGTGAACTCAGATGGACAATGACAGAAGGTTGCGTGGAAAGTTCTCCTTTCAAAGACGCAACTGGATAATTTTCTTGTCAAGCCTCTTGCTTGTACGAAACATATAAGAGGTGTGTGCTGTTAGTACAATCAGAAGAGAAGCAGTACAATCATGTAATAAGAAATTGTTTGAAAACTGTGTTTTTAAAAAATTTATTATTATTTTTTTTATTAAAATTTAATATAATTTATATATTTTGGATCGTTTTGATATGCTGATATCAAAAATAATTTTTAAAAAATAAAAAAACATCATTGACTTGCATTTCAACACAAAAAAATTATTTGAAAAGCAACCGCTACCACACTGTCAAGCATGTTCCAAGTACTCAAGGAAGTAATAAGAGTTTCGGCCAATAAATTTGTTTTTCATATAATTTCAAGTTTTTTATATAACTACTAAAAACTTATATAATTATTAATTTTAAAATTTATAAAATTAATTAAGATACATTAAAATTGACTCTAACATTTATATATATATATATATAAAAAAAAAAAACCAGTACAAATATGCTCTTGCCATAAAGCTTTACGGTAAAAAATTCACACGTTATATCAGGAATTAAGATGATTTTGTCCTGGGATTATAATCCTTTCCTATTTTGTAGAACCTTATGTACAGAGTTTTTCAAAATAAATAAATGCCTATGATTTAGTTGGTTTATTAAAAAAAAATGTTTGAAATTTGTTTTAAAACATGGTTAATAGATATATTTCATGCCAAATTAAAATTGAATCCATTTATTTTTTTATTTTTAGAGTTAAAATTTTATTTGAATTTATTCTCTAACAAAAAAATTTTAACATAATATATTACTAGTAATAAAAATAATTAATCACAAGCAAGAATTATCATTAAACAAATTTATAAATCATCATATTCACATCAATATTAACGTCTTCAAGGGGCATGACGTGATGACAAAGGACTTGAAATCTGCACAGCAGGTCTCGAGTTTGAGTCAGGACGTGCACCTCTTGTAAGAGCATGAAATAGTAGGAGTTTTACTCGCTCACCTAGACCCACAAAGTGCGCTTTCCAGGAAATAGGATTTCCTCGAATTCAAAAAAAAAAATCATGAGTTTAACCATTATTATTTTTCTAAAAAAATCTCATATAATGTAATCATTGTATTATTTTATTCTCCTCATACAATTTATTTACTTTTATTATTATTTTTTAAAATATATCAGGTTGTTAATTTTGTTACCTATCTAAATTTATATTTCTTTACCCTAAATAAAAATACTTTCACCAAACGTGTCATCTGTCAATCATAATTAGGTTGTTAATTTTGTTAATTTTATACGTGTTAGTCCTCCAACTTTTCCACATAATATTTTGGTATTTCACCACCAACTTGGGCAACTTTTATGTATATCTTATTGTGTTTTGGATTTTTTTTCTATATTTTTTTATTCTTTTATTGATTTGTTTTGTAGAGTCAAAAGTGGGTGACAACAATGCTGAAATGAAGAATCATGGTTGGAGATTCAAATTGATGACAATCTAGAGAATTCAAGGAGTTTTGAGTTAAATAACATTGACAATATCGGTGTTGGTACTAGTAGGAGCGCTAATATTCATAATATTGGTGTTGGTACTAATAGCGACACTAATAATTCTTTGGATGAAAATGATATTGATGAATGTACGAGGAATAATGAGGAAGATGAAGACAATAAAGCTAATTTTAGTTTACATGACATTCCAGCAAATTATTTGTTTTAAGTTTGTTAATTGTTAGTTGATAAAATTTATGAGCATGAATAATTGTATTATATTTTAAAATTACTTAAACAATGTATAAATTTTTATTTGAACCATAAATTTTAAAGTGCTTGAAAAATCATTTTATGATTTTACAATTCAAATTTATATTATATTTTTTATATCTTGTCAAAAATACATTTTAGAAACGTGGTTTGATACTATTGCTGACAATGATGACCTCTAGACAGGAATCCCTGTCCGATCTAATCCACCCCCAGATTCAAGTGTGTATCTAAACACTGGAACTCTCTTGTTTCAAGCCCTAAATTCACTCGCTGCCTAAACCAAGACGTTAAGTACCCTTGTGGTCTCTTAGTGCAATGCCCTGATCACTACAACTTTGTCTGTTTTGATTCCAGCCATGACTCCACTATGCTCTCTTTAGGACCTTGTATTTTGTTAAAACAATGGCGGGGTAAGTCTGCGGCTAAAATCATTCAATCTTGTAATGGATTATTATTGTGTGCCTCATTGAATCGAATTATACAAAACTATTTTGTTTATAATCCTCCTACCAAGAAATATGCTATAATTCCTGACAAGCCAGGGTTGCAAAAAAAAGTCGATTAGCATTAGTCGATTAGTCTTCTAAGGAAAAACAGTTCTTAGAAACTTGGTATACATTGACCTGATCTAAGCTGGGATTTCAAATCAATTGGTTCTCCTTTTCAAATGGGATTGCAGTAGAGCCCATTTTTAATTCAATCCTGGCTCTTGCTCTTGTCAGTCTCGGAAAGCACTGCACATGAGTTTAGTAAAGCAATTTCCACCTTCAATGTTCTCCCAATAAAAGTAACAAGACAAGTTTCCTATATCATGCATTATATCTGTGGATATCATTGCCAACAACTACTACCTCTTCATCAAAATCCTTCTCTGACTGCCCACGAAATTAAGTGTGTATCCAACCACTGGTTCTCTCTTATCTGGAACAATATTGAGTGAAAGTTTCACGGGCTTGTAAGAACATTATTTACAATCCTCCTACCAAGCCATATGCATCGATTCCCTATAACATAGTTAACTTCCGATCCTTCGAAATAACCTGACAACGAAGTTGTTAGTGTAAGATGATTTTACCAGTTCAGACTGTCAGATAGGAGATTTACTCCCCAAAAACTGGCTCTTTATCAGATAAGGTCTTTTATAATGGTGCTCTTCACTGGAGTAGGGAAAGGGGTGATTCTTATATATTTTGATGTTGATCAAGAACAACTTAAGAAAATGTCCTTGTTACAAATTCTTGATGGCTGGAATACTAAACATGTTTCTGTATATATTTCAAAGAGTGAGATTAATGGTGCTCCTGACGACCAATTTGATGAGTATGAGATGGGACAGAGCTTTTCTAAGCTGGGTCGTATACATGTTTTTCAATTTGTCCCTATAAAGTAATTGTTGTATAATCTAGCATCATTAGCAAGGCAGTGTGTGGAAAGCAAGATTTCAGAATAGCATTGAAATTCTCATGGCTTTATATCTTCAGATAGAATCATTTTTAAGTACAGAGTTAGTTGCAGACTACTAGTGGTACAGTTTGAAGAGCCTCACTTCCTCTGAATGGAGTTCAAGTCTATAGCCAGCTTAGCTCAAGATTCAAAATAAAAGAGGAAATCTGTGAGAAACCAAACCCCATAAATATACATACATGTTGAGATGCTGGGCTAATCTAAAAACCATTAGAACTGCTTGTTCTTCTAAGAGTAGCCATCGTTTTCAGAACATCTTCAGTCTTGGAGATAAATAAATAAATAAAGGGCAGGATATTCATGGGATGTCAGACAATACAAGGCCCCTCTTCTTTGTCTTTATTTTTGTCTTCAAGAAGGTTCCTTGTCAGGGTCTCTTCCCTGTTTTGAATTTCCACTCTTTTCTCTTCAATTTTGCCCCATAAAACAGAATAGAGACCAAGCATGATAAGAATTGCACCAATAATCCTGAAATGTAAAGTAGGAAAGTTAGTGTCAAAAAATAACCCTGTTCTGCTTATAGTGTCAAAACATAACCCTGTTCTGCTTATATGCTAATTGAAGAATTCCATGAATTTTGAATGTTATTTTTTTTTCTTTGGAATGTTCACATACCCTCCAGAGTACAACTGATCACCAAGTATTAGAGAAGCCATAATAGCAACCAAAATTGTCTGCATTGGTTGAAAGACAGCAACAAAGACAGGACCACCTTTGTGAATGCACCATGTTTGAAGGGAAATGACTATAGCAGAGGACACAATCCCCTAAACAAGAATGAAATTGAAGAATCCATTTTAAATTCAATACATAATGACAGAAAAATAAAAGGAAGCCTGAAATTTAAGTTAATTACAGCATATAGGATTGTGAATAGTTCTTCTCCTGATTGGATTTTCCAATGGTTGACGTCAGTTTCTACAAATGCTGCAATGACCAAGAACTGGATCAATCCAAAAAGGCATGTAAAAGAAGTGACAGAGAGCTTTGCCGGATACTTCTTCAACACAGGAGCCTGCAAAATATTAATTCATATTTTAGCTCATAAGGTCAGTAGTAAATTATGTGCCATCTACAATTTTTAGCAATCCAGATCAGATTAGCACATGATTTTCATAGCTGTGGTCTTATGCAACTTGTATGGTGGTGACAAAATATGCTTTACCTGAAAGACCATCCAGCCAGCCCATGATAAGCAGTGCCCAAACAGGAATATGCATCCCCATGTCCAGTTTTGCATTTTCTTTGAAGACATATCTTCTTCAGATGTTATTCCTTGTTCTTGTTGTGTTATCTGATGCAGAAGAGGAGGGCCTTTGTAGAGTGTAATGACAGACGCACCCCCTATACTTGCAATGGTTCCTAAAACTTTTGCTAGTCCATCTCTCCTAGAAATGTTGACTTTCTCAAGTCTGAGGAGAAAGGTAAAAGTTCAATAAATGTTTCTTTTGTTGAAGAGAAAGAGAAGAAAGTTCAACGTAGAGAGTCTGTGTTACCCTAGAGCAGAAGCCATGACAAAAGTGATTGCAGGAACTGAATTTTGCATTGCTGAAGCAAAAGCTGGAGATGCATAATACAATCCCAAGAGATAAAACCCTTGGTTTGCAGTGATTCTGGAAACAGAGAAAAGACAAGTTAAAACAACAGAAAGTAGTGAAACCATCACATTATACATTTTAGATATCAAATGTATCTTCTCACCCCAATAATGCTAGAAAGAAGAGTTGAACCAGCACAGAGAAAGTAAGAGGTGGTCTTTCCTTCCTGAAAAATGTCAATCCAAGATACAGTACAAGGGTAAATGCCAATCCAAACCAGTATATATATATAGACTACCAAAACAGAAACAGAAAAGCAAGCACCGAACTGAAGACTCACTTCTCAAAGAAATAAGCGAAAGGTCCCAATAAAAGCAATGCAATGATGTTCCTATAAACTGGGTAAACAACTTTGCTAACACCAATGTTTAGTGCTACCCTTGAAACAATATGAAACCCTGAATAGCAAAACTGTAGAGCAACTAAGGCCAGAAGAAGTTTCATTTTCTGAGGGAGAACACTCCTATCTGCCATATTTCCCCCCTCCTTATTTCCTGCTTGGCCTTTGGGATGTTATACAATCACAAAATCTGAAGTTGCTTATATAGTTACGTGTACATAAAGGTACATGTGTTTTTTCCTTTTGGCTGGTGCCCGTTAACATATTTATACTAGTTGATGTTGCATGGAGGAAGTATCAAGCCACCTTCACCTTACATGCATAAGCAACTGGTGATGATGACATGCATTTGCCTCAAATATTATTTCCTAGTTGACTTGCGATTTGAATTCTGTTGGGGAGACAACGTCTAGGTGAAGCATGTTGGCCAGGTGATTAGAGAGTGAGAATTCCGGCTTTAAATCAGTGGATCATGAATCATGAACCCACCAAATGTTTTTAGAAAAGCATGGTCAATAGCATTATTGTTTTGTGAATTGATAGCAGACACAATAATGCTAGCAATATAACTAAACTTGATACCAAAAGGCAAGTTTGTCATCTAGATATACTAATTATTTCAACAAATAATAATTTTGCTGAAAATTATGCTATGGGTGGTGGTGGTGGTTATTGTGAATTTTTATAGGTGCAGAAGGTGGGACAAAGAATCGCTGGTTGCAGCATGCATGTGGTCCTCCATATGATTTGGGTATGTCCCATTTATTTATGTATAAAACAACAAGTTGAGAGAGACAAAACACATGCAATTTTTACAATGGATCACGTCATGTGTTACTACTCCTAGGATTGAAGCTTGTCACGGCAGAAAACCTCTCCTAGCCAGTAGTAAAGCCAGTTTTGTTCTTCATTCCCCCCCCCCTGAAAATTCACAAATGCAATGTGGGAAGCCAGGGATGGTGTTTTGCACTAGGCTTTCCAAACAGAGGATGTGGCTTAACAAGATGGAGAAAAAACCATGCGGCAATGGTTTGATATGTTCTTGAATGCTTTGTGCTGCTTTGCCGCTCTTGTTCTGTTCTGTCAGCAAACAGCTCTCTCTCTCTCTCCAATGATTCTTTGATTGGCTCAGAGCAAAGATCATGAGACCAACTACCCATCACTGACGAATCAATATCTTTAATCATCTTAATTTAAACGGATAATGTGGTGCGATTTCTTGTTTCTTAGCAAGTTGAAATGCAATCGTGGTTGGTTTCAGCATTTATTTTTGTTTTTTTATTTTAAAAATATTTTAAAAAAAATTGATTTTTTTTTCAAATTAATATTTTTTTTTATGTTTTTAAATTATTTTGATATGCCATGTTTGAAATAATTTTAAAAAATAAAAAAATATTATTTTAATATATTTGCAAATAAAAACCACTCTGAAAAATAATTTTTTAAATACTATTTACATTCATGCCAAGCATCAACACAATGCTATAACTTGAGGACAGAACTGAACATGCGATTTTTCTCTACTAGACAAATGTATCTAATTTGAGACTTGGGAAGATTTGGTTAGGATAAATTCATGGGCACATGGGAAATTAGCACTCTTGAGCCGCGACAAGGGCGTAGAGGTTTTTTTTTTAATTTTTCTGTCTACATTCACGAACCACCTGTCAGCATGGTGAACGAAACAAGTTACAGGAAAGTGGTGGAAACACTGGCTCTCCACTCTGTCTGTATCCAATTCTGTCCATCATACCTTGAAAGTATGTAAAAGAAATTGAGATTATTGTTAATCAGAAGGCCCAATCACAGGAGCAACATGGAGTTGTTTATACCTTGAATGCTGAACTTGATGTGGCTTGAAAAGGTTTAATTTAAAGCAAATGTTCATGGAAAATAATATTTTAGAAAAAATAGCAAAAAGCACACATGCAGATCCCTCCTATCTATGTTTCTCCAATTTACCTGTTTCACCCAAAAAATAAAAATAAAAAGGATAATTAATAAAGCAACAAACAAAAAGTACTTCGGAGTTTGGACAAACAGAAGGAATTGTTTGCTCACAACTGTTAAGCCACTTTTTTGCAAGAACAGTAGACTAGTCCTAACTTTGAGCAGCAAGATATTTCGAAAACTTCAAATTTTATCCTCAGGGTTTAAGGTCTCCCAAAATCTTAAACCATTCTTTTTTTGCCTTCAGAAACACACCTCATGTTAGCAAAACAACATTCACATACTCCGAATTGTTGTTATTTTTTTTTTATATTATTAATATGAGTGTTCGGGTCAACTTGCACACACATCGACTAATCTTAAGAGCCCTAAAATTAACAATCATATAAACCTTCAATGACCCTGAAGTTTGTAAAACTCGAACTGGTAATCTTTGAGGAACAAACCTAAGACCTGATCAGTTGAGCTTTCAGGGTTCGAATTGTTGTTGTTATTGTTATTATTGGATGAAATAAAAAGTTGGGTTTCTTTTAGCCTTTAGGTATAATACTCTGCTAGTGTTCAATTTATCTATTTTTCAATGAGATCAAAACTGTCGATGGTTATATAGGAGGATACTAATAAGACTTTTGAATCACTATTTCCTACTAGGAAAGACGAGTGCAGAGAAAACAAGGTAAAGATTGCCAGGCTACAGCAGTGAATGTACTATTGGAACGGTATCTTCAAACATCTAGCAATCGTTACAGGACCAGCAACCGCAAGCATTGCCACATCACTACATATTTCACTGATTACGCAGTAGTGCATAGCTTCGTTTCTAGACGTCTGAGTATATCAGTCAAGCTAATGTACTGCCAACAAGAGATGAACCAAGAAACAATATTTTGGCAGTTCTTACAGAAAAAGAAGTGTCAAGACCTCCATGTACTGATGGCCAGCTGCTGGGATGTTTTTCCAGTGGAATGAACATCGGTGGCCCTCCGTGTTAACCGTGCTTGAAAACAATGATGATTGCAGTGCAATTATCTTTGCAGCGCCGCTCAAGAACAGCTTCCCTTACAAGACGGCGGCTCACAGCTGCAACAGTCAAACCTTCCTGCCAAACATGTCTAATTTGTAAGTCATCAATTGATGTAGGGGTCTAATTAAAAAGAAAAAGAATCAGAATCAATGCTTAAATACATTATTGGTGTGAAAGTACTTTGCAATTCAAAACATGGAGCATGGTAATCCTAGAGGTTTCTATAAACACAGAGATTAATTTTCAATATCTAGATAGAAAGTCATGTTCAAATTCGACAGTAATGCCTTAGCTACAGTTTTGTAGACGCAATTCAGCTAGTTTTATGACTAGCTTTTAAGTACTTCATGAGGCATATTGCCAGTTCTAATTTTAATGAGCCATATTGCAAGTTCTAATTTTAATGAGCCGGACCACTTTGCCATCCATGCACCAGCATTAAATATTATATAGGAACTTAGTAAGCCTAGATATAAGCACCTTGTATCAGATATCATGTACCAATTCCCATGCAACAATATAGCTTCCTCTACCTTAGAAATAAAAAACAGTAATCAAGGATGAAGGAGCTCTTAGGCATGGGAAAGGTACATATAACAATTTCAATGAAACTAGGTTGCACACCATCCTATATATAGACCTAAAATAGTGACATTCGCAAGTAGGTTATAGCTCATTTCTAAATGGAATTCTATACAGGTTATTTACTTGCTTTGTATGTACTTGAAGGCAAAGAAATAAAACTAGCACTCGTAATCCATCAAATGCTCTATTTGAATAATACAATGCAATTAGGATTTCGAGTCCTAAAAGCTTGCAAAGATGCAGTAATTTTCCATTAAACTGCCACCCTTCCTTAAGTTCTGCTACAAGGTAAATTTCAACAGCTAAATCAAGAAGGATAGCACAATGGACAAAATTCAACTAATTATTCAAGTTCTACAAGGAGTCAAATAGTGCTTCACTACTAAACAGGTGTACTTTTACCTTCAATAATTTCTGAACAAATTCAACAGCATCACTTGGTCCAAATACCTGAAACAAATACAGAACTTCAATGTGTAGCGTTATTTTTCAAACGTATAGAAGTAGAGCTCAAAGAAGATTAAAAAAAACATGGACTAACTATAATAGCAAAGATGTCAGACAGAAATTGAAGCCATACCCCCCATAGGCCATCACAACCAAGAATAATAAAGTGCTCTCTGTCTGTGAGGTCAAAGGAATGAATATCTGGGGTTGCCACAACACCTACCTGCATTTCCCACACTTGTTTCAGATAGCAAACACATTGTACCTTGCAGGTTGATTCAAAAAGTAATTTCACCCAGAATAGATCAATACTTGTATTTGAAGAGCACAATAACACAGAATAAATACAGACAGATTAAGAAGAAAAATAAACAAGGTAAGGTATTATAAAACTATTTATGATATGACAGCGCAAAACTCTTCACAAGTTCAGGGAATACCATAAATGACTGCAGCAACTTCCATACTGCAGGATGATGAGTATATATGGCTTTGATAATAAAGAAAGGACATGAAATAATTGATGAACTCATAATGCACCTGGCACTTTCATATATTTATCAAAGCTGCAACCAAATCATTTGCTTATTTCTCTATGGTTCACATCTTCCATTTTATTAAAAAGAACCATCTCTGACCTCTCAATTGTTTACAGGAAGCATTATTGAATCCTAATGGTATTACATTAGCATCGAGAAAATTGAAAATTATACCAATCTGAGCTCCAACTCTGATTTTTGGTAAGGATATACCACACTTTTGCTTATAGAAATTTATTCAGATTGCCACGTTTCAATTTATCTCTAGATCTATAAGCCTGCATACAAGCTATAGCATTATATTTCTCTTTGAACCAAGTCTCATTTCCAGCTACATAACAAGGACAAATATACAAATGCTGTCATCATACATAAATAGAAAACATGAAACTACAGTGTCAACTGTGCAAGATGGAATCACTAAGAACCTTCTTGAATTGGCGGTCTCCAAAAGCCCTAGAAACCTCAAGGCGACCTTGTAATCGTCCATTTGAACTCACACTTCCACCAGCCTGGAAATTGCAGGAGCACAAATATCAGATCATAAGAGTTAAAAGTTAGTAAATTCATTCAAATATCAAATAAGTAGAAGCAGTGATAATTTCATCGTCCATATAGGATTCCTTCTTTTCTTTTCAGCTTGGATCGGCCTCAATTTTTTATTTTTTTCATGTTTTTCCTTTTTCTTTTTCTTTCAACAATAGAATCAAGATATCATCCAAAATCAGAAAATAATGGTTGAAGTTGAAAAGTGGGACTAAAGAACTTATATCATTCTAAGCTTATATCATTTTGTAGGGCAACGGTGCCTCCAGGACTTATCTTGCAAATAAATAATTTGAATCACTGCATCAAAAGACTGATGCCTCCAATACCGATATCCAGAAAATATAATTACTAGGCCTCATTATCAAAAAATTCATTTAAAAAAAAGAGAGAAAATAAAGAATTGAAGCACAATATCAGCTTAGAGTACCTATAATTTGAACATTATAGTCTCTACCTTTTGTATTCGAGCACGTTCCTGTGGATATATGGCTTTGTGTTCCCTTGTCAAAACAATAGCCTTCAATGGACTTACTCCATCTGGGTGATTCTGTGATCCATCAATAATGGATGATCGGGCTAAAACTGCTTTTGCATCCCCTATGTTAGCAATGAAAACCTAAGACACGTTTGGTAGTGGCAAGTCAAATAAAAGTTCATCAGAGATGCAGGAGTATAATAACCAAAAGTAATGCAAAAGTTAATCATTAAGTTAGCAATACTAGATTCCATAAGCAAACACAGGTATGATTAATGTGTGTAACTTAATATGAATTTTCATTCAGATATCAAAAGCTGATATGTATCAAGGAGGGAAAGAAGAATATGATAAAGAAGAAACAAAGACAAGGAGAAATGCTATAAATGTAGGTGATGTGTCCTCTGTCTCGTATTTGCAAATAAAAGATTTGGTATATTAGATGGCGCATGCAAGTATTGATAGAGATAGAGCAGGTAGGGAAGAAGAAGCTAGCATTAGAAGAGCTCATATATTGAGGCAGGTAAGAATTCAAAATGACATGAGAAATTCATAGAGATTATCATAGCTGGGTATGTCATAAAGACAGGAATGTTCCAGCAGAAATCTGTGAGAGTTGGAGAGGGAATTTAAGGGAGAAGTGTTTCTAGAAAAAATGGAAGAAAGCTACACACCCTCGGAAGGAAAATGACAGAGTATTTATGGAGTACATATAGTCACCTTTAATCACTAATCTTTGTGGTTGATGAACAATATAGTCTCAGTAGTTTCATTGGCCAATAAAGGAATGAGATGAAATGTTTAATAATGACACAAGATGAGTGATTTCAATATTCCTAAGGACCACAAAGGAGAGGACCTTCTTGAAAAAACTTGATCCGAACTCCCCAAGACAAATCTCCCATAAGACAAAGTTTAGTCATAAATCCTGCAACAATTCTCTTAAATAATTCTCTTTGTTGCTCATGCTGTCAATAACAATAAATAATGGTAACTGAAAATATTTGGAATTAATCAAAGAATTTTGTTTGTACCCAAAGGTCTCATGCTAATTATACGAATGTTCAGCAACAAAACAATCAAAGGCAAAGGAAAGGAAGGAATATCCTTGTGGAAGGAAAGTATACAAAAGTTAAACCAAAAAACTAGAATTTAATTCACAAAATCAGACCTATATTCCAGGTGAAGGTCTATGCAAATAATATTATCTCACTGTAGGATTGCAGCACTTATTTTTTAGCATCTCCATCTAGCATACACTAGAACTATATTAATTAACTCTGTCATGTGACTGATAATGTTGCATCATGAGAACCATTCCTTAGAAAAATAATGAGAACCTGCTAGGCACCTTTTTAACTATAGGTTCAGCTTTAAATAACAATGGCAAACTTAAATTTGATAAGGGCTGCAAACTTACTTTTTGTCCCAATACCCATACACATACAGCCGTAGCACCATCCTGCCATCCTCCTAAAAGAATGTTATAAATGAACTGGTGAATTCTTTGGTGAAACTTGAAACATTTACTTAGCATGTTTACTGCTCTATATAATCCATAATTAGAAAAATGGAAATGAGCAAATTTAGAAATTTAGAAATTAGCAAACAGTCAAGACATTTATCTAAGAAAAATCATGAGTAAAGAAAGAAGCCCATGACATCATATTTTTTTTGTGTGTTAAAGCAATCCACGAAAACGAAAGTACAAGACATTTTTTTTTGTGTGTTAAAGCAATCCACGAAAACGAAAGTACAAGACTAACATGTTTAAGAAAGGGATAGATCTTTTGAAAGAAATGGAGTGATGTTATCGGGTCAAAAGTTCAAGCAGTATGGACCATGCTTCTTCGGGGTCAAAAGCAGAATATTTGGATAAAAAACTGTGGAAATTGTTCAAAGTACATAATTTCAGAACCAACTTTATCTTGGCAATGAAAATAATAACTAAAAAACAGAATGCACACGGGTCATAATTAATTATTTATACACTGACGCCATCCGTGACTCAACATATTCAGCAGTGGTTGTAATACTTGCAGTGTATTGATAATTCCTCTCATTCAATTTTCCAAT
>Ga0307517_10010198_pt1 | contig 13180 bp, 11 predicted proteins | sample 23_EM_MG_FD_194515 | JGI IMG/M metagenome (GOLD analysis project Ga0307517, IMG submission 194515) | Populus trichocarpa ectomycorrhiza microbial communities from riparian zone in the Pacific Northwest, United States - 23_EM | ecosystem: Host-associated > Plants > Roots > Unclassified | place...
TGCGAGAGCATCGCTGAATGAAAAAACCGCTCACAATGCAGGAGAACGATGAGCCACTACGAATCCGACCGATGCGAGTCGACGGAGGGGGGAATAACCTCCCGATCGCCGTCATATACCAGCTTATGTGTGTAGGAACAGGCCCTAGGACCAGGAAAACGTTGTAACCGAGCCAAGGGGGTGCTTTAACCCTTCGTCCTTCCCGGCGCTTGCCTCGTCCTCTCTCATCTCACAAACAGCACGAACACTCAGTACTCTGCAGGTACAACTACAGGTAGTGATAGCGGGTATCGCCTATCCCCAGTAGCCGGCCGCAACTTTCTTCCTCTATTGACATTCAAAAGTGTCAGTAAGCGCCCACTTCGATATGACCGATACAACATCAACCTTGCCTAACATCTTCGTGGGTAGCCAACCGCTTACTAACATCAGTGTTTAAATGGTATGGGACGGATGAAACCATGGTTAGTTTCTGGGTGGCACGGGCGAGGGGCACCATTATCTGAGTCGTCATTCTATGTTAATCGCTTAAGAAACGACCTCAAAAAAATCTGGCTGGGAGGCTGGACAAGGTTGTGGAGTGGATGCAGGTAAATTGTTGTATCCAATACAGAAGAAGTTGTCATTCAAGGCGTGGCAGGCTCACCCTGACTCTCCACCCGAGCTGATAGGACAATATCAATGTCCTCAACCATTACTTACTCGCGTTCTTCGCGTCGTGAACCTGCCATTCTCAAGCTTGACGACTGTTTCAGGCAGAATGTACACAAGGCAAACACAAGGCGCCTGGGTTCTCAATCATTTACAGCTGGACGAATGCGAAAGAATTCCTGAAACAGAGGATTTAGATTATATAGAACCAGTTTTGAACAGCTTGGCTTACATACCATGAAATTATGACCTTGATTGAGCTCGTCTTCGTGGTTATAAAACCACACCATGACGAAGTGCCAGTGACTGGTGCGAGAATGTGATCATAGGTGAGCCGGGCCGGCGGCACGGCGGAGTTCGAATACGCGTAGATAGTCGCGCTTAGTCGCGTTTGTACACTCGTTAACGCCTCAAGCGTTTGGACAGCCATACCAGAGTATACCCAACATTTTGGGCTGCCTAGGATGGGCCTCAAAAGTTGACAGAGAAACGTGGTTGATTGACTCCTGACGTGAAAGTCAATTGAGCCACTCAAACAGTTCAGGATCACAATTTAGTCAGCTCTGTCAACTTTCAAGAGGCTGTACCCTGATTACTTCGTCATTGGCACTTACTCGTCGATTATCGATGGCAGAACTCCCCTATGATGTTTGGCTGCACATTATCAGCTTCTTGAACCACGACGAAGCATGGAGCCTAAACAGCCACAACTTCAGTAAGCTTTTCTTCAAAATTGCGTCCTCGATTCGCCCCATCTTTTAATGTTATTTGAGTCATGAACAGTGATTCTACCATTGCTTCGCGTGTGCGAACACTGGAACTCCGAACGGGGACCTCCTGCAGGTTATCGACAAAAACTCAACATTCCAAGGGACGGATAGAAGAGCTCAAGAAAATGCTTTCTTTTGGCCCTATCCCGATATCGCAGGAGTCATCATGGACATTCAAAGATATCACCAGCGGGCCAGGGAGACGATTTTCGAGTCGTTCATAACCATGGATGTGATACGTAACTTGACTTTGGTCACGGCGCTGGTCGTCCGGTTGTCGTCTTGTGCCGATCCAAAGTTCCACCCAATGAAGCTAGCAATCCTCGACAATCGTTGGACCACTTTTGCGTGCTCGTTGCGGTGCCTTTCACTCCGGACACCTCTAGAAGACCTTGCCGTCATAATACCTCGGGACATTAAGCTAGTCCAGTTGGAGAAATTTGATCTGAACATCTGTATCACATATCGCTCATCAGATGTGGATGGATTAATGTGCGAGATCATCCTGCCTTTTCTCACCTCCCACAAAGATACCCTCGAATCTCTCATTCTCGACGCCAAGGAGAACTTTAATCTCTCACCATTCCTGAAGAAAATCCCACACATACACCGTCTCTCTGGTTTTGGTCTTGGTCAAACCCTCACCAGTTCGGATCCTACAGCACTTTCAGGACATTATCGCTCTTTCGAAACACACCAATCGCACTTCCTTGATCTCAACATGAAATTTATCCCGTGGTATTCCCTATGCCCCACAAGGGAAACTTGGTTTACGCATGGTGCCATGTTCGTCTACCGAAACTTTGTTCTCTATCACTGACCCTCTCCCAATATCCTGAACACGACGCCAGAGGAGCTGCTCCCTACCTTCTGCGACATACTCAAACCTTGACGACCCTTAGTCTTAAGCGCTGTCGCTTCTCATTCTGGGCCATGAGCCCTGACTTTTTGCAGCTTTTTGCCCAACACATGCCAAACCTTTATTCGTTGCAGGTTCATGCCAAATATTATTCCCCAGAAAAGGACGCACAAGCCGCATGGGGGCAGAGCCTATCTCATCGGTACGTAAGCTCGTCCCTTTATGATGTTTGCAATTTGTTGTTGCTGACAGAATATCTGAAATTTTTCTTGGTAAGTTTAGTCAAGCGGTGAAATCAGTTCGTTTTCCTGATTGGAAACTCCACGATTTTCAATGCCACCCCTTCTTATATCCTAGATGAGCTTTTTTTGGCAATGGCCACCGCGTTACCTCGAGTTCAAAGTTTCTGCGGACTGCCGCGTTCGGACCAAGGTTCTACCCCGTCCTACTATTAGGAAGCGAAATATCTCGTAAGGACTACTTGTGTAATATTGACCACGAGGAAGGTGGAGTCGACGATGTCCAAAACACTTCACCATTCGAGGCCAGGTCGTGAATATATAATGAATTAGAATTATGGCAAGCCCTACGAACTGGGATAAATTCTACGCATTACTATCGTCAAGTATCTATCTCCTCTAATCCCATAGAAATGTACGTATATCACATGTCCCCAAAACTTTCAAAAAAAAAAAACTGAAATCTAAAATGTCCCATCCCATCCAACTTTACTCGCCTACCTTCGCTTTCGTAAACCCAAACATCACAAACCTCTCCCTCAAATCCTCCTTGACACACTCAAACACCTCCCTCCTAAAATCCGCGCCAGTCCCACTGGGCAAATTCCACGGAAACACATACCTATCCCTCGGATCCCGCGTCGTGGCCACACAACTCCCAGAACACCTCTTATTATAACCCCTGACATAAAAATGACACCCCATGCAGGACGGCCTATTAAGGCCAATATAGATCTGGCCCGACGCCTCCCCGATACTTTCCAAATAATGCAACAACCGCACCTCGCTGTGCACATGCGCGGGTACGGGGTCCGGCAGGGTGTTGGTGTACTCGAATACGACGCGCTGCAGCACGGTGTCAGGATCGATGAGCTCCAAGTGGTCAGAGTCGAGAATAGATTCGGCAACGATGCTCCATTGGGAGACGGATCGCGGGATGGGGATGGTGTATGATTCGGATTCGTGTGGGATGTCGAGTTGGATTGAGAGCTCCATGGAAAAGTAATGTCGAAGGTGTGGGGAATGGGTATAACCGATGAGCGCATGGATGTGTCTGTTGAGATCTTTGATTTTGTCCAGGTACTTTCGCAGAGGAAATGGCCGATGATCTACTACAAAAAGTTGACGTTAATATAACCCGACACATGGAATCAAAAACAACTCACCGCCGGGATGATGCCAATACACCAACGTCGACCACTCATCGAGCTGTACATTCGGTATCTCAGCCGCCGCAGCATTGAACCCATCCACAATACGGATAAAAAAATCCTCTCCGCAGTCAACATCCCTCTCACGAAGAAACTCTAAAAACTCGGACACCCGAACCAGATTTAGGTAGTTCATATTAGGCTCTGCCTGTGGCACCTCTGCGTTGTTCACAATCGTCTTGAGCGCCTTGAGGAGCGCCTGGAACCCTTCCCAGCGTTTATCGATGCGCCTGTGGAATTTGTCTACGGCATGCGAGTAGATCAGTACTTTGAGGTCATGTATGAGTGGTGACACTCGCTGGTCGTGGAGAGCGTGAAAGAACGACGCTGCACGGTCACGGAAATCGATCGTTGGCGATGGCTCTTGAGCTTCCAGCCTAATAGCAGCAAAAGCGCGCGAAAGACCCCTTAACAATGTCCACACCTTCCTCAGGTACGTATGGATTTTCGCAGCATCAAATGGCTGATTATTGGCGATGAGGAAAATCGCGTGTCGCGGGTGATAGAAATGCATAGTGGCGGCGATATGTTCATGCCTGGGCTGCGAGACGAGGATGGTGGCGATAGAGTCGTAGATCCTCGCTATTCCCGGATTGCCACCTCCCATAAGATTGGAATCTGTCAGACGCGAGCGGACGGCGTAGTCGTCGTCGTCGCCCAAGGAGAGAGGGTGCATCCAGTGAATTTTGGCAGCTAGGGCGATCGCCATTTCGGCCAGATGCATCTGAGCTGTCGCTGGAGAATGGCAGATGACATTTTGCGGTCCCATATGTACATATGTGGACCGAACAAGAGAAGTTCGCCAAAGGCTGTGCTATTTATGACATCCGGCGACCCGCGCCGGACGATCTTTGTAGCTAACCTCTCTCCTGTCACTCATGTCCTCACCTAGTCCTCACCTGCCAGCCTTATATCGCGCATATACTGACCCAACCCAACTCCAACCACGCATTTGCAGTCCAAATCGTCAAACCGTACAGGAAGACGCCTACTCTTCCACCATGACAGTCATTATACCTTATTAATGGCATTCGAAGATGAACACACCATTCTCTACCATGAAGACATCTAACGAGAAATTTTGTAAATGTCAGTTCTGGAATCGCGAGAACGAGCTTGCGAGGCCCGTATAACGGTATGCAATTGGGTTTCTTATTTCGTGTTGGATCTCTGTTGTTCACTTGTCCCGTTTCTCTTTAGCCCATCTCGTCATTACTCATTGTCTCTATTGCCCATATGTCTATCTTCGTTACATACTTATTCGAACCTACCTCACCTACGGACTTCCCTGATCATGCCTCCTTCCTTTCCCTTTTCGTGCCGACCCCGAGACCTACCGTTGGAATTACCGGGCTCGCATTTGGCACCATAATGGACCCTCAAACTTCCACAACGACAACGTTGTTCCCGTTGCCCTCAAAGAGAGGCTTTTCAGAAAGTTTGGGGGACTGTCGTTAAGGAGGTGTTGCGGGCTCCATCTCGGCCGCAGATTAAGAGTATGAAATGTGAAGAACCAACCGTCGAAACCAGGATTGCTCATACGCTTGGATGGTAGGAACTGAGTATCAACAACACCAGTGGCCTTTTCAATTAGAGGAGGGATCGCGTCTTCTGCGTCGACTAACCTCTTCGTGTATACCATCAGAAAGACGAGATCTCGGGCGGGAAATAATTGACATGGGCTAAAATTGAAAGGATATAAATGCGATAAAGCGAACCGAACCTCATAGTTGCCAAAAGCCACGAATCCATCAAACATCGGCCTCGCAAAAAATGCTCGCTCTGGGTTTATCCTTTTGGTCCATTTCCAACTAACGAGCTCTCTCCGGATTAAGCGTCTAGAAGGATTTAAATTTGAAGGATTTAACTTTGGTAATACGAATAAGAGTCGAAGAAGAAATTTTGAAGAAAGGAATTTCACTAACGCACTAGATCCCAACTGGGAGCTTGCGTTTTCTCGGTGGGATCACTCAGAATAAACGCTCCGAGCGTCAGAGCGGCCTATCAGACAAAGAAATGACTCGATTTAATTAACGATGAAGCAAGACTTGGGAGTTGGACCGACCGAAAGTGACAGAATCGCGAGGCAGGGCAAAATGCCAACGAAATCTATAGACGGTGTCATTTTTATTGATAATCACCACCTACCCCCAATGAAACACTCCACTCACCAAGAACATCGCCTGATAGAAATGGAAGAGAGTCATTGACCTGGTGAAGGATAGAATTTAAAAATGCGTACCAAATCCATCAGGTGCACCAGGCATACTCGCCCTCAGTTGGGTAAAGGCAAACAGAGTTGCGACCGGAATCACCAATATTTCTCCTCTCTGTCGGAATCCGAAGAATACACACGTGAGCATAACAAGGAGCAGAATGAGCGTGATTAGCCCTAGTCGATTGTAAGAGGAGATCAAAGAACGGAGCGGGATGAAATTCACATGTAGCAATCACGGTGATGATGCAGAAGGCCTTCACTAAATTTCCTCGCATCAGAGTAACGACAATATCGTTCATTCCTGCGGGAATGGTGACGTTTGGACGAGTTACAGCGTTCGTCTTGAATCCCCTGCGAGGCACGTGAAATATTGAACCAGAGAAGTTGGCGTAAATACCTACGTAGCAATCCCTCTCGTTTTCGCGAACCTCATCCCCATCGTACTATTATCCCTTGCATCACGCGCAAAGATAAAGATCTCCGCAGAGTACCTGCATCAAGTCAAGAATACTTGGTCAAGAAACACCCGTTAGGAAATGCTGACACTCACACGTCGAAGGGATAATAGATCAATGACGATTCATGTGTCCCAGGCGAAAACAAAGACAATTCCGTTCGGAAGGTCGGGGTGTTTCCCACGATGTTCTGCAATACAGAAGCCGTTGCATTGTGACGGAATATGGGTTGAGATGGCCAATCGCTCGTTCGAAGCTGCCCCACATTGGTCGTGCTCAGCAAATTGCTAGTGAGAAATTGTTTCATGTAAATCATTGGTCTATATGTATACCGAGTAAGTGGAAACGCACCTATCAAAGTAGATATCGATATCGCTACACGCCCCGAGGTTGTTCGGGGAGCATGCAGAATTTTCTTCACCGACGATGGTCCAATCCATTGTCATCACCCTCGCGAGCGGATCCGCGCTGAGTAATACCAGTTCCATCAAGACCGTTCTTCCATTGAACAGAGGGGCGAGGTTCGTGTCAGGGATGTACTCAAAACCGCGGGCGTGGAGATGCAGTCCAATCATTACAGAGACGAAGGGAGCGATGACCATAAAGCCGAAACAGCACCCAATCCACAATCGAAGGCGGTAGGGGTGGATTGGGGCTTCGAGTTCTTGACTTTCCAGCGTAGAGCGAGATTCAGTTGGATCCATGACCAGGATGTTTTATCGAATAATATCTAGATGGTTGACGTTTTAAGCTCATACTAGGTGTGAGAAATGGGCCATCACGGCAGTAGAGTTAACTACGTGCTGGCCTTCGAATTCGAATGAATTGGCTGGTTCCGAATATATGGAAGCCATTGCGGAAAATGTCGATTATCAACAGTTCAAGCGAATAGTGAAACATGGGGCGTGCTTCTAGTGATGTGACAAAATGAAGGATGAGGCGAAGTACTGTACTATTACATAAGGACCCTGGCTCATTTCCGAGCAGACCTGCCGATTGGACGATATTCAAGCAAGACAGGACCGACCAACATAATATTAAGCAATTCCACTACTTTTCCTACTACTTACTTTTCTTCATTTGGATGTTTCCGTGGAGTTTCCGTGGAATTTGCCCAGTGGGACTGGCGCGGATTTTAGGGTGTTTGAGTGTGTCAAGGAGGATTTGAGGGAGAGGTTTGTCATGTTTGGGTTTACGAAGACGAAGGTAGGCGAGTAAGGTTGGATGGTATGGGTTATTTTAGACTTGAGATTTTTTTGGAAGTTTGGGGATATGTGGATATGTGCTATACACATTTCTATGGGATTAGATGCTTGACGATCGTAATGCGTCTGAGAATTTATCGCGCTTGCCTTAATTCCAATTCATTTATTCACGACTTCCCTTCGTAATCTGGCCTCGAATGGTAAAGTGTTCTGGAACATCGTCGACTTGACCTTCCTCGTGGTCAATAATAGTCCTTGCAAGATATTTCGCTTCCCAAGCATACAACCCATCTAGCTTCAGCGACAAAAGCCTACATATGATCGTTTTTCCTAGGCTCCGACTCGGAGTAACCATCCGTTCCGATGAATGAGTTGACGATGAAGAATCCTCGAGTCAAAGTTACTCCCATATGTCGCCACCTCATCCCCCAATCAGTTACAAGTTTACAGGCCTACGTTCCTCCGTCGAGCCCAACGATGACGACTACTGTTGAAGGTCTATCGGTTTTTTCCAATTCTGAATCGAGAGACCGATCCCTGGAGGCATTTGCTCGCTGGTGGACTTAATTTGATACATCGAGTCGCCTTTGTCGGTGGAATTCCGACCTTGAAGTAGTAACTTCACCTCGGTAACAAGGGTTAACAGGCAATTCGGATCAAAGTCCCGAACGTATCGCGGAGGTGATGTTGACTGTCCAGTGTCCATCGCCCATCGATATACGAAATGCTGGACCTGAACTGCTATCTGTGCACCCCTGATTTACCGACTCGAGTTTAGGGAGGACGAGGATATCGACTGCAGGTTTTCAGTGGCTTATTCGAGCTATCGTGATGAAACTAGATATTTGGCAGATACGAGATTCTGGCGCTGTTTGAGGAGATCCAGGAGAAATCGGTCGCTAATGGTGGGATTAAGACGAAAAGTGAGTAAAGCGGTTCCAGGCAGGCTGTACGACCTTGACTTACTTAAGGATTTACCGTCAGGAGCGGCCGTTGGAGTTTGAAATCCAACTTGCCGTATGTTAGGAGAGCGGTTTGACTGGCAACAGGTCGACGTAGTCCTGCCAATCGGGGCACCATGTTCAATTATTCCAAATACAGTGTATTTTTGAGAAAACAAGATGGCTATTATTGGGGGTATATTTACCTCTGTCATGATTGTGATAGCGTCTTCGTTGGCGAGGGATCAATGATTCCAACCAGAGCGATGGTCGGTTGAGAACTATAGGGTGTGAATCGAAGCATATCGACCATACCCACAAAGAACTCACATGAGTAAATTGCAGGGAGATCAAATGGCGGGTACATGTTGATATTCTTCCATCGAAATGAGGCTATCAAAAATTGTTGAGTAAAGTCTCTTCCTCTCGCTACTCGTAGTAGTCAAAACATAGGCCATCGAGGGTCACGGTTCTCCATGGAGCTGATAAAAGAAAAATGCAGGGACGACCCAGAGCGAGATAGCGTTTTTGGGACTGGCAAGCAGTCCTCAAAGAACGTCGTATGGCACCCACGAGAAATGTGGATAGTGGCTCTAGTCGCAAAAATGAAGGTTTTAAGGAACTGGATTTGGGTTTAGGCGTCTGCGAGTTATTTGAGTGATAACTCGAGTTCGATGGGGGCTCGTCCACGGGTGGGCGAAATTTGAATGTTTGGTGGAGTTATCAATTGAAAAGAAGATCAACAGAGTGGAGCGGCTGGAGCGGAGCAGAGCCAAGCCAAGCCAAACCTTGGTTCTTGACGACGACCAACTTCGGAACACGACCATTGCAACGATCTTCACGCCCAGAATCAACTGCTCGTCTCTCCACTCTACCGTATGCCTTGCAAGAAGGTTCTTACTCAATAACCCGACAACAAAAAAAATCATACAAACCATATATAACTCGAAACTCACCACACTCTTTTGAACAATCATAAAACACCCACACTCCTTGAATTTCTCCGAAATGTATCCCACATTTTTGGCCCTGGTTCTGGCACTTATCTTTATGGACGCTGCGCTCCTAGTCGACGCTGGATTATACGTGCGTGTTTCTCCACGTGTTTTGTCCTTGGGTTTCCGTCCAACACGAAAACTTTTCCAGGTCATTCAACCTTCACAAGGCTCCACTTGCCGTGGTGGTGAATCATGTACGATCACTTGGCTCGACGATGGCTCGCGACCGCTGCTATCGGCAATCGGTGTGTCAACTGTAGGACTGTTTACCGGCAAGCAGGTGCGTAGGAATTGGTTCGACCCCCCGCATGCTTTGCGTTTATTTTGGTCCGCAGAAATTGGTGCAAAGAATAACACCTGTGGATGTTACCTCTACACATTCCATCACCTTCACGGTATGTTTCGGGAATTCCATGCCGCCACTGTCCTTTCTTACCTGTAATCCAGCCTAACCCGGAAGCTGGGCCCAATTCGGACAGCTAGTAAGATTTTCTTGGTCGATTTTATTGCGACGCCTTTTAAATGCCCATTAGCTACATTGCCATTACGTCGACGACACTGAAAGGGAACGATAGCACTCCTTATTCCGGGTTCTCTCCCTACTTCAGGTGCGTATCTCTGGACCCAGATGTTAATTGATCTTTAGCTGACAACTCTCTGACATTAGTCTCGTTGGAATGTCTGGTTCGTTTGACAATCCGCTACCCGCAGCTACTTCAAATATCCCGATACCCGCGTCTCTCACCCGCTCGACTGCTTCTAGCATCACATCAACTATTACCGTTGGTACTTTGCCAAATACATCGCTGCAGCCTGTTGCTACTCCTTCCAACGTTGCGACATCTCCCTCTGTTATCCCATCCAGCACATTATCATCATCCAGGCTATCGACATCAATATCACCCCCATCATCAACACCCACGTCCGCCGCTTCCGCAACGACCTCGACGCCAGTATCGAGTGGGTCTATAGGAGGTGCCAGTCGCTTTCCATTGCCTGTACCTATGTTCGTCTTGGTGATCTTCTCCGCGACCCTCATGTCGCTCTCATAACCTGGTGCAACCCTGATATCTACACTTTTCTACGTTCGCGTTCTTGCGACACCTTAAACCTTTCTTCTTTCTCCCTTATTGTTTTTTTGCCATGCATAATCTCGTTATTCCACTCCCAACTCCGATACAGCGCCGCCACCTGTCCTTGAAGCTCGGGAAATGAAGCATTGATAGATATGCAAGTTCCACGACAACCAGCTTCTTGGCATTCATCCACTATGACACACAATCCGGGCTCCCCACCACCGCTTGTGAACCACTTTTTAGACCAGCACATAATGCCTTTTGAAATTCGTATTTTTTATATTTTCTTACCCCTTCTCTTCACTGGCCGCTGGTCTTTTTTTGCACCTTTTTTTTTTTTTGTATTATTTTTATTCCATTCCATTTCTCCCCCTTTATTTTTCAACACCATATGCAGTTTTCGCGATACCCTTTTCGTAGGCACCTTTTAAATGTTGTCAACCCCCTTCACACGTACCTTCCACTTCGTTGGTGGACAACCTGCCAGTATTAATGGCACTATTTAAGTATATATATTTGTATCGGCATGAGCGATGTGCCTGCGCCATTTACTTGATGGAATGCACTTAGAGTGTTGCTCACTGATGATGCCGATGCAAGACGACGAGCGGATATCGCCCGAACCGCTTCCTTCCAAACCATCATGAACAATGTCGCGACTTTACCCAGAGTGCTGGTGTCAGTAGTACACCCCAACTCACGGAGCGGAAGGGATGACATGTATGATACCTGCTCATTTATGGGGTATGCTGAGGAGTGGTGTTATTCCAACGACGGGCAAGTACTTATTCAGCATCGCGGTCTTGCTATTTTGACAAAGAAGTTGGATTACGCTGATATCCACAAGACGTCCTCTCCGCATCGAGTATTAAGGCAATAGAGTCAATATATTCGATAGCGAAGCCTGTTCCTCTGCCGTAAATCCCTCTGGGTCCAACCCGCAAAACTCCTTGAGGTTTGGCAAAGCACGGAACAACGCAACCCTGCACTGATTTCGCAGCGAGGGAGGTAACGGCCAAAGCTCCAGCTCATACAAACCCCATTCGGCAAAGTAGTACGATTTCAGGGCTTCGCAGAACTGTTATGCAAAAACAATTATTATCTGGGGCACGATACATAGAGGACAGACAGAGAATGAACGACCTACTTCTGGAACCCTGTTACTTGCAAAACTTTCAGGTTGTTTATCAGGTCCAATCACGCACACGTAGAGTTTCAATGACCGGAGTTGAGGGGCTTGATCAGCGAGGAGGCTCAAAAGAGCTGGGCTAAAACACCAGATTTGAATGTTAAGCGTTCTAAGCGCCGTGAGTTGATATCCCCCTTGTTTTGGTCCCATAAGAATCGAAGCAACCTGGTCGTACGAGAAATACAAAGCGAGGATGGTGAGAGACTTGACAGTAGATATGTGTCGCTGAAAATATGGTATGGCGGCAGCTTCACAAGACACCCTGAAGCCCGAGAGGCTAAACGAGAGGGATCGAAGTTCAGGAAGGAGAACGTGACACCACTCTTGGTTGAAAAATTCGTCGGTTATCTCCATGTCAGAACAAAAGGATTGCGTTTCGAAGGTGAGATGTTGGAGTTGCGATTGATGAACCTTTAGGAACTGGTGGTGGCCTATGAGGCTCGTCAACTTCAAGCTGCGGAAATGATGGGAGATATTCAGGCTGTTGAGGCGGGGCATATGCCGTAGGCCATTCAAGATTGACGACATATCCACCTTCTTTAATGCGACTAGTTCCAATGATCGAAGTGTTGGGCCATGGGCGATAAGAAAGGGTAATACCGATTTTCGGATGAGTTCGTTTGGTTGGGAGGTTGGATGGAAAATCTGGAGGACGATAGAAAAGTTCTCCAATCGGAGGAGCCTAATATGGGACAATGAGATGAGGTGGATTTCTTCGAGCGGCATATTGAAGGACAGAGTAGTTAAACTGGCCCCAAACACGGACCAGCCGGCTTTTATCACGCTTAACTTCGTCGTATGGAAGAAAGGATCCTCCAAGTTGTAAGGGAGAGAGACATCCAGTGTGGTGAGTGTTGTCAGGCCTGGTACAGCATCCAGTAATTGATCAAGGAATGTCTCCGGTTCGTGGCCAACGACGTGGCGGCGCATTTGACTGAATTTTGCCTTTATCGACTTCCAAATTGGCCATCTATATCCCAATGGACTTCGCGGTGGTTTGTACTTTCGGGAGTAAATGGGGCCTCTTCGTATTATCAGCGTCTTCGCTCGTTTGGCATTTCCTGGGTCCCTGTGGTGTAAAGAAAGTTGGGAACCCAAATCCAAATTACCTTCCAGAATTCACGCACCAAAGAGGAGCATTATCAGCGAATAGAGTAGGATATCCAATCTGTGTTATCCTGTAATAGTCGTCGAGCGAAAGATTATACAACAGAGTGTTAATGAAGCGCAGTTGTCGGATAGTTTCGGTGTCCAAGAAGCTGAGTATGTGAACCCAGATTTCGTATGGGAGTTCTGTTGTCATCAATATTACTCGACTTGCAATTGGCCTTCGATGTACGGGGTTATTCCACAACGACAAAGCAGAGA
>Ga0307517_10010200_pt1 | contig 13179 bp, 3 predicted proteins | sample 23_EM_MG_FD_194515 | JGI IMG/M metagenome (GOLD analysis project Ga0307517, IMG submission 194515) | Populus trichocarpa ectomycorrhiza microbial communities from riparian zone in the Pacific Northwest, United States - 23_EM | ecosystem: Host-associated > Plants > Roots > Unclassified | place...
ATCACACAACTTAAATTATGATCAATATTGAGGATGCCCAAAAGATCTAATTGAACTAAACTACCACTCTCCTAACTATAAATGTAAATTCAGCTGATGGGCCAAGTTAAAAACAACAAAAAAAAAATATATATAAAAAAAATACAAATGAAGAGGAGAAAGAGAAGTACTGACTTCATGAGAATATCATAGTACTCAGGATCTAAAGCAGAGAACAATGAATCCACATCTTTTATTGCCATTAGAGCTCTGTGCACCACTATCCAATTCGCTGACTACAAAAAGAGAAAATCAAAACTTTCCTTCGTAGATCTTTCAAAAAAAATAAAAAATGAAAAGGATAAGGAAAAGGAAAAACCTTGCATCTCTCATCTCGAGTCTTTGGAGGCGAGCCTTCCAGAGCCGTTTTGAGAGCCTCAACGGGTCTGCCCCTGAGAGAAAGAAACAAAAAAGCAGACCCCGAAAGTTTAATAGCAAAATAAAAGACAGAGAGAAATTGAGATCTCGATAATTACTTACTGTTTGAGTAGGCTTTCGATCTTGCGAGTTTTGTGTTCTATTCTTGTGATTATAGCCTCTGCCTCTGCGTTCTCTGCTTCCACTATCTCTCCTCTCCCTGCCATTCTCTCCTCTCTCTCTCTCTTTGAAATGAAATTATCGGGGAGGGAAGTTAATCGTTTTTAGCTACGGCGGTTAGCGGTTGAGCCTTCGGCGCCGTGCTTTTCCCGTTTTCGATTCAGCTGGCGATGGTTTATGATCGTTCCTTAATGGGCTAACGGCCTCTGGTTCAAAGTCATCGCGGGCTAAATCGTTTCTAGGTCATAATTATAAGGCCCGATCCCAGGTCACCCTGATTTGGGATCAACCTGGCCCAATACCCCTATTACGTATTCGGGTTAATTCATTCAATTTAAAATTAATTTTTTAAAAATAAAACCTACAATATTTGATAAAAAAAATTTCACTAACCCAACTTAGCCAGATTTGAAATTGATAAGTTAGCGAGTTTACTTATAAGTTAGGTCATGTAATCATAGTCTAAATTTCTTTTCCCTGTTTTTTATTTAAAAAAACAAAAAAAATTCATGTTTTTGTTTTTATTAATTTTTTTAAAATCACATTTAGAAAATACAAACAAGAAAATAATGATACAATAAATGGAAAATCAAATAAATATGAAAAGTGTTTTAGAAACTCAGTGTAGTTGGTGAGAGTCTTGAAAATAATCTTGCAAAAAAAAGACATCACACCACCCTAATAATAGAAAGTAATTGATAATGAGAGCAGTGCAGATAAGGCAAGTCAGTTTCAATGATATCGGATCTTGGAGTAGACATTAGACAAACATTTTATTTTTTTAAAGTGTTTTTTTAAACTATTTTTTATATAATAAGTATTAAATTAATGCTTGGAAATATTTTTTTAATAATTTTAATATGTTAATATAAAAAATAAAAAATATTATTTTAATTTAAAAAATACTCTTGGCTTGAATCATTGGCCAATAATTTACTCATGGCCTCTCCATTTATTTTTCTAAAAATAAAATCATGCTGTTAACCTTCCACATGTAATACAGCTAGTCCACCATGGCATGCCCTGCCAGTGGTGTGATTTGGCCTGAGCTGAAAATTGCAAATACATGAATATATATATATATATATATATATAAAGTAATAAAATTCCATTTCCGATTTCCAAGAAAACAGTGGCCGATGAAGACAAAAATTGGGAAAAAAGAGAGAAATATAATCAGTTCATGGACCCAGTTCTTGACTTTAATTCCCATTTTATTATTTACAAAGTTTCCCGTTTACGTAAGCAAATTACATTGATAAATTCATGAGGTTGGTACGGTGACAAGTAGTCTTGTTCTTTGCTTAATTTCTGAAATTAAAATATTAAATCTAATATCTAAAAGATCTATTAAACTTGTTTTAATTATAAATTAATATAGAGAATATGATTTTAAGATTGTTATATTACAAGCTAATTTTATTAATTTAATTAAATTAAAAATACAAGTAATATAATTCAAGACAATGTAATAAAAAATTAATCTCAATTAAAATATAAAATAGTTAACTCATCTTGAATTGATTTAAATTTAAAAAATAAAAAAAAATTAATTTGGTGTACTCTTATCTAAAATAAAGGTTGACTATGACGCAATCGTTTGAATTTTTTAATTAAAATAATGTTATTTTATTTTTTTTAAAAAATATTAAATTAATTCTCTTTTAACTTTATCGACACGTAAACCGGATTTTACCTTAATCGGGTTTTAAAGCGGTAGTTTTGGCCGTTGCCTTGCCTCAACCCAAAAGGGCCAAAACAATGGACGGAAAGAAAAGGACAACCCCGTCATTTAGTACAAACGGTCACAATAATGACACTTTTGAATTCGCCTCCTTCTTTCTTCTCATCACGGACCTCACCCCATGTTCTCCTTTCCTTTCCTTCAAAGTCTTCCTTCCTTCACCTCCTCTTTTCCCCATTCCCACACCCACCAAACAGCAGAAAAAACCTTGTTTCTCCATCAATGGCAGATCCAGTCTCATATTCCAAGCCCCATTTCCCACTCAAGGAGCTTCACAACTCTAAGCCCGTCACCAAAATCAATAAGTCGTCGTCGTCATCTTTCACTAGTCGCGTCCTCTGTAAGTCTCTCTTTTTCGTGCTCTTTCTTGTTCTTATTCCACTATTTCCTTCACAAGCTCCTGAATTTATCAGTCACTCTACTATTCTCACCATATTCTGGGACCTTGCTCACCTTCTTTTCATTGGCCTAGCTGTATGTTATGGCTTTTTTAGTAGTAGAAATGTTGAAGATTTTGACTTTGAACCACCACCCCACTACTCCGATGATTCACAATCATCTTATGTCTCTAGAATTTTTCATTTTTCTCCAATTTTTGAGGATGGGTCCGAAAATTTATCTGGGTTTGATGACAAAAATGTGTACCAGAATTGGGACTCACAGTATTATAGAGGTGAGTCAATGGTTAATGATACCAATGGTCTTGAACTGAACAAAATTGGACAACGGTACTACAGGGGTGAGTCTATGGTTGATGTTGCTAATGGTAATGAACGAAACGAGGGTGGATCTTCAGATGCTGAAAATGGCTTTGAAAATTCATTTGAGAATGGTGACAGTAATGTGGTTCAATCTTGGAATTCCCAGTATTTCCAAGTTGAATCAACAGTTGTAGTGTCTCAACCAAACTATTCACTCGATGAATATGGTAATCTAGGACAAGCAAATGGTTACAGGCCACTAGGATTGCCAGTTAGGAGTTTAAATCCGAGGGTTAGGAATCTGGATAGTCCTCAATTTAGTAATGGAAGCGAGTCTGGTACAAGCTTCTCGGGCTCGGGCTCGGGCTCGGCTGATGGTTCTGGAAGGAGTGTAAAGGAGAATGATTTTGGTGATATGGGTCCTACGAACTTAGAGGGGATGCTTGATGAAACTGTAGCCTTACCTTCCCAAAGTCCATGGCGTCCGAGATTTGAGACAAGGGAAATTAGAGAGAAAGTGGGTTCTTCTTCTGGAGGTTATTCACATTTTAGGCCTCTCTCAGTGGATGAAACACAGTTCGAGTCTCTCAAATCGCAATCTTTCATATCCACAACATCTTTGTCATCTCAAGGGAATCCAGGTCCACAACATCTCGATCCTTCACATTTTAGACCTCTCTCAGTTGATGAAACTCAATTCGAGTCTCTCAAGTCGCAAGCTTTCAGATCCACAACATCTTTGTCATCTCAAGGGAATCCAGGTCCACAACACCTGGGTCCTTCACATTTTAGACCTCTCTCAGCTGATGAAGCTCAATTCGAGTCTCTCAAGTCACAATCTTTCAGGTCCACAACATCGTTGTCATCCCAAGGGAGTTCAGCATCGTATTCACCAACGACGCTCTCGCCCTCACGTTCTGTTTCTTCTGAAATGCCTAACTCTGAAACCGAAGAATTAGGGGAAAACAAGAGTTACCGTGCTTCTTATCCTCCTACTTCTCAATCACCAACAACCAGGAAGGCTGATGCTCCATTGAATGCATTTCATTTGAGGAGATATAGTAGTGGCTCTTTGTTCCAAAAGGATTCCCGGAGAAGCTTGAAGGATGAGTTGAAGGATTTGAAAGGGAAAAGAAATGAGGATACAATGGGGAGTAGAGAGGCGGGGCATGGTTCTTTGAGATCAGTTCAGAAACCTGCAACAAGAAATGAGGATACAATGGGTAGTACAGAGGCGGGGCAGGGTTCTTTGAGATCAGTTCAGAAACCTGCAACACCTGTTAAAATTTCATCACTAAAGGGAAAATCTGTTAGGACTATCAGAGCCAGCCGATATGCTGCAGAGACAATAAAAGCTGGAGAGATGAGTAGAAACCACATTGATGATAAGGTTGGAAAAATATGCAATGAAGCTCAGACAGTAAACATGGGAAAGGATGAAATGGAGAGAGGACCTGATAATATGTTAATTGGCGCCGATAAAAAGAACTCTGATGCTCAGCATCACATGTCAAAGCCAACCCTTTCGAAGTATAAGAAGAAAGAAAATGAAGTAATTTCAGAGAGTGTTACTGTGGAGTCCACAGAAGACTCAGAAAGCGAGAATGATATCTCTCGAGTAAGTTCAGATGAAGATTCCGCTCCGGCCATCTACAATGACGCAGGAGACTACTCTAGTGAGGTTGATAAGAAAGCTGGTGAATTTATAGCCAAGTTCAGGGAGCAGATCAGGCTTCAGAAAGTAGCATCTATTGAGAGATCAAAGGGCAAGCGCATGAATGGTACTTATGTTAGGTGAAAGATAAGCCTATACTGCTCCCAGATAGCTAACAACATGGAGACCAAGTTGGTTATTATTCATTTTTTAGATGGTTTTCCTTCTATTATCCATATTACTCTGTGTTCTAAATCTACTATTGTAGATACTATATACAGTTCTCTTGGAATTGTGAAGTATGAGTATCCACCACTTGATAACACAATTAAAGATTTCAGGTCTTCGTCTGATAGAATTCTTCAACCTTCTAGCTATCCTGCATTACTTTGACATCTATTACACTCATAGGATCTCCTTAATAATTAACACACGCCATTCTCATGCCTGCCTTTGTGTTTGGTTTTGCATCATTTACCGTGCTTTGAAAAGCAGAGGTCTTGATTGAGATTCTCAGCAAATGGTGTTGTGTCTGCTATGCTTGCTGCCTGTACATATTAGTTATCTCATGTTAGAAGGATGGCTCTGAAAGGGTTTATGATCATCTAGTGTTGTTCAAGCATAGAATGTGACAAATGAGATTAGGGTTTCTGTGAAGTTACCCAGAACCCTATTGGCATTTCTTGTCTGACCGGGGAATGTACTTCATGGGAGATGATTGATAGTGTTGTGAATAGTAGAGTTCTCTACTGTTCACTGGGCAGGAAAGCGCCGGCCCAGTTCAAATTTTTTTTTTAAAATTGCTTTAGAAAATGTTTTTTTTCGGAAATGTATTAAAATAATATTTTTTTTATTTTTTAAAAATTATTTTTGATATCAGCATATTAAAATATTTTAAAAATATAAAAAATTAATTTTAAATAAAAAATAATTTAAATTTTCATGAAAAACACAATCTCAATTGACGCGTACTACTTGAAGCTTATCGCGAGTGCTTGAAGGAAAAAGCTTATGCTACACATAAATTCACTAAGGAAGAAATATAATTTTTAGATAGTGTTTGATATTGTGGTAGTAGTTTTTTAAAATGTTTTTTATTTAAAAATACATCAAAATAATTTTTTTTATTTTTTAAAATTTATTTTTAATATTAACACATTAAAATATATATATAAAACAAAACTGCTGTTAATAAGTTTCTGAAATAATCTTTTACCGAGCAGAGGTATGGAAGCTGTTGACAAGGCCTACTAATTTGGAAATATTCAAGAAACATGATTCCTTTGTCAGTTAAAAGACATGTTCGATACTAAATTATAGTTTTCTGCATCTATGTGTGGTAATTGACACTTTTGAAATATCCCTCTTTAAGTTATTCGTGAATAAAAAATCTGCTGCTATGTTTTTCAGTTGAAGGCTTGCTTGAACATTGTCTGGTGCCAGAGTGATTTGTCTTAAAACAACTCCTGCGGTTAATAAATTAACCAAAGATTTCATAACATGAAAGCAGGTCAGTCTATTTAAACATCAATGGGAAATTCTTTCTGTTTTCTGCTAGCAAGTTTTGCATCAGAATGAGATCAGCATTCATGAAAAGGGATCATAACTTGTGCAAGGCTTTCTAATTTTGATTGTTCATACATTCTCCACTTGTTTTTTCAACTATATATATATATATATATATAATCATCATCTGGCCTGATTTGTTTTCTCCGTTATAGAGCTACCCCAGATGAAAGAAAAAAGATCAGCAAATAGTTACACTCTCATGCTTGCAGGTATTACTTTTAAGCAATTCTTTGATCGTAAACATGAAGAATCAAATATAAAACATAATAACATCATGATTTTCATAATCAAATAATTATTTAAAGAAAGCTTATCTTGATCTATAGCAAGCCTTTTAAAGGATTTAAATCATGGATGTAATTTGACGAAGAAAACAATTTCTCTCTTATAACCCTCAATTGTTTTACACTTGTTTTGTTATGGAATTATGAGATAGAGCCCGTATCAATTTTCTTGATAGACTCTTTGTATATCAGTCATTAAACAGTCAATTATCTCCATATATGAAGCTCATATCTTGCATTAAAGCCAACAGCTTGTGCTATTTCTACCTGTATGAGCAGCTAGCATGCGAGGCATAAAACTTAAAAGCCATGCCTGTGTTCATCAAGACTTGAACCTTGCGTAGGACATGATCATAAGCACAACCACTCATAACTTTTGTTGCACTCATTCTACGTCAAGTAAAGCCCCCCACATCTTGTCAACTAACTCAACTAAATTCGTTCCAGTCGTCGTTGAGTCCCCCCCTTCAAATTCTTGGTAGTTGGTGCATCGTGCAAGTGAATTTTATAGCCTCATGGGAAGCATATTCGTATGCATAGGATTCTGTCCCACAACTATTTCCTCGAGTCTGATTGTGACTGACGAACCATGTTTTAAAGTCGGATCTGATCGTGTCCAGTGGGTGGGGGACAGAATAGGAGCTCGCAGGAGTACTGGTTCTTGGAAGAATGTTTGGACTTCCAATTTTATGAAGCGTTGGGTAGGAAGAAGACCATGGAAAGGTTGCAGTCTTGCAGAGATGCATACCCAGAACGTCCATCAAGCGCTTAAAAGTTGTGGCTGTGTGGATATGATGGGCCGTAAACCAGTGTTTGATGATGTTAAGATATTTTGATTGTATAATATATATTTAACTTTTGGAGAAAAAACCTCAAAAGCCTTTTTTTTTTTATATATAAAAAAAGCCAAAAACCTTTGTTTGGCTTGAAACTATTTGATATTTTTGTTAAGATATTTTGATGCTATAATATATATTTAACTTTTGGAGAATAAGATAAGGTAAAATAAGATTTCGATATTGAAAATGCAAATACATGAATGAGTAAACACTAGGCATATTTTGATTTGCGCTTGAAACTATTTGATTTAAAAAATTATTAAATTGATATGTTTTTAATAATTTTAATTTGTTAATATAAAAAAATTTAAAAAATATATTATTTTAAAATAAAAATACTTTTAAAAAATATTATACACCATAATATAAATTACATGCTAAAAACTTAAAAGATTTGGTTCAAGATTTGCTTAATTTATTGATTTATAAATTTGAATCTCGGGATCAAATATACCATACAAATATGAAAAATGCATCGCTCTTTAACAACATTAAAATAGGAAATAAAAACTCTTCTAAGAATAAAATATGGTAAATCCTTTGACTAATCATTTGAAATAAAAGAGAGGCAAAAGAGACGACGACGTTTTAATGACGGGTCAAGAAAGGAGACGCAGTCGTCATTACACAACCGTTCCTTTCCTTCTACTTTAGAAACAGGAAAATTCCAAATCCTTGTAGAAAACGGGGAGAGAGAGAGAGAGAGAGGAAGAGACAAAAATAAACAAGGCAAGGGCAGCGTACCTTTCGCTTTCCATGTTTGCTGAGAAAAAAGGCAATCCAATCACATACCCAAAAAACAAAAATAAAAAAAAATTAGAAATTTCTTCAAGGAGATCCTCTCCTTCCTCCTCAAATCAACCATGAAATCAACCATTCGATTCTCAATCTCTTCTTCTTGTAATCCGTAGGAGGTTATTTCTACTTGTTTCTTTTCTTTTTTCTTTTAGGGTTTTGTGAAGATGTATATCGAAGAAATAAATGGAGGAGATCAAGATGACAATTCATGCAGAAAAGTTGTCGTTTTGGACGCGAAGAGAGTCTTGGTAGGTGCTGGAGCTCGTGCTCTCTTTTACCCTACACTGTTGTACAATGTTTTGAGAAATAAGATTCAGTCCGAGTTTCGTTGGTGGGATAGAGTCGATCAGGTATGAAATAAATTATTTTATTTTATTTTATTCAGCCTTAGTTGATGAATACTGACTGACTGACTAAATTGTTTTTGATTATTTTCAGTTTATATTGTTAGGAGCGGTTCCATTTCCGACAGATGTTCCACGATTGCAGGCATTAGGTGTGTCTGGAGTGGTTACATTGAATGAATCATACGAGACTTTGGTTCCTACATCACTATATCATGTGAGTTTCTATGTTCGGTTTCTGGATGTTGTTATACGCAGGTGTTGATGAATGTTTAGCAAATTATTTGAAGCTACTCTTGTTTATGCAATTATTATCGTTCTTGGAGAAATTATTTGCTTAAATGGACAGTGCTTCCGCTAAAAGCCAACCTATTTCGCAAATTGTTGTGTTTTAATTGTTGAAAAAAGAGGGGAAAAGAGTTTGTCTTTGTTCTTTTCACTTGGCTATGCCTGAGTGTTGAAATAGCACTTATGTTCGCTGTTGATTTGTTTTTTAGGCTCATGATATTGATCATTTGGTCATTCCGACAAGAGACTATCTGTTTGCTCCTTTGTTTAGTGATATATGCCAAGCTGTGGATTTCATACATGGTAAGTATGTTCTTAAAGTTCACTTGCTAGCCTTTTATCGTTCCTTTCACGCCGTTTATCTCTTGCAGTCAACATGGTATTGCTGTTGTGTTTTTGTTTTGCTTCCCCTTACCAGAGAGAGTCATTAATAACTGCGTTTATTTGATATTAACGTTCCATTTCTTTATTTTTGTTGTGCTTTATGAAGAAAATGCCTCTCTTGGGAAGACAACATATGTTCATTGCAAGGCTGGTAGGGGGCGCAGTACAACCATTGTTCTCTGTTACCTAGTATGTATAAATTCAAACTTGACTTATCGAATGTCTTAATTTTATTATGCCTTATTTTTACCTGCTTGAGATTTTCTGTTTCTTGACAGGTGGAACACAGGCACATGACGCCCAAATCTGCGTACGAGCATGTGAGATCTATTAGGCCTAGGGTACTTTTGGCCTCTTCTCAATGGCAGGTATTGCTGATATAAGTTTCATGGGTGCATCCATCATTTAAATTCAATTGAAGCCTTCTATGGGTTTGCAACAAACAAAGAAAAACACACGCTACACACACACACACTGAGGAATCTGGACTAAGAAGAGCATGCTCTTACAAGCTTCACTCCAGCTCAAATGACTTGGATTGAGCGGAAGACAAGAATTTATGATTAATGAACATGAATCTGGACTAAGAAGAGCATGTTTTTAAAAGCTTCACTCCAGTTCAAATGACTTGGATTGAGCGGAAGGCAAGAATTTATGATTAATGAACTGGACTCTGTTACTAACGTATACTTTAACTTTGTGCCTATTTTGATCATGGAACTAACTGTATTAACTGTTGATCTGTCATTTTCTTTTCATTATTTATAAGTACAATCATCATTTTATCGGATCGAAGATGCCTTTTATCTTCATTCTATAACGCTTGGGCTTCTGCTAAAATCATTCTGCGTTAACTCCTGTATACAGGCTGTTCAAGACTACTATCTTCTCAAGGTAAAAAAAATTACTATCCCTGGCTGTATGATAATTCAAAAAGCATTAGATCTTCCAACCAAAGAGGATGGAAAACAGGACACCGCAGCTTTTGATGATGGATCTGCTGTGCTGGTAACAGAATCTGACCTTGATGGATATGATGCTACTTGTGCCTTGGGTGTTGTGGGTAATGACATGTTGAGAGAGCCAAGCCTGGCTTGCAAGGTTCAGTTTGCTAGTCAGGCTGCTATCTCCAGACTTTCATGCTTGTGGCTTGGGTACCAACCCGACCAGAAATCCTCAACAAAGAAACTCAGAAGCTCCATCAGGGCTAGTCAGTTGAGTAGCATTACTGTGGACATTCGGGTGTGTTGAGATATCAATACCTACCAAGAGTTAATTTAAGAGTTTCGGCGGGAGTGTTAATTTAAGAGTTTCAGCGGGAGTGTAATTTAGGAGTTTCATTTTTTGTATCTTTTTATCCTAGAACACAACACAAGTGAATAAATGACAGACACAGTTTCCTCCTTTGTTTTCCTCCCTGTTTTGATTTTTCCTAGTTTGAGAGTCTTGTGCAAAGCGGAGGACACGAAGAAGAGTACAGCATCCCTTTGTTGTTCTGCCTGATACATCTACTACTGCAAGATGGGCTATTTCTTTCTTTCCAGGCACAAAGAAATGGCTGGTGATAGTGGTCACAGGTACCGTTTCTTGTATCGAGTCTGAATGCTTGTAAACGTACATGATCAAACATGCTTTTTCTTCGAGCAAATTGGATTCTCTTCCCCTCCCTTTTGATCTTTTTATCAACGTTTGTTCACATTTTAAAATCTGTGAACTTGATACTTCTAGGCTCTAGCCTTGCAAATGCACAGTTGGTATGGATTGTCCGATGCTTCTCTAGACCCCGCTCTCCATCTATGAATTGGGCCTGTGACGAAAAGGGGTGGTGAAAAGTTTTGTTATCGAATTAGTGTAAATTCTAATAAAATTATTTCGATGATCCAGTCCTTGTCTATGTATAAGATCAGATCCAAACTCAAACCATTCTAAGAGATCTGGCGGTGAAGAGTTGGGATTTGGGAATGCTTTGAAGAAAATGTTTGTTGAATCAGAAGATTAAGCATCTTTTGAGTCTGTATTGTAAAGGAGTAATCTTAAAAGATACTAAAATAAACAGCTGTTACAACTTACAATTGTCAAGGAGGTTTGTTTTTGCTTGGTTATAGATCTTACCACGTGTCAATGTCAATCTGGTTCAAGTTATTTGTTTTACAAATAAACTGAATTTTTTACTTATTTTATTTGAGTCAAGTTCTCATCCGATATTTGAAAATGTAATATTTAAAGTATATTTTGTTAGGAAATATATTAAAATAATATATATTTTTAAAAAATTACTTTTAACATCAACATATTAAAATGATTTAAAAGAAAATTAAAACAAAAAAAAATAAACAAAATTTAATTTTTTTAAAATGTAAAAATAAATTGGCATACAGTAGACCGGATCGGATCTATATTGAATTTTAAAATTAATACTCATGGAAATTTATTTCCAAAGATTCTCTTTAACATGCAAACACAAAAGGAAAGAAAGATTAATTTGATATGACAATATACGTTAAACATAAACGGTATGGCAATTGGCAAGTTAGTGAAGACGATTTTTTTTTTCATTATTGCAATATTCGACTATATAAAGGTACCGTAGACAATGCCTAATAAATATTTTTGCCATGAAAACTATTTTTCAAAAAAAGATGTGAGAGTTTCCTTTAAAAAAAAAAAAGGAATAAAAAAAGATGGAACAGAACATGAGATAACACCACGCAGAGGTTTTAACAGAAAAGGCCCATCCTGTGCTTCACAAAAGCCATGCTGACAGCAACCTCATCGTTCTATCCTCTCCTGTCTAAGCCATCTTCTCCTCGTAAGTCTGCTTCTCTCTCTCTCTCTCTGCTCCTGCAAGTGCCTCGTGTTTATGTTTTCTGGGTATCTCTCAATTCCCCCCTCTCTCAAGCATGGTTATTGTCCTTCTCTTAGTAGAACAAAGTCGAATGATATAATTTTGTTTGTGCTTATGACATCTACGGATGAACTTTGCTAGCTCTTTCTTCTTTTTTGATGAATCCCCATGCAAACTGATGCTTAAATTTCCTTGCGATACTAATTTTACCATGTTGTTCTTAGCTTCCTAGTCTTCTTGTGTTAGTACACTAGCAGTAAGTAGGTGTGGAGGAAGTGAGACTTGTGGTGGGTGCTAATGTGAATTATTGTGGTGGGTGCTAATGTGCTTGTTGTGGTGGGGGAATGCTTATTCCTCAAACGTGGAAGTGAAACTTGTAATTGGTGCTAATGTGAAGTGATTTATACGTCTTAATTTGGAAATAATTGGATGTGAGATATGATATCAATCTAAGTGTTTTTTATGTTATTAAATGAGATCTCAATAGTATAATTTTATATTAATTTTTAAAATACTTTTTAAAATAATTTTTTTTAAGTTTGAAACTTGAAAAACTTCATTATTTACTTGTGATTATTGATTTAATTAATTAGAATTATTTACTCGTGATTATTGATTTAATTAATTAGAATGAAACGATAAGGTTTAAATTTGTAATTTTTGATCATTAAGCATCTAAAATTATATTAAAAAATTATTTTAATTTAAAAATTAAAATTTTTAGATGAACTCTTAATAATGTTTTTATATTACTTTTTCTAAAAGTAATAACATATGTGGAAACCAAGAAAGTTGCATTTACAATAATCTGAGGCTACAACGTTGGAATATTTAATAATTTATAGTTTACTTTTGCCCCTTGGCAACCATACAAGTCCGGAATTGATTTGATTTTTTCCGTATTCCTGTATCGATATAGTTTTTGCTTATGTGAGCTTTGTGGCAGACATAAACCTTATACCATGTCCTGCTTTGGGAGATCTCTTTTCTTTGAAGAAGCGAATGGTACGGTGTTGTCACAACTTGAATGATGGGTGAGTGGATAATAATATTTCCTTGATTGCTCTTATTTTTAATGTTGTCTGTTTCTATAATCAACAGTATATATATGCCAGAATGCAGAATGGACATGTAGTATTATGTCATGAAGAGA
>Ga0307517_10010201_pt1 | contig 13178 bp, 13 predicted proteins | sample 23_EM_MG_FD_194515 | JGI IMG/M metagenome (GOLD analysis project Ga0307517, IMG submission 194515) | Populus trichocarpa ectomycorrhiza microbial communities from riparian zone in the Pacific Northwest, United States - 23_EM | ecosystem: Host-associated > Plants > Roots > Unclassified | place...
GTCCGCAACGTCCGCTATATCGCCAGCCAGCCCTGGCCGTTCCCGTCGTCGCTGATGATGGCCTGCATCGGCGAGGCCGAGGACGACGTCATCACGATCGATCCGCACGAATTGCAGGACGCGATGTGGGTCAGTCGCGAGGATGTGAAGAAGTCGCTGGCGGGCGATCCCTCGGCGCCGTTCCTGTCGCCGCCGCATTACGCGATCGCGCATACCTTGCTGACGGCGTGGGTGGAGGAGGGGTAGCGGCGCACCCCTTCCGTCATCCCCGCGAAAGCGGGGATGACGGGTGGTGTTGGAGCGATTACCCCGCCGCAACCTTCACCGCGTCGCAGATGCGGTCGACCACCGCCTCGACCTGCGCGGCATCCTCGCCCTCGGCCATGACGCGGATCACCGGTTCGGTGCCCGAGGGGCGGATCACCAGCCGGCCCTTGCCCTCGAGTTCGCCCTCGGCATCGGCGATCACCGCCTTGACGCCGGCATCGTCGAGCGGCTTGCCGCCCTTGAACCGCACGTTCTTGAGCAATTGCGGCAAGGGGTCGAAGCGGTGGAGCAAGTCGCTCGCCGGAATCCCCGAGCGGACCAGCTCGGCGAGGATCTGCAGCGCCGCGACCAACCCGTCGCCAGTGGTGGCGTAATCCGACAGGATGATGTGGCCCGATTGCTCGCCGCCAACATTGTAGCCCTGCCCGCGCATCGCCTCGAGCACGTAGCGGTCGCCGACCGCGGTGCGGATCAGCTTGATCCCCTGCGCGCCGAGATGGCGTTCGAGGCCGAGGTTGGACATCACGGTTGCGACCAGCCCGCCGTTGCGCAGATTGCCCGCGCGTGCCCAGCCGGTCGCGATTACCGCCATCAGCTGGTCGCCGTCGATCACGCGGCCATTCTCGTCGACCACGATCAACCGGTCGGCGTCGCCATCGAGCGCGATGCCGATATGCGCGCCGCTCGCGACCACGGTCTCGCACAAGGTCTGCGGCGCGGTCGATCCGACCTGATCGTTGATGTTCTTGCCGTTGGGCGTGACCCCGATCGCGATGACGTCGGCGCCCAATTCCCACAGCGCCGAGGGCGCGACCTGATAAGCGGCACCATTGGCGCAATCGACCACGATCTTGAGCCCGTCGAGCGTCAGATCGTCGGGGAAGGTTGCCTTGGCGAAGTGGATATAGCGCCCGCGCGCATCCTCGACGCGGCGCGCGCGGCCGATATCGGGGGCGTCGGCGAGCGCGACGTCGCCGTCGATCAGCGCCTCGATCGCCGTCTCGTCGGCATCGCTCAATTTATAGCCGTCGGGCCCGAACAATTTGATGCCGTTGTCGGCGTAAGGGTTATGGCTGGCCGAGATCATCACGCCGAGGTCGGCGCGCATCGACTTGGTCAACATGCCAATCGCCGGGGTCGGCAGCGGCCCGAACAGGGTCACGTCCATACCCACGCTGGTAAACCCCGCGACCAGCGCGTTTTCGAGCATATAGCCCGACAAGCGCGTGTCCTTGCCGATCACCACGCGATGCTTGTGATCGCCGCGGACGAAATGCGCGCCGGCCGCCATGCCGACCTTCATCGCCATCACCGCGGTCATCGGCTGCATGTTGGTAAGGCCGCGAATCCCGTCCGTACCGAAATATTTTCTTGCCATTCTGACCGTTTCCGTCCGCTATCCCGCGCCAAGGCTGCCTCTTAGCGCGGCAAACGGAGAAGGGCGAGCATGAGCCAAGCATTGAGGATTCTGATCTCGCTCGTGGCGGGCCTAGCGCTGGGTATCGCGCTTGCCAATTGGGCGCCCGACGCCGGCGGCTGGGTCCTTGTCTTCACCAAGCGGATCGGCGGCGCCTGGCTGCACGGGCTGCAGATGGTGATCGTGCCGCTGGTCGTGGCGCTGCTGGTGATCGGCATCGCGGCCTCGGCCGAGGCGGCCCGCGCCGGCAAGATCGCCGGGCGCGCATTGCTCTTCTTCGTCGTCATCCTGTGGTTCAACACGATCATGTCGGCGCTGCTCACGCCGTTGCTGCTCAAGCTGTTTCCGCTCCGTCCCGATTGGGCCGCAGCACTCAGGGCATCGCTGTCGAGCGCCAAGACCGCCGGGCAGGTGCCGAGCCTGGGCGATTTCTTCGACAAGATCGTGCCGACCAACATCATCGACGCCGCCGCGACCGACGCTTTCCTGCCGCTGACCGTGTTCGCGATGGTGTTCGCCTTCGCCATCACCCGGCTGCAGCCCGATCGCCGCAAGCTGATGGTCGACTTCTTCCAGGCGATCGCCGACGCGATGATCGTGGTGATCGGCTGGGTGCTGGTGCTCGCGCCGCTGGGTGTGTTCTGCCTGGCGTTCGGGGTCGGCATGGAGACCGGCGCGGCCGCGTTCGGCGCGCTGGCGCATTATGTCGCGATCGTCTCGACGCTCGGCATCCTGGTGCTGTTGTCGGCCTATCCGATCGCGGCGATCGGCGCGCGCGTGGGCATCGGGCGCTTCGCCCGCGCGGCGCTGCCGAGCCAGATCGTCGCGATCAGCACCTCATCCTCGCTTGCCTCGCTGCCGACCATGTTGCGGTCGAGCGAGGCGATCGGCGCGCCGGCGCGGGTATCGGGCATCGTGCTGCCGATCGCGGTGGCGGTGTTCCGCGCGACCAGCCCGGCGATGAACCTGGCGGTCGCGCTCTATGTCGCGCATTTGACCGGGACGCCGATCGGGCCCGGCCAGCTCGCCGCCGGTGTGGTCACCGCGGCGATCACGACGATGGGGTCGGTATCGCTGCCGGGCACGATCAGCTTCTTCGCCTCGGTCGCGCCGGTGTCGGTGGCGATGGGCGTGCCGATCGAAGCACTCGGCCTGCTGGTCGCGGTCGAGACGGTGCCCGACCTGTTCCGGACGCTCGGCAACGTAACGATGGACGTCGCGGTCACCGGCGTTATCGCGGTGCGCAGTGGCATTACGACCGACGGTGAGGGCGAAACCGATCGGATGCTGGAGGAATTGCCTGGTTGAGACGGGGAATTCTCCCTCTCCCCTTGTGGGAGAGGGAGGGAGCGCCGAAGGCGCGGAAGGGTGAGGGGGACTCTCTCAGCTTTCGCCGACTCCCCCTCATCCTTCCGGCGCTGCGCGCCTCCCTCCTTCTCCCACAAGGGGAGAAGGAATTTGTTACCCCCCGATCCAGCGCCAGATCCCCGCGGGCATGCCCGCCAGCGGCAGATGCGCCCAGGTCGCGGCGAGCCACAGCGCGATGCCGCCCACGGCCGGTATGACCCCGGCGGACGTGAACTTGACGCGCCGGCTCAGGATCGCACCGAGCGGCCAGTAACTGGTGTGCGCTTCCCACGCCCGCCAGGTGTCGGGCTGGAGCTTTTCCTTTTTCCGATCCTGCAGCGCGGCACCGACCAAGGCGAGGATGATGATCGTCTTGGCCAGCACGATATTCGCCGGCGTCGGCGCGACCAGGATGTGCGCCACACCCCATAAGGCGAAGCTCCACATCATCGGATGCCGCGTCACGCTGAACACGCCGCGCGGTTGGGGCAGCGCGCTCGCCGGGCGTGGCGGGCCGGGCAGCGCCGGATTGCCGAGCAGCGACCCCACGAACATCACGCTGGCGAAGAACATGATCACGGTCGCAATGATCCACAGTCCGTCGCCGACCGCCCAGAACGGCGCTTCCGCCGGCACCGCGCGGAACGCCAGCGCGAGCCAGCCGAACGTCGCCAGCGCGACCAGCGAATAGAGGCCGAGGAACGGCCCATCCCCGATCGCGCGCACGACGGTGCCGCGCAACGGATGCGACAGCAGGAAATGCGACCCGACGAACGCGACCGCGGCGGTGATTTCCCAGCACAACGGACTCATGGACCCTCTCCCTCGAACCGCGTCGAGGGAGAGGCTAGTCGATCACTGCACCCCGTGCATCCACTTCCTGAGCGGCCAGGACAGCAGCAGCAGCAACACGCCCAGCCCGATCGCGATCAGCGCGATCATCGTGAAGGTGTGCGTATAGGTGTCGAGGCTGACCTTCAGATTGGTGACCTGGCCGCCGACCGTATCGACGCTGGCGAATTGCGCGACCACGCCGGCGACATATTGCGCGACCGAGATCGACAGGAACCAGACGCCCATCATCAGCCCGACGACCCGCGCGATCGACAATTTGGTGATCATCGACAGCCCGACCGGCGAGATGCAGAGCTCGGCGATCGAGTGGATCACATAGAGCCCGGCGAGCCACCACAGGCCGACCTTGAAGCTGCTGTCGGCGAAGGTCGATCCCCACACCAGGAACAGGAAGCCCACACCGACGCCCATCAGCGCGACCGAGAATTTGATCGGGATCGACGGCTCCCACCCGCGCCGCGCCAGCCAGCCCCACAAGGCGCTCAACACCGGCGCCAGCAGCACGATCGCGATCGGGTTGAAATTCTGCGTCTGCGGCGCCGATAGCGAGAACCAGCCGAACACGCTGCGGTCGGTATTGCGGTCGGCGAACAAGGTCAGGCTCGACCCGGCCTGTTCGAACAAGGTCCAGAACACGACGTTGAAGATGATCAGCACCATCGCCGCGACCATCATCTCGCCTTCCTTGCGGCTGCCCTTGACGAACGACCAGATCAGGATGCCGGGCACCGAGACGATGAAGGTGCCGAACAGCAATTTGCCCATCAGCGGCAGCGACACCAGATAGCCGATGAAGCCCGATCCTTCGACCGGCTTTTCCGACTGCATCAGATTGACGAACAGGAAATAGACCACCGGCACCGCGAGCAGCGCCAGGACGTAGATCAAGATCGCGCGGTCGGGCCCGTCGCGCGCGGGCGCGTTGCCATAAGCGTCGAGCCGGCCGCCATGGTAGCTGATCATCAGGAACGAGATGACCATCGCCACGCCGGCGAGCCCGAGGCCGAGCGGCCAGCCGAAACTGTCGGCGAAGATCGCGCAGAGGAACTGGCCGAGGATCGAGCCGGTGTTGATGCCCATGTAGAAGATCGTGAAGCCGGCATCGCGGCGGCGGTCGCCTTGCTCGTAAAGCTCGCCGACCATGGTCGAGATATTGGGTTTGAAGAAGCCGTTGCCGACCGAGATCAGCGACAAGGCCATGAGCAGGATCATGGTCAGGATCGGGCTGCGCTCGGCCTCTTCGGCATAGCTGCCCTTGGCGACCTTGCGCACTTCGTGTCCGTCGGGGGCGAGCAGCGACAGCGTGCCGTCGTCATTGCCGCGCATCGTCAGCTTCTGGCCCTTGTCGACGATGTAGCGCGCTTCCTGGGGATCGCTGGTCGGCGCGTCGCGGAAATTGGTAACGACGACTTCAAAGCGCTGGCCGTCGATCACTTGATAGGGCTTGGCCGGCGTGCCGCCGAAAGCGAGCGTGAAATAGCCGACCGCCATCATCAGCGCGCCGAACCGCACCGCGCGTTTCGAGCCGAGATATTGGTCGGCGAGCAGCCCGCCGACCAGCGGCGTCAGATAGACCAAAGCGGTATAGCCGCCATAGAGGCCGGTCGAGGCGCGATCGCCGAGGATGAAATGCTTGGTGAGATAGAGCGTGAGCAGCGCCCGCATGCCGTAATAGCCGAACCGCTCCCACATCTCGGTACCGAACAGCCAGAACAAGGGTTTGGGATGGCCGAACCAGGTGCCCTCCGCGGCTGGATTGGTGTGGCTGATATCCGGCTCGCGCGGATTGTCCGCGGTCGGGGTGTCCACCATGCATTCGCTCCCTGAATTCTTGCTCCCGCCGTCGAAAAACGCGGCGAGTGGATGACGGAGACTAGCGGCAAAGCAGGGCGAGTAAATATACCGGCAGTAATGCGCCGGTGCCGTTGCGGGAAGATCGGGCCGTCTCTAGATCACGGCCATGTTCAACGACCGTTCCACCCCGCTTTCGCTGCTGTCGACCCGCCGATCGGGCAAGCCGCGTGACCTTGCCGCGCCCGGACCCGACGACGCGCAGCTCGCACAGATCCTGGAGATCGCGGCGCGCACCCCTGACCATGGCAAGCTCGCGCCGTGGCGGTTCGTGATCGTGCCCGCCGACAAGCGTGCCCGGCTCGCCGAAGTGATCACCAATGCCTATCGCGCCGAGCGCCCGCAGGCGTCGCGGCTGGAGGTCGAGGCGCTCGAGCAATTCGCCACCCAGGCGCCGACGCTGGTGGTGGTGCTGTCGTCGCCCAAGGCCGACAGCCACATTCCGCTGTGGGAGCAGCAAATGTCGGCGGGCGCGGCGGGCATGAACCTGCTCCACGCGGCGCATGCTCTGGGGTTTGCCGGGGGCTGGCTGACCGGCTGGGCGGCCTATTCGGACGCGGTCCGCGATGCGTTCGGCGCGGAACCCGAACGGATCGCCGGGTACATCTTCCTGGGAACGCCCGGAAAGCAACTAGAAGAAAGGCCGCGGCCCGATCCGCAAAAGATTATTTCAACATGGCAAGGGTAATTGACTGGACTCTTTTGACCATTGCTGTATTAATGCACCATGGCACTTAGCAATGATGACAGCCCGGTTTACATCCGGTTGAGGGGCACGATCTCGGCGGCGATCCTGCGTGGCGAATTTCGGGCGGGCGACCAATTGCCGTCGGTCCGAGCGCTCGCGGCCGAACACGGCGCCAACCCGCTGACGGTGGCCAAGGCCTATCAGAGTTTCCAGGACGACGGTTATGTCGAGGTGCGGCGCGGGGTCGGCATGTTCGTCCTGCCGGGCGCGGCGGAAAAGCTCCGCATCGCCGAGCGCGATCGCTTCGTGACCCAGCAATGGCCGCGCATCGCCGATTATATCGAATTGCTCGGGCTCGACGCGGCCGACCTGCTCGAGCGCGAAGGCGCCTGAATTTCGGGCCGGTCCTCCGGCCCTTGCCATCGATCGCCACGGCGCACATGCTGACCCCCTCTCGAGGAGATGGTCATGGCCAGATCGACGCTCGCTGTCGCTACCCTGTCGCTCATCCTGCTCGCCGGCTGCGCACCGCAGACCGCGACCGTGACCAACAACGTCACGGTAGAAACGACGACCACCAACACCGACACTGACATCGTCGCCGCTCCCGCCGACAATGCGACCGCGATGCCCGACAATACCGTCGCCCCGCCGGTCGCGGCGCCGTCGCTAGCCGCCTATGCCGGCAAATCGCCGTACGACAAGGTCGCGGGCAAGACCTTCACCGAAACCGACCCGGTCAAGGCGGCGATCGCCGGATCGGGCGCGAGCGCCGAGGCGCGCAAATGGCTGGCCAATACCAACGGACCGGCGAGCCCGATCGTGCTGCAGAATGGCAAGCTGGTGATGAACGAATGCCAGGAGCACAATTGCGGCGACCATAATTGGACGATCGCGATCGCCCCCGACGGCACCGATCCCGAAATCTGCTATCACGACATGAAGCTGGGACCGAAGCCGCAGTGGTTCGTCGGCGGCAAGGCGGTCGACCGCCCGGCGGCGGGGGATGAAGGGTGCATTCAGTCGGAACACTGAGCGGCGCTGTCCGGGACCATAGCTGATCGCGCTTCCACGAAAACTGGGCCGCTCGGGCCGCGCGCACCGCAAATTGTCATGCTAAGTCGTGAACGATGAACGGAGAGGACTGTAAGCGCACTATTGTCGCCGGCTGTCCTTAGGTAGCATCCAGGCGGCACCTCCCGTCTCCAAGCCGCGGCGGGTGTCACGGCATCAGCCGCTTGCGCCCCTGCGACAGGTGCCAGCGCATCGCGAGCGCTGCGCTGTCGGCGTCCTGAACCCGGATCGCTTCGACGATCATCTGGTGTTCGGACAGCATCGCACTGATCGCCTCGGGCGGCCGCGACCGGGATATGTCGACACCGGCTTTCATGATCCGGTCGATGTCCGCGAACATATGGTCGAACGCGGAGACGAAGGCGGGATTGCAGGTGCCGAGCACGATCGCGCGGTGGAGCGCCATATCCTCCAGATGCGCGGGTCCGCTGGACAGCAGGGCCTTTTCCAGGCGTGTCATTTCGTGCTCGATGACGAGCATCTGTTCGGCGGACCGGCGCGCGGCCGCGAGCCGCGCCGCCTCCGCCTCCAGGACGAAACGGACCTCATAGCTGCCAAGCGTCGCGGAGAGTTCCTCCATCGGCATATGCGCGACCAACCGCTCGGACGGACGCCGCTTGACGAATGAGCCCGCGCCCCGGCGCGCTTCGGTGATGCCATCGGAGGCCAATCGGACCAGCGCTTCGCGGACGATCGTGCGGGAGATGCCGAACTTCTCGGCCAGCCCGGCTTCCGATGGCAAGCGGTCGCCGACCTCCAGGTGATCCTGATTGATGAGCGCGACGATGCCCGTATAGGCGCGGTCGGCGAGGCGGCCCTCGCTCATCCTTGCCGCTCCGAGCATTTGGGCGGTGTCATCGGAATCTGCCCGGTCACAGGAGGTAGCTCCCGCCAAGCACGCAGGCCAGGCCGACCACCGATACGACCGTTTCCAAAACCGACCAGGTGCGAAAGGTATCGGTCGTACTGGTGCCGAGATATCCCTTTACCAGCCAGAAGCCCGGGTCGTTGACGTGCGAGAAGAACACCGATCCGGCACCGATCGCCAGCACCACCCATTCCGGCGACGTGCCGCTGTTTGCGACGACGCCGGTCATGATGCCCGCGGTCGTGATCGTCGCCACCGTGGCTGAGCCCGTCGCCAGTCGAATGCCCACCGCGACCAGCCAGGCAAGCACGATCGGCGACAAGGCGCCGCCCGTTGCAACCCTGGCCAATAGATCCGACAGTCCGGCGCTCACCAGCACTTGTTTGAGCGCGCCGCCCGCACCGATCGACAACAGGATCGTGCCCGCCGGTTTCATTGCCTCTGCCCAGATGGCCGCTTGCACCGTCGCATCACGAACTCGCCGCCCGAACAGCAGCGGCAATGCCACGATATTGGTCAGCAGCAGCGCGAAGACTGGGTTGCTCGCGAAGGTCAGCCAGCCGGCAGATGCGGCGGCGCCGGCCGGGAGCAAGGCCGGTATCTGCCCCGCCGCGATCAGCACCACCGGCATCAGGATAACGGCAAGCGACACCCCCAGCGGCGGCGCAGCTTGCAGGGGCGCGCCAAGCTCGATCGACGGCGCAGTCAGCGCGATCCCGCGCGAGGTGAGCCGAGACAGCAACGGCCCCGCGATGATCGCCGTGGGGATCGCCACGATCAGGCCATAGAGAATTGTCCGCCCGAGATTGGCGTTGAGCGCGGTGACGGCCAGGAGCGGCCCTGGATGGGGGGGAATGAGCGCGTGGACCACCGACAGGCCGGCAAGCGCCGGCAGCATCAACCGCAGTTTCCCGGCATCACCGTTCCTTCCCTCGGGGAGGCTGGCTGCCGCGGTTGCGAGGATCGGCAGCAGGAGCACCAGTCCCGTCTCGAAAAAAAGCGGCAGGCCAATGACCAGCGCGACCAGCAAGCTTGCCCAGGGCGCGCCGGCATTTCCCGCTAGCTTCAAGCCGCCCCGCGCCAGTGAGGCAGCGCCGTCGGACAGCTGAAGCATCGCGCCCAGCGACAGGCCGAGCGCGACCACCAGGCCCGTTCCGCCTAGAATATCGCCACCGCCCTTTTGCACCGCCGCCGCCGTGGTGAGGGGCGACATGCCCACGCACAAGCCGGTGACGAACGCACCGCACAACAATGCAATGAACGGGTGAAGGCGACCCTTGACGATCAGGAAGACGGACAGGCCGATCCCGAACACAGCCGACAGGATCAGGCGGATATCTTCGGGGGTCATCGTGGCGCATGCCCGTATCGAGTCAGCATGCGGTTCCCAGTCCTCGCGCAGGCAATGTCCTTCGGCATGCGCCTTGTCCCTCCGATATGCTGTTTGGTCGTTACTGCCGGCTTTATCCGAAGGTCGCTGTATGACAGATGTCGTTCGATTCGCCACGAAGAAGGGCTGCTGACCCTCAAATCGCCGTGAATAGCTTAAACCTGTCCGACCAATTACGACGATTCACTCTAAAGCCCTTGGTCTGGAACGAGAGGAAACATATCGTGGGCATCGCGCAAAATCTGGCACCAACCAGTCATGGCGAGGCATCGCGCGACCGTATCGCGACGGCTGCTCCTCCATTGCTCTTTTCCCGACGCGCGCTCGTCGGCACCGCAATGGCGTTCGGTGCGCTCCCTTCCAGGCTCCTTGCGCAAGGCCCGGCCGAGCTGATCGCCGGAACCTATGCTCGCGAAGGCGGCCCCGGCCTTGTATCGCTGACGGCAAGTCCGAGCGGCTGGGTAGCGGGGCGTGCGTTGAGCACAATCCGTAATGCCTCGTTCGGCGTGCGCGCGGGCGCGAATGGCATTCGATACTTGCTCGATGAACAGGAAAAGGGTCGGGTCGGCGTTTACGATCGTAGTTTGCGGCCTTTGGCGGACTTCTCCACGCTCGGTGCCGATCCTTGCCATGCCGCCCTTAGTCCGGACGGTGGCATGTTGGCCGTGGCCAATTATTCCAGTGGAAGTGTCGCCGTTTGGCGGATCGATCGCGACACCGCTCGTCCAATGGGGCAAGCGCACCTCGTCGTACATACCGGTAGCGGCCCCAACCGTGCGCGGCAGGCAGGCCCGCATGCGCATTGGGTGGGGTTTGCGATGGGCGGGAAGCTGCTGCATGCCGTCGACCTGGGCGCGGATGCGATCTTCGCGCACCTATTGGATCCGCGATCGGGTGCGATCGTCTCCAGCTCGCTCGCCTACCGCGCGCCGGCGGGGTCGGGGCCGCGCCATCTTGCGCGCCACCCACGCCTGCGGATCGCGTATTTGGTTTCCGAACTGGCCAACATTGTGACGATCCTTGCGGCCCGCCCCGACGGCACATTTGCCGCGAAGGAATCCGTTTCCACCTTGCCGGCAGCGTTCGTCGGACCCTCGACCGCCGCCCACATAATGGTCAATAGCAACGGCACGCGACTTTACGTCTCCAATCGCGGTCACGACAGCATCGCGGTGTTCGCGATCGACTCGGCCGGCGGGTTAAACCTCATTCAGCATGTTGGCTGCGGGGGAAAAGGTCCACGCCTGTTCCTGTTGGTCGAGGAGCGTGGAGAAATGCTGGTCGCCAACCAACGTTCGGGGAATGTTTCCCGGCTCCCGCTGGGTAAAGACGGACGCCTCGGCGCCGCTGCCCCTGGCCCGGCAATTCCCGGCGTGGTGTTTCTATCCGTCTAGGCCGCGAGAGGTTTACCTCGAATCACATCGTCCCAAAACGACGGCATCCCGATTCCGCCAGACAACAACCTGCTTCAAAAAGGCTCCGATATCCCCAACATGTTGCCTTCACTATCGCGGACCCAGACTGCATGTTCACCCGACCCCTTGCTCGGGTAATTGCCCTGGATCGTTGCAATACAGTCCTCGGCTCGCAACCGACCCTATTAGTCGAACACTTTTCGCAGGCCAGTGCCGTCGAAAAAGCGCAGCGCAAAAGCGCCCCGCACACCGTTGGCGATCAGGATAAACAAGGTGCTGGTCGCGAGGAGCGACCCTATCGCAAATGGAGATAGTGGGACTAAGCTAAATATCGCGATCTCACCCGCCATCAGCAAGCTCGCAATGATGCCGGAAAATCGTCCGTTGCCCTCAAACAGGCGTACTCCTGCGATAAACATCACAATCGAAACTATGCCTACCGCTATCCAGATATAGCCGGAGGATTGTTCGCCTGTGACTATGCCGATTATCTCGCGGGCAGCACCCAGGAAAGCAGCAACGCCGCCCCATTTTGTTGCGCGGACTGCGCTTGTGCGTGTTGCGAACCCCGCCATCCAAATCCGCATTCGGCCTCTCCGTCCCGTCCGTAGCTTGATGGCAGCCAACCACCTTTTCGGATCGGCGCCAACTGACCCCACCGACGGACGATCGTTAGAACAGCCCTAGCCGCGCGACCTCTTCCTCACTCAGGTCGATCCCGAACAACATGCTCAGCCGCAGGCGGTAGACGCGCGGGTCGTCGATGACGCCCGCCGTGTCCTCGCCCGCCGAGTGCCGGCGATAATCGCGGTCGGTCAGCGCGGCGAATCCGTGGGGCAGGGGGCGACGCTAATTATTCATTGAAGGTGCCGCGATCTTCCCAATCGGCGAGGAGGCCATTGGCAACGAGCGCTAGCCCGACGATCAAGGCTGTCGGCCAAAAGCCTAACCCAAGGAAATAGCTCCCCGACGCCCCGGCCAGCAACGAGATTGCCAACCAGACCAGGGTGGGTTTCAGGCGTGCTTTAATGGTCACGCTCCCCCGCCGACTTCCGCCTCGGTCCACCATCTCAACTGGCGCGCTTTACCGCTGCTGCGAACGATGGTGTCGAGAGAGGTCGCCAGCCGATCGACGCTGTTTGTGGTTGAAATGCGCGTGAACCACCGGCGCACATCTGGCTTTGACGGCTCGATGAAGCACAGGAAGCCGTCTTCATACTCTTCGTAGTTTCCGCACCCAATCCATAGCGGGAAGGCGTCATGCTTCAGATCGATCCGCCAGCCCCAGTCCTCGGCGTTGACGTTGGCGATGTCGAACCCGGCGCTCGGCAGCTCCGCCCCAAGGAACTCAGCCAGGCGCTTGCCGAAGCGCCCCGGATTGATCTCTTCTTCCTCGTCCGGATAGGCGGGGAATTCAGTCGAGCGAAACTCAAGATGCGTTTGCATCGGCGAATTTGGAACAGAGAAAACTTAATTTCTGCCTGCCACCATTCCCGGCTCGCATTTCCCGTCGTGAGCGCATCCGCGCTAATGACTGCTAACGACGCAATCCTTGCCATTCATGAACATGACGGACTTGCCCGAAAGCGGTCCTTCGCTCAGCGTGCTCGGATGGACAGGGATTTCTCGCCAGCGCTCAGAAGCATGTCGTGGCCCAGGATCGTGGAGCAGTATCGCGTTCGCCGTGGAGATGGAGTGAGCGGCTTTTGCCCGCAGGCGCTTGAAGCGATCGAAGGCTTGGCGATAGAGGCTGCCGATGGTCCGCTATCATCGATCCTCTTTGGTTGGACATCGATGTTCGATTTATGCATCCAGCAAACGGACGCATTCCCGGGCTCGGGGCCATACTTGAAGATACGTCCGTCCACCGCTGACAATGTCGAGTTTCGCTACTTCGATACAGCGATGCCGCAGCGTCAATGGCACCGCGAAGTCCCTCCTGAAGCGGCTCTTCCTCGGTTTAAGGCCTTTCTTGACCAACTGCATTGGATCTCCCGGTGAAGAGC
>Ga0307517_10010202_pt1 | contig 13178 bp, 13 predicted proteins | sample 23_EM_MG_FD_194515 | JGI IMG/M metagenome (GOLD analysis project Ga0307517, IMG submission 194515) | Populus trichocarpa ectomycorrhiza microbial communities from riparian zone in the Pacific Northwest, United States - 23_EM | ecosystem: Host-associated > Plants > Roots > Unclassified | place...
GAGTGATTCACCGATCGATCCCACTCCCATTACAACGCCGGGCGCAGGGGAGGAGAAGATACGGCCGAAATTGTGGGGGACCGTAACCGAATGGAGGTGTAGCGAACAGATGTTCGCATCCGCTGGGTTACAGTGGACCCGCTTCCCTTCGGCGTCCTGTGAAGGTGCTTTCACTTGTTGCCAGCTCCTTCCATCATCAAACGTGATTCTCGTTTTGAGCTGTTTGGGTGCGCGCCGCGACTGGACCTCTTGGGGATTCGAAACGATATTGGCCAATCCCACACCCTCGACGCCGTAAAGGTTCTCATAGTCGACGTAGCCCATGTCGTTTCGATTGGTATCCTTGAGACTCTCGACGAAGTAGGTTCCGTTGGAATTGCTGACAAACAGCGTACCGATGGTGCTCATATCCCGGAGCATGACATCGACGGCAAGAGAGTGAGTGGTTGATTCGACGATGGTGTATGCATTCTCCCGAAGGCGAGCTGATGAGGCATGCGGGAAGTAAGCTTTCGCCCAAGTTTTCGTGTCCACAGTCACAAAGAGAAGCATTTCGCCCTCTCCGCCAGGGGTGAGATCCTTTAGAGCGACGACGGCGAATTTGGAGAGAATAGCAAACGCCACGACACCACGGGCGTTCTTCCCGATTCCAAGGTCTTCCACTTTGTTGTCGTGCTCAAAAAAGTCAGTACTAGAGAAGAGTCTGCTTGACGACAAGGAGTGAACGCCGGTAGAGGACTCGGTATCGAAAGCAACGCAATAGATGAGTTCCTCGTGTGCCTCGTGTTTGAACTCTTTGGTGCTGTGAGCGAACTGACACCTCGACGTTTCGGATAAGAGACTCTTGGAGGTTGCAAATCCGTCTTTGGTGTAGTATGTCTGTAAGATCACGATGAATGTGATGAGCGCTGCGCAGTGACAGGGGACACACCTCGTCATGACAACTCTCTCCCCATCCGTGCGGCTTACAGCTTGTTCCCTGGTAGAGAATATAACCATACTTTTTTGGGTCCGAATGGAATGACAGGGGCCTCGCCACATATGCTGGAGCAGCAGGCATTTCAAAGGATTGCCATGACTTGCCCCGATCAGCGGTACGGTAATGTGTCTTTCCCCTCGTGAGGATGAAGGCCTGTCGGAGGATACAATTAGATACTTGGGATAGTGAATGCAGTTGTTGCCCACGTATTTGGTGTCGAACGGGTGTGATATTACCATGCTCGCCTGACCAGATGGAATATCCGCACGTTCCCATGTCTTGCCCTCGTCTTGTGAGATGTGGACATCGCCCTTGACCACATCGTGGTACACGACAGCCTACGTGGCAAGCATTAATTAGCGCACCAACAACGGGAACGCGATAGACTTGCAGGAGTGTCTTCGAAGAAGAAGAGGTTTGCAGGTAGATTGGCAAAGTACGTTATTTTTGATTCTGGGTCTTGTGCGTTTGCGAAGAGGGCGGATAGGAGAGCAATTAACAAGGTCAGGAATAGGGGGCCCTTGGATGTAGAGCCCATTGCTGCCCTCTTGAATGAAACCGCTTGCGTGGATCTGGGAGAAGTAGACGGAGCGGAAGGCCGGAGTGATGCGTGCCAGCGGACCGGGCTTATTTCCTTTTACGTATGTATCGCCGTCCGCGGCTCGGCCTCCGAACAGCTCAACTGTGCTCGTTCCCAACCTACGACCACCAGGAATCGACCCAAGCACAGGAAGATGTCTAAACGACACCGACCCAACTCGCCGCCGACCCCGCCCACGAAAGCAACTCGCCTAACTCAAGCCACGAAGCCATTTGTCTGCGAACTACCTCCAACCTGCAGCAAGCATCCGACAACTCTGGGAAGTCCTAGCGAGCTGGAATCTCACTACTCGACCTGCCATGCCCATGTCTGTTCCGCCGAGGGTTGTAATCGCATTTTTCCTGAACCCCGATTCCTTGATCTGGTGCGTTCATCCTCAGACATTTTCGCCTTGTCTCACAAGTTGCTCACGTTTACCAGCACCAAACAGAATGTCACAATCCCATTGCAGAAATAAAGAAAGACCGGGGGGAACGCATCGTGAGTCGCTCGTACCGGTACGTGTACTTCTTTGATCTCATACCGTAGCTTGCAGTTTGCATGCTTTGACGTGAACTGTAAGAGCACGTTCACGACACCCAAAGGAAGACGTCTGCACCTGATTGACACACACAAGTATCCGCCCAACTTCTACTTTTCCATCACCAACAAAGGCATCGGTGGTCTTCTCAGGAAATGGGGAGAAGGGGCGACACTCTTACGAAAGGAATACACCCCCAGCAAGGAGGAGACCGAAACTACTGACGAAAAGCACGAAGAACCAGCCTCCTCCATCGACGAAGCCAACGAAAGTGACGATCTTGTTTTGCCCAAGTCCGAATTTGCTGCTGGATATCATACGCCCAAGACGTCAATGGCACCTTCTCCCACTGCCACAGTGAGGATCCAGACGCCGCCTGGACGGCTTCAGACCAAGGACAACCACATGGACGTCTCTCCTCTCGAACCGACGCCTTCGGCAGACGTCGATGCTTTGGCTGATTCTATATCTTCGCTGGCGCTGGTACCGCCCTCGGTTCACTTTGGAAGAGGGGGTATGAGAGGCAGGTTCAAACAACCTCCCCATATGCGGGGTATGGTAGCGAGAGGCCGTGGCCGCGCTCGTGGCAGAGGACGCGGAGGAATGTACTTGGCATAGGGAAAAGGAGTAGTACCACATGATATTGTATTTCGTACTTATACCGTCATGTCCGCCATAACCGTATCAACACCGTTGTAGCCCAGGTGTGTTTTCGAATGTGAAGTCACTGATGTTCCGCATTGTGCGCTCTGAGTAAAAATGTGTCGCTGCGTGTCTTGTCCGCGCCTGCAAATCCACGGTGCCAACCTCAGCTGTGTGGTGTCAAACCTAATACCTTCCAAGGCGCTCACGGATCTAGTTGCCCGCAACTGACTCCAAGGCACAGCCAATCCATGCCTCACAGAACCCATGGAGTCACGGGCCCGTATTCCTATACGACGATCATTGAAGGTGTATTGAGACTTCACCTCGAATTTAGAGGGGAATTGGCAGAACCGGTTCCTGCAACGGAGCACTCAAAGATACTGCCGACCTATGGCCTTCTCTTTGACAGAAACCCGACTAATGATTGAAAAATCCTTGTCATCCTCCAGAACTTGGATTTTACGATGCATTCTGACCCGGTCCCACCCCGCCCGTGGGGTTGAGCGTCCAGCGTTTAGACTGGGGGTACCGTTCGCCAATCATGCATTCACGGATCACGATGCAAGCCAGGACCATGACGGCCGCCCACCCAGGTTCCACAAACCAGTCGTGAATGAGACGGGTGACCGACCTAGACCAAGGTGTTCTTTGACCCAAAGGCACGGCGATGCGGAGAGGGTTGTACCTGAGCACTTACCGACCGAACCGTATTTTGGGGAGGGGCATCCGTCTTGACGCAACCAGTGAGGTGCCCAATCGCTTCCCGGCCTTATCGCTTAATTCGAGCAATCGTCAGTGTGTTCCATGCGCTCAGGTCTTGCTGATCCATCGTGTAACAGTGCTCACAAAACAGTAACCCCGTTCCAAACCTGGACACCGGGTCCCATCCCATTGCACCGTCGTACGCATCCTCAACGGACTTTATTCCGGGTGATGCCTTGTGAACGCGGTATAATTGCTTCCAATGTCCGAAAAACGGCAATCGCAGGGTCGGTCCGACCACCCCATCCAGGCCCTCCGCTCCGCTCACGGGGACGCACCGGTGCTTCTACAGGAGTCGAATTTAGCCAGCCGCGCCGCGTTGAACTTGGATGAAAATTTATTGATCACACCTCCTGAATCATGCGTATACGGTATTGGTGTCTGTCATCTGACGAGGTCGGGGATTCTGCCAAGCTCCGTTGTATTTTCGTAACCCCGGTTTTGGATAGACCTGGAGATGGCCGGGCGTTCCTTTAGTAGCATAAGCACACCAGGGTATTGTCGCATACGCGGCTCCCTGGTGAGCGCAACGAGCACGAGTGCGCTCCTCTGGCCAGATGGGTGATTGTTCATCGACATCGATACATCAGCAAATGAGTCACAGAGTCCGATCACTCAGCAACACTCCGCGAGCTCATCGTCGCGTTTCAAGGTTTTAGAGGGACAAATAACACCACGGACGAAAAAGTGGACCTTCCCTGCCTGTTCGTGGCTCGCGGCACGGAACCCTCGCCGCGTCTCCAGGGAAGCTGGTTTCGTCGGGCACAAGGCATCCTTATTCACGATCAGTTGTTAATAAGTGGCCATGCTTCGATCCGAGACTTCCTCTCACGCTACCTCTACGACCAAGAGACCCACCGAACCCCTGGCAGACGGGGCAAATCACTACCATCTGGTGAGACCCGAGTATGGTGCTCATTTCGAGTTCGGAACTGCGATTCCGATGGTGGTCTCCACCCACCACGGCAATAGCATTTGCCCCACGGTCCCTCCTCTAACAATTGGCCATCCGGTCGGTACGATACTACGCTATTCTCAAAATACGTAGATGTCAACACCCTGGGCCAGGTTTGAAAGGTTAGCGCTTTGCTTGCTAGAAGTGAATCCACGCTCACCGAGTCTCTCGCATGCTTCTTCGTTCAAGCCTTTAAAGCTTTAGATGTCGACGAAACTTCCTCCGTAAACGAGTCGTTGTAACCTCGCAAAGAAAATAAGGTATTTCGTCACTCTCAATCATAAGTAGCCGTGGCACCTGCCTGCACATTTTGCGAAAAAGCTTCTTCCGAGATCGATAGAGGGCGTGAAAGCTAACCGGCGCTCGCTGACCCCTGAAACGCTCGGCAAGTGCTAAGCGGGACTGCACTGTTTACTAATGCGGGTCGTGCTGGGATCCCGAGATTCTCCATGCGCAAACCTAACAGACTTCCGACCGAATCCCCCCGGCCCCGCCATTGACACATTGCCCATGTTCAAACGTTCACCCGCTCCCTCTGGGTACACAGTGTTAACTCAGTTGTTCCTCCCACTCGCACGCCTACCGGGAATCCCATAAATACAGGCCGAAGTTTCAGTGGATTTCCCCAACTCAGTCACCTCCAAACTTCGGCACCTCATCCACATCACCAAACACCGTCGGCATGTTCCCAAAGATCCTCGTCATCCTCGCTCTCTGCGTTCTCCCGGCTTTCTCTGCACCTTCTCCCCTCGTCAAGGTGCATAAGGCTAAGGAGCCTATTGCCGGACGATATATTATCACCCTCAAGGAGGATGCTAGCCGTCAAGCCAACGTCGACTCCTGTCGTAAGACGGGCGGTCCCTCTTCGATCACCCACGAGTGGGACATCATCAATGGCTTTGCTGGTTTTTTCTCTATGGCCGAGATCGAGATTTTGAGGTCCAACCCCGATGTTCTCTCCATTGAAGAGGATGGTGTCATGCACTCCCAGGCCACCCTTACCCAGTAGGCATCTCCAACGCTCAGGCCATTGGGCTGTGCTCATTCATCCACCTCAGGCAAAATGCCCCATGGGGTCTCGCGCGTATCAGCTCCCAGAGCAAACTCGTTAACCAGAACGCCGCTGACCTCACTTTCAAGTATGAATACCACTCAAGTGCTGGAAGTGGTACTACCGTTTACATCATTGGTACGTGGAGTGAATTCAACTGGAGTTCGATCAACTTACACGACTTTCTAGATACTGGTATTTTTACCAGTCACGTGAGTCGGCACGAAATCCATCTTTCCGGGCCCGCTCTCTTACGCATACCTTCTATAGCCTGCCTTCGGTAATCCGAGTCGTGCCAGCTGGGGTGCTACTTTGTAAGCTTTGGGTGCCTTGTCTGCGATGGTGTACCTCCACTAACATATCCTGACAGTGGTACAATATTATTTCGTATGCTAGCGTGACGTTTCTAACCTGGGTTGACGGATCATGGCAGGTGGCTATCCCGTGAGCGATCACCAATGCTTGGCCTCTCGGTGATCGACTGATCAGCGATCGGATTCTAGAGTCAAGATGGAAACGGTCACGGAACCCACTGTGCCGGAATTGCTGTCTCTGGCCCATAGTGCGTACGATTGGTTCTTTCCTTCTTACGTGATACTGAGATTAGTACAGCGGTGTTGCCAAGGCCGCTAGGGTTGTTGCTGTCAAAGTTCTCAGCGACGCTGGCCCAGGCACCGCCTCCGATATTATCTCTGGAATTGATTGGGTTGCCAGCAACCACGGCGGCGGTCCCGCTGTTGCCTCTTTGAGCTTGACCGGTGAAGCTACGCAGGCCTTGGACGATGCCATTACCAACCTCATCAACTCTGGTGTCACCACCGTCGTCGCCGCTGGTAACCTCAACGTTGATGCCATCAACACCTCTCCCGCTCGTGTTGGCGCTGCCATCACCGTCGGTGCCTCCACTATCGCTGACACCAAGGCTCCATTCTCCAACTACGGTTCTGTTGTTGACGTCTGGGCTCCTGGTACGCAGAGACGGTTGTCAGTTTTGAAAGCCATCTCACCCCGTGCCATAGGTACCGATATTATCTCCACCTGGATCGATAGCGGAAAAAACACCTTCTCCGGAACTTCCGCGGCCGCCCCCCACGTCGCTGGTTTCGCTGCTTACTTGCTCGGCATGGACTCCTCTTTGACCCCATCTTCTGTTGCCTCCACCATCAAATCCAAGGCCCTCAGCGGTGTCCTCACTGGCATCCGTAAGTACTGTGTTCTCCGTGCCGGAATAACACCAATGACCATCCTTTCTAGCCCCCGGCACTGCCAACCTCCTCCTCAACAACCGCCCCTAAATATAGAGGCATGACACCAAAGGATTGTTTATTTAATTATTCGTTTGCGCACTATTTTGGGAAAATGCTGTACGGACATGTACTCTGAGCAAGATGAAAGGATAGGAGAGTTTTGGGCACTTCTTTTGGTTTTACTTTGTTGTGCGATGTGTGGTGAACCGGCCGGCCTTACGGTTTCTGTGACCCATGTTGTGTAATGGGATCCGCAGGGAGGATCTCCCACTGCGACCTATAAGCAGTTGATGGATGCCCAGGCGCTCATCGTCAACTCCAAGAACGCTTGTCTGCTCCCTCGATCTTGAAATCTCCTGCCGGCTCTTGTGAGTTCCATGTGCCTAGGTTCTCCAATGTACAGTACTGCAAACGCGCCGTCGACTTGATAACTATCGACTGCTTTCGACAGGCCACTCCCAACGTTTCCAACATTCATTTATCAACTCCCTCGGATTGGTCGCATCCTCCCACCGCCATTTCGGTCCAAGACAATCACGAACACCAAGCGGTTGAGAACATCCGGATCTTCCCCTTTCGCCCATTGTAAAGGGACGCCGGATTCTACGGATGGCGGGGGTAATTTATTTAAACCACAAGGTACCAACTTCAACGTAAGCGATGTCGATGATGGATGAATCAATGACCGCGGGGGTTCCGTGGTCGTTCGCGACATCTGTTTAACCCTAACCTGCGTTCCAGACAGACCTTTTACCCTTCCATAACACTTGTGCGCTATCACTATGAGGATGTGATATTGCGATCACTCTTGGACTTCCGTGTCTATTGAAATCTCTTTGTGGTTTGTGTGGGGATAGAAATTATTGTTTGGTGTACCAAATTACCTATGACAAGTGTGAATCGCCAATGCTCTCCAATACCGAAGAAGCTTACATGAATTGTGCGAGAGAGAAGGAAGGCGCGCAAACATTTCCCCGAGCTCGAGTTTATGAGCGTCGAAGGAGAGCGGAAAACCTCCCCAACTTCAACCCCGAAACATCAAGAACGCGCCGCTCCTCATCTTCGGAGGTGGCGAGATACTTCATTATAACGCCCCAATGGTCCTTCTCCTTATCAAGTCGTGACTCTAACGAGGTCAGGGCAATTCCTGCAGCATCCCAGTCGATGTCATCGATACGACTCTCCCATGTTGGCCCCACGTCAAGGGTGAAGCAGATGCTTATGGAGCGTGGATGTTCACTGTCTTCTGCCGTCGGTAATGTCGAGGCCAGGTGATATAGGGCCGGTCCAAGCGGCTCGTCGATGAAGAGGTGGATTCCGTTTAAATACAGGGATGAAAGTCGGGTGCAGGATGACAAGGAGAGCGGGTAATCGCATTCTATTAACAGAGGGGAGTCAGAATGAGGAATAACTGTCGTCGTTTCAGCCCACAACACCCACCCGTGAGGAATACACCAGAAATACTCAGTTCTGAGAGAGATGGGGCGCAAGCTTCCACCATTTCACCGAGAGGAAGCAGGTGTTCGTCTTCCCAGGAAATTTCAAGGCGCGAAAGGCGCAACTTTGACGGCATTCTCGCCAAGTGCCTTGCAATCGTCGAGGAGCATCCACGTAATGAGAGATGCTTAAGCATGGGTAGATCGAGACCGGTGTCGTCCACCGGATATAATCCCGCGTTCGCGATGGAGCAACAGTCGCCAGGCTGCGTGGTGTGTTTATGGGTCTCGGATTCTGAGTCAGATTCCGTTTCGTAGTCGTCGAGGAATTCCTCGCTTCCCCACTCCGCGTCGTGTATAACCAGTGAGGTGAGATTCTTGAACGGGATGATCAACGCAAATAGCTCCTCCACCTCGCGGAGTCGTAACCCCTCCAGCACAAGTTCGTCAATAGATGAGCCGTAAGCGTCGAAAAAGGACGCAAGGGGCTTGTGCGAATCACGGAAATCGATACCCCGCAACTCAAGGTGGTGTAGATTGTCAAGCCTCGGCCAAGTCAAAAGCGAGGGGAGCGATCCCACTCCGGAAATGTGGAGGCCGTATACGGTGTTGGGACCTTCTGGGTTCTCCAAGAGTATTCCTAACCACCGGCTCGCATCTTGCATGGATCGAAGAGTGATTTGCGATCGCGAAACCCCAACTTCTTGACCGAGAACCCCGGTCATGTTCTGCAGGTGGATGGTATTTAGATCTGGTTGGCTGCCGCTTGGCATATAACCGGCACTCACCCCACAGTTTATGCGAATGTTTCGGGTAGACCGGAATCAAAGACGAGCGCGCTTGCAACCGGAGTTCCAGGACAAACAGGCGGATTCAAGGAACCCGTGTACCTACCCCCTGACAGCAAGACCGCACGGGATTAGGCGTTAAACATTTCGCGGTCATTGTGCCCATATATGCAAGTGATGGCGGCTACAGCTCTCTCGGGGAACTGAAGGCTGATCGGGTCCAAGCGCCCCCGGCAACAATCGCCAAAGCATCAGGGTCGCCACGCCATGACCCCAATTCCAGGCACCTCTTAGCCCCGCCTCCTCATCTCTTGAGGATGGATTCGCCAACTTCAAGGTCAGGTTCCGCGTAAAAAGGTTTACATTCCGTCACCATCCGTTGATCGTGGTGTTTGATCCATGTAATACAAAAAAGAGGGACCTAAAGCAAACTATAAACAACTCAACGCTGGGGAATTTAATCATCGGAGAGCAGCAGCGCGGCTTTGCGCGCATTGGCGCGGACGGCTTCCAACTGAAGCTCTAAGTTCCTAATCTGAGTGCGAGCCTCTCTGAGTTCGGTGTTCAGCTTGTTGTTGTCGTTACGGAGAGCGGCAACCTCCTGTGGTGAGGATCAGTAGATGAGCTTCGTGCAGAGTGAAGTGATCAACGCGGACCTCGGTGGTATTCGGAGTTGGCAGAGGAATGATAGGTGGGGGCGAGAACGTCGGTTCCGACACGGCAGAAACGGGCTCACGGATTTCAGGAGCCGGGGCTGGGGCTGGAGCAGCAGAGACTGGAGTGGCCAAGCTCGTCGATCTGGAGACGGCAGGGGACTCCACGGGAGCAGGAGTTCTCGAGGGGGCGGTATTGGAGGTCAACACAGCACCATTCTCGAGGCTAACCAACTTCAAAGTTGGTTGCTTGCCGGAGAAGAACTCGCCAGCGGTCAAGGAGGACTCGGACGATGGGGCTGGAGGGTAGATGTCGGATTGGAAGGAGTCGGACTGCGCGCTTCAGGTGAAACGGGTGTATTTCATTAGTGAGGTGAGATTTACCTTTCGTGGAACGATGAACGCGATCGGTTCAACAGCAGACGCCGTCACCTTGTAGGCTCGGGCAATCTCACACTCGGCCACCCCCAATGCGCGGCGAGGAAGGAAGCACATTCCACGCTGAGGGTCTGAAGACTTGTGTTCGGAAAGGGCGAAAAGGGAGTCGGATTCGTACTCGTAGTACCGAATGTTTCCATCTCTGTTCACGATCTCAGTAACGAAAAAAATGGTAAGAAATGAAAAATGGAAGTACCCTTTACCAGCAAGGAACAGAATGCCGTTATCACTCCAGAAGGGCATGACAACTCCAGCGGATTGATCGAGGGTAATCATTTTGGTATTGGTGAGGCTACCCGCATCCCAAATTCCAACCTGTCTGTCGCTCATCCTGCTGAAACCCGTGGTAGCGAAAGTATCCTTCTCGCCCATCCAGACGACACGGGCGCCCTTGATGCCTCCGTGACCTTCAGCAACGCGCACGGGATCTCCACCAGCACGAGAGTCAAACAAACGGACTTTTCTGTCTCTACAAGTTGTGGCCAGGATATTACCGACGGCGTTAAACGTGAGACTCTGGATTGCGTCGCCGTGGCCACCGAGGATGGACTTTGGTGATTCCGGGCTGCCCAGGTCCCAAAGTTTCACGACATGATCTCCAGAAGCGGCAGCCAGAACGTGTTCAGCGGTTGGGTGGAAGAGAACTTGACCGATCCTACGGGCGGAACCGTCGATGCGAGAAACGGGATCAAAGTCCTGCGGTACCCAGTGCTCTTGGCCCCAACCTTCGAAGGCAGAGACTTCAACTTTCCAGATCATAACTTTTCCATCTTCACCACCGGATGCGACAACGGAGTCGTTGAATGGTGACCACGCAGTGTCCAAGACGGTACCAGAGTGGCTTCGGGCCAATGGAACGATATCCGGAAGCCTCGATGGGAAAGTTCCTGAAATATGGCGGAATGGACTTGGGAGAGGCAAGATCGCGAACGCTCCTCCACCCGAGGCATTCCAATTCAAACTGATATAACTCTGTGGGAGATACGTGAGCAACGCGTTGTGTGCAACGAGCGATGATAAAACGTACGCCCGAGGTAGCGACCAAATTGGTATCCCAAGCGCTGCCCGAGACCTTGACGTTGTCTAAAGTGTGTTCCTTCTTCGCGGGTTGGCCAAAAACATGGCTACAGACGCAGATCAGTGGCCAGCCTGTGGGTAGATACGCAAATCCTCTTGCCGATATTTAGAGGCTCGCACAAAACGAGACATTTGTACTGTGTGGATCGCGTCAGCCACACGAAAAGGTCAAGCTTTAAGCTTTATGACCGAAACTTGGGGGACGGACCTGGATGAGTAGATGGTGATTGGCGTTACAGGTGCAAACAGGGTCTGGGTTCGAACGTGGCGGTGATCGGCCACATCGGTCAAGGGCCCACGCACCTTACATCCGACTTCCATCTACCAGCGATGGCTCCTCAGGATAAGAAGACGACAGATGCGAATACACGGGCCCTCCGCGAGTTGCTCAAACGACCAGATAACAAAGTCTGCGCTGACTGCAAACGCAACGGTGCGTCTCGTCCCGCTCCGAATCATCGGATGCCTCACTCACACGGATAACCAGATCCACGCTGGGCCTCATGGAACCTGTGAGCTTTACTACTAACAGGAATAAGTCCCAGTTTAACCCGTTTCTCCAGCGGCGTGTTTTTGTGCATCCGATGCTCCGGTATCCACCGGTCCATGGGGACACACATCAGCAAGGTCAAATCTGTCGATCTCGACGTGTGGACACCCATTCAACTCGAGGTCGGGCTCATATAACCTCTGATTATGCGATTTGACTGAACTCTGGGGATATAGACCATTAAAAAATGGGGGAATCGCTTAGCCAACAAGTATTGGGAGGCGCACTTGAAGGCTGGCCATATCCCGCCCGATCAGTGAGCTGGCGCTGCACACCCCGCGCTTAACCCTTTCTGATGATTTTGGTTTACAGTAAGATGGAATCGTTCATACGTTCAAAGTACGAGACAAAGAAGTGGGGGTTGGAGGGCAGCCCTCCCGACGATCCCTCTGTTTTGGACACCGACGAACCGCCGGTTGCACAGCCCGCCACCCAACCACAACAGAACATTACTACCCAGCCAACACCTGTCACCCAGTCCCAACGGGCTGAACCATCTCGTCACCAACTTTTGTCCACGTCCCATCTTCAACAACAACCCGCTCGGGCAAGGCTTCAACCTCCGGCTCCGGCCCCCGCCCCTGCCCCCGCCCCCGCCCCTGCACCGGTCCCCGGTCCCCCACAAAACGACCTCTTCAGCCTAGACTTCCATGCTCCTTCTCAACCCGCGCAACAACAAGCTCAGCCTACTCAGCCTAAGAATGCCAAACAGGACATTTTGTCATTGTTTTCTACACCAGCGCCAAATCCTGTCACTGCGAACCCTGTTCAACAGAACCTATGGAACCAACCGCAGCAACCCATACAGCACCAACAGCAACCGGTTCAGGGAATGATGGGTCAGGTTGGAACTGGCATGTGGGGTGTCTCGTCTGGTTGGAATGCTCCCCAACCTCAGCCTCAGGGTAATGTCTGGGGAAATTTCACGACCGCGGTGCCGCAACAGCCGCAACAACAGCAAGGAAACCTTGGCTCTGGGACACAACCAGCTTCCAACGGTGGATTTGGAGGATTCCAGCAATCGCCAGCGCTTTCGACGACCGACGTCTGGGCAAACAATAATACCACGACAGCAACGACAAACAACCAGCAAAAGGACGCTTTCGATGATATTTGGGGTGGTTTCAAATAGAGTACTATATGTCTTCTATCTGCGGATTCGATGTTGTTATTCCTTGGGAGAAAATCGCTGAAGAGAGTTATCAAGCCTCCCGCGGGTCCTGTAATAAGTTAGATCCACATTGCCTATGATCGATTAGCTCAGTTGGTTAGAGCGTGGTGCCAATGCGACCAAGGTCGCGAGTTCGAGACTCGTATTGACCAGCTTTTTGTCTCATTTTCACTCGGGATTTATGCCGTTCGAAATGCACAAAAAATAAATTTATCGCGCACACATAGGTCGCGCATCGCACACACCTCTCGCACGTCGCACGGACACCCTAACCTCCCCTGGGGGAAGCCTCCTGCTTTGGCCTG
>Ga0307517_10010203_pt1 | contig 13177 bp, 6 predicted proteins | sample 23_EM_MG_FD_194515 | JGI IMG/M metagenome (GOLD analysis project Ga0307517, IMG submission 194515) | Populus trichocarpa ectomycorrhiza microbial communities from riparian zone in the Pacific Northwest, United States - 23_EM | ecosystem: Host-associated > Plants > Roots > Unclassified | place...
ATTTTCCATCACCAAAAAAAAATAAATACTCGCCATTAAGCCTTGATAGACTGATTCATGCATGGATAAGAAGGAGGAGCAGCTTACTCCTTTTAGACACATAGGCCCAAGAAAGATGGCTCCTCGCGAGCGACTGTTGACCATTTGAAAGGCTAGTGGATCAGAGTTAAATCAAATCAATCAAAGCTTTTTATATATGCTCTCGTGAGTCGTGATGCACAGATCAATACATGGTCTAGGTGCGTGCAAAGCTAATCCACTAAAATAAAGCTCCTGTCTCGTCGACGGAACGGACATGGACAGTGCAGATTACATGTAAATCCCTGGACTTAACATTATTTTTAAGTACAATTTAGATCATTTATCCACCTATTTATTCATCCATCGTTTTCAAAACATTCTAAAGACGCCCTGTAAATTTAGAGTTTACTAGATTTTGATGTTTTTTATTTAAAAATATATTAAAATAATATTTTTTTATTTTTTTAAAAATTATTTTTAATACCGGTATATTAAAATAATATAAAAACATAAAAAATATTAATTTGAAGTAAATAAAAAATAAAAAAATTTTAAATTTTTTCAAAAATATTTTTAAAATATAAATACAACTTGATTATTTATTTTTTTAAAAAACTATCTTTAACGTTATCAACAATGATTTAAACAGTGTTCACACCCTTTTTTTTTTCATATACGAGAACAATTCAATATTCAATGCCCATCATATTATAATTTTTTTTTATTATCAAACTTGTATTAATTCATGAGAAATTGACATTTATGAATCTTTAAAATAATAAAAATTCACTGTAAATTGTTTTGAAAATATTTATGTTTCAAGACATTAACCGACCCAAATGCAATTAAGAGTTCTGCTAGCACGAAGTTCATTTTTATATTTTTTAAAGTTTTTAAGGTTGCTACAACATAAAAACATTTTAAATTTATATATTTTCAAGTATTTTATTTTTATAGCGATAAATCCAATGTAAGCTTACCTACAACCATAACAAGAGCCCGTTTATTTATATATTTTAAAAGTGTTCTAAAAAAATTATTTTTTTATATTTTTAGATTATTTTAATATGAAAATATTAAAAATAGTTTTTTAATATATTTTAAAGTAAAAACAGTTTAAACCACTAAACATCCTTAAATAAATAAATAAATAAAAACAAACAGAAACAGGGGTTTTTTTTCTCTCCCCTCTCTCTAACATCGTAGTAAAGTGCTTTCTTAAAAAAGAAACTGTACAGGCAGATCCTCCGGAACAATGGTTCATGGCTGTCTTTGCGCACACCACATCAATAGATCTCATTCTATGCGGAAGTGAATGGTCGTTGTAAGGGATGAGTGGGAGAGACTGGACTGTTTGGACAATCCTCCCACCCACCATCTCTTCCCTTACACAATCCGAGATCCATGCAAAGATTGTCCGAGGCATGGATAATTTTGAAAGAACGGACCCCACGACAATATCTCCATATCTCAGGGGTCCCACAAATTCTCAAACGATAATGACCGTCAAATAAATATTTTTGACAACTAGATCTAGGAAAAACTTACAAGATTCCAAGATTGATTGCCTAAAAAGCCTTTTTGCTAATGCAAGAACCGGACCCCACTGTTCATGTTACAAAAATAAATAAATAACAACTGCGAAAACAAATATTACAATCCATTAATAACCCGTTCGCTTCGTTTACGAGTATTTTCATAAAGTATATTTATGATTAAAAGATATTAAATTTATGATTTTTTAATGTTTTTTTCAATAATTTTAGTACAATAACACTAAAAATAGAAAATCTATTCTTCTACAGTAGAGGAGAGAGTACTACTTTCTACCTGGATCGTTGAGTAAATAAAAGGAGGGAGAGATGGACCCCATCAACCGAGAAATGATGACCACTGTATTAAATTGATTGATTGATCTCCCTCTCTCCCTCTCTCCCTCTCTGTTAGAGCTCGGAAGAGAAGACCAAACCCTCCCTTTCAAGATAGAAAAAAAAAAAAAAACGTAAAGAAGAGAAAAGCCCTTTACGAAACTCTCACTAGTCACTACTATATCCTATTCCTCTCTCTCTCTCTCTCTCTCTCTCTGCTTCAGCTTCGCGTCAAAAGAAAAAAGAAAAAAGAAAAACACAAACCCTCAAGAAACAAAAAGGAGTGTCCTTTTCATCAGCAAGGTTCACTTAACTTGTCTCATTCATATCTCTCTCAAAAATCTTTACATGCCATAAGTGAGAGAGCTGAGTTATTATTATTTCTGAGATCTGAAAGGAAAGTTAGGGTTTTTATTTGGTGTGGAGGGGAGAGAAATGTGGGAGCTTGGGGATTAAAAAGGGAGAAGATCTGAGAAGTTCATGAAGCTAGCAAGGAGTGTTTTGTTTTGTTGTAGTGGAACTGGAAGTGGTTTTGGATGATAGTTGTTTTCAAGTTGAGCAAGTGTATTCTTGGTTTTACTGTTGGCGGTGGGAGGGTGGGTGGGTGGGGCTTTCTTCTTCGGTTAAATAATAATTGAAAGATATTATTGTTAGTGTTTGGTTTTTGAGGCTATTAATTAAAGACTGTATTTTGTTTTCCGGGTTCATTTTTTTTTTATCTGAAGAATGAGACTTTCTTCTTCCTCATCTTCTACAACTGGGTTTAATCAGGTGACTCAAGAAGGTAAAAAAGACTCAAACTTTGGCGTGTTCTTCATTTTTTTACCGCTTTTCTTGCACTTGCATGCTAATTTTTACATGGGGTCCGTGCATGTTGTGCTTTGATAGAGCTTGATGTTGCTTTTATGTGAATATTTCAAGTTTTTACATTGAACATTGAAAATTGCTACATATTTGTGTGTGTATCCTGATTTCTTGCTATAATTGTTGATGTGCCATGCAAATTCATGCAATTGTGCGGGAATGTTTGTTTCTTCTGTAGGGGATAACAAATGTTTGAATTCTGAGCTATGGCATGCATGCGCGGGGCCTCTTGTGTCTCTGCCTCATGTTGGAAGCCGAGCTGTGTACTTTCCGCAGGGTCACAGTGAACAGGTTAGTGAAATAACTTTGTTTGATTTCAAACTTGCTGTCAAAATTTAGTACTAGGAGAACAATTATACGCTATGCCTGACAACCTGACATTGATATTAACTTATTCATCATTAAATGATACTCGTACAGCATAATTTGTAGTGTTTTAGGGGTTATTTCACGTATGTTGTTGTAGAAGGGAAAAATCTTATATTTGGCAGGCTAGCACCTTGCTTACATATGTAATTTTACTTTTGTAAATGGTAAAGAGATGTTTGGGCTTTTTTTTTTTTTTTTTTTAATATCGCTTTGCATATATTCTTCTTTGTTGTCTGTATTAAGTTGCATATTTGCTCTTTTTTCTGTGTAAACTAAGTGTCTTTTAAGTTCTGTATAAAGTCGTAGATGGCATTTATCCTACTTTCATAGTGAGATATTAATGCTTCTTTAGCTAATCTCATGTACGCACAAGCATGTAATTTCTGTTTTTCACCACTCTGCTAGCATTTTAAAAGAGTCTTCCATTTTCTGTTTAGGTTGCTGCTTCCACCAACAAGGAAGTTGATGCTCACATCCCTAATTACCCAAGCTTACCTGCACAACTAATCTGCCAGCTTCACAATGTGACCATGCATGTAAGTGATTTGTTCTTAATCTGCTTCTGATTGGCATAAAATGCTGCTGTTGAACTCAAATGTTTTATGTTTTAACTACAGGCTGATGTTGAGACAGACGAAGTTTATGCTCAAATGACCTTGCAGCCCTTAAGTCCGGTATTTTTTTATTCCTAGCTTGGATTTTGAGTTTCCTTGTCTTGTGCTGTTTTTCCTGCCTTGACGTACTTCTTTTCCAGGAAGATAAAAAAGATGCTTACCTATTGCCAGCAGAGCTAGGTACTGCCAGCAAACAACCGTCTAACTATTTCTGTAAGACATTGACTGCAAGTGATACTAGCACTCATGGAGGATTTTCTGTTCCTCGAAGAGCAGCTGAAAAAGTCTTTCCTCCTCTTGTGGGTCCCGCTTTCTTATTCACCTGTTTTTGTTTGCATGATGTTTCTGCAGGTTTTGAGCTCATTGCCATCATTCTTTATCAACTAATTTGTTTGTTCTATTATGTTGCTCTTGTAGGATTTCTCCCAGACACCTCCAGCTCAGGAACTAATAGCGAGAGATCTTCATGATAATGAGTGGAAATTCAGACATATATTTCGGGGTGAGTTTTTGTATAATGAAAATTTTCAAGATTGTGTTTTTGACATGTTTGGAACAATCATTTTTCAATATTGTTTGCCTGGTCCCCTGTTTGCATTTTTTTTTTTCTTTCGCTCATCATGATTTAGCTGGGCCGTTTTCATATTTCTTTGAATTAGAAATCACTTTTGGATCTTTGGATATGTAAGCAGTACCAGTGACATCTTTGATTTTGTTGATTGCACTCTTGTGAGGACCGAACTCCAAACCTGTAATAAAATCTCAGATAAAGTAGGAACACAAACAAATTCCTGAATAGGAAACTAGAGTGAATATTACTGAATGACAAAATAGATTGGATTCTCAATCAAGACTTCTTTACTAAGAGGCAAAACAAAACTAAGTATCCTAATATCAACTAAAATCTCGCCTAATTAAATAAAATTAAATTTTCAGGCATTAATCTTTGAAGTTTTGCTTTGTTCCCCATCACAAATTTAATAGATATGACAAGCTCATATGGCTGTCCTCAATCACCAAGTAAACAAAAATACTCTTGTTTACTTGGTGACTGTAAGTTGTACTTTGTAATTCTTATGTTCATAGCTTTATAATTATGGAATATGAAGATGGGAAAAGTCTCACTTGAAATTGAAGAAAAATACATTTGCGGAGGTGCTTGTATTGATGAGATGGGATGGAAGATTGAGCTTCTATATCTTTCAGAACTTTTGTGCAATATTATCCTTTTCTCGTTTGGATTTGGAAATTAAATATGAAATTGAATGCTTGGCGAAAAATAAAGTAGCACTTTGGTAAATGAATGCTTACATGTGTTACTGGCTTATCTTTACTGCTGGACAATGATGATCACTTTGGTAAAAAGTAATGTGAGTATAATGGATATTCTTGCCAAAGTGATGGGAAGAAACTGGCAGGATGTTCGAAGAGCAAATCCCTGCTTCTCATAACCTCTTTCCTGTGAATTTTCAGGACAACCCAAGAGGCATCTTCTTACAACAGGATGGAGTGTGTTTGTTAGTGCAAAGAGGCTTGTTGCTGGTGATTCTGTCCTTTTCATTTGGTAGGATATTTCTCAACCCTGACTAGATGATTTAACTTGCTTTTACAGCATGTTAACACGGATGGGTGTGTGGAGAATCAATCTGCCTAAGATACGCCTCAATCTATCCTGATGGCAGCTTAAAAATATCCAACAAAATGCTGTGTGTTCTTTGATCTATATTTTTGGATGTGAACTATAGAGATTTAAACTAGAAGTATTCCACATGTACCCATTTTTTTGTAAGAGGGGACTAGCCAGGCTGTGTCCAATCCCTGCTCGCAACTGTATGTACAATGCAGCTTTGTGGCAATCTTCCTTTTGGCTGACCTTAAATCTATTGAGGCTGGAAGTTGAATGGTCCTCAAATCCAGTGGCAATCACATTCTAATCAACATTTTTCTTTTGCCAGGAATGAGAAGAATCAATTACTCTTGGGTATTCGGCGAGCTAATCGTCCACAAACTGTTATGCCTTCATCAGTTTTATCAAGTGATAGCATGCACATAGGTCTTCTTGCTGCTGCAGCGCATGCAGCAGCCACTAATAGCCGTTTTACAATATTTTATAATCCCAGGTAAAATAACTTCTAGTACAACATTGAAAATACTTTAATATTAGAATGTAAATATTGCTCATTTATGTTGTTTGATTGTAGGACTAGTCCTTCGGAATTTGTCATTCCCCTGGTCAAGTATATTAAAGCAGTATACCATACAAGGGTTTCGGTGGGCATGAGATTTAGGATGCTATTTGAAACAGAAGAGTCAAGTGTCCGCCGGTAAGTCTGCTAGCAGTTTGACATGGAATTGATTCTCTAGGACAATGTCTTACTTTGTCATTTTGTTACTGGTAATTTGTTATGCTGTTGTGACTCTTTAATTTTGTTTACAATATTGCATGCTCAACAACCTTTTACATTCTTAAAGAGCTATGTACCCAGCCACCCCTTTAATGTGTTAAACTGCTGGTGCTTAGAGTAGTCTTAAAGTACCCTTGTTGCTTACTCATTGGCTTAGAGGTGCCTCAATTGCACTCTTATTTTCACTCTTATATACAGTTTCTGCAATTTTTCTGTTGAAGTGATGGAGATAACACAAATTTTGACCTGTAGTGCTTCGGGTATAATGAGATGCAATGTGGAATGGATGTGTGGTGCATCCTTCTCTTTTGTGTGGCATCTAAGAATTCCTAGTGAGTGATGCCTAGGAGTCCTAGTGCTTTTCTAGATATTTCTATCCTTGGTCTAATTGCTATCATTTTTCAGTTCCATTGTTTTAAGAAATGACACCTATCTTTGGCCTTCACCTGGTAGTTTAAAGTTTTCTGTCAAGTAACCATTTAAGATGTTAGAGCCTCTTTAACCTTGTGTGCAGGAGTTCATATTGTACTGACGCCCATAATTTATTAACTAATCCACGTTTCAAGTCTGATGGGATTTCATTTGAAGGTGCATGCAAGCTATTTTAGCCTATATTTGGCTTTCAAGTAATAGCCTGTGGTTTTGGGTTGAGTTGTCATTTGATAAGTTTGAGCTATTTTCTTATAGCCATGCGATTTCAATTCTTTTTTTTTTTTAATTGCTACACCACCTATACCAGATTAAATTGGTGTTTTGATTGTGTACTAATTGCTCAGATTGCCTGTACATCATCGTTTCCAATTTTACTCCTATTTCATTTGCTGGCTCATTTTCTCAGCTGACTTCACTCAACTCGCTCACTTTTTTATACATTTTACCTCTTCTTTTAAGTTTAATGATGGATCAATACTTCTCTTTTGGAGTTCGTAAACACAAAAGCTTCATAATCATGTGATTATAATTATGTGGGATGCTATTTTATGGTGTAAAGTACAAAATGGATTTCCAGAACATTGCGTTCCTGGTTTGTTGCCTTTGCCCCAGAGTTGACAGCCAAGGAAGGGAAGCGTATTCAGTTAAAACAAATTTTGCTGCAGATGTGCTAAAACCAAATTTTCCAACAGAAATGCAAATTGTCTTTCACGTTAAACCGAGGTGATTGATGGATGCAGACTGTAAGAAGGATGAAAATGAAATATGCATCATGTATAGTGATGGACAGCTGCTGAAAATGTTATGGAATACCATTTATAGTCTCTCCAATGATATAGTTGTTGGGGAACATTTGAGACAATACCACTCTTCTAACTCTTAAAACTAAACCTGGTTTCCCCCCCCCTAATTCCTCGCACCTGGGTCTCAATTCATCATCAGTTTGTTTCGAGTTAGATCTTCTGTTGTCTTGTCTGAAACTATCAGTATAGTTATTTTTATGCAGTGTGGCAGTTAGATATTTGGAATCTTTATTTTTATAGGGTTCATAAGCTAATAGTGCTCTCTTTATTTTTTGTGCCACATGTCTCCTTTGTCTTATTTTTACACTTCCATTTTCCCAGATGCATTTTTTTTCCTGTCATGTCTACTGACTCCATTATGTTTGATTCCAGGTACATGGGTACTATAACTGGTATTAGTGATTTAGATCCTGCTCGGTGGCCAAATTCACATTGGCGCTCTGTCAAGGTTTGGTGGAACTTCATTGTTTTTTGTACTTGTATCTGTGAAGCCCTTTTTTTAATGATTTATTCAGAGTTTTTCTTTATTGTGCAATTTTAAACAACTTTTTTACTGCTAATTTAGGTTGGCTGGGATGAATCCACTGCAGGGGAGAGGCAGCCAAGAGTGTCTTTGTGGGAGATTGAGCCGTTAACTACATTCCCAATGTATCCATCTGCCTTCCCTATGAGACTGAAAAGGCCATGGCCATCTGGGCTACCGTCTTTCCATGGTATGTGTTGTTGCTGTTCAGTGCTAGGAAGTAAGATGTTATCTTCACGAATCAAATGTTAAGTTTGACACTTAAATGATCCTTTTTTCCCTCCTGAATCTTCCAAAAGCAGGTCTGAAAGATGATGATTTGAGCATTAATTCACCAATGATGTGGCTTCAAGGAGGGGTTGGAGATCTGGGAGTTCATTCTCTGAACTTCCAGAACTTTGGTGCAGCTCCCTGGATCCAGCCAAGGTTTGAAGCTTCTATGCCAGCTCTACAACCTGATGTGTACCAAACAATGGCAGCTGCTGCACTTCAAGAAATGCGAACAGTGGAATCTTCCAAACTAGCATCTCAATCTCTTTTGCAGTTCCAGCAATCTCAAAATTTATCTACTGGGCCTGCTGCTTTGGTTCAGAGGCAGATGTTGCAGCAGTCAAATCTTCAGAACGCTTTTCTTCAGAACTTTCAGGAAAACCAGGCTTCAACACAGACCCAGCTACTGCAACAACAGTTGCAGCAGCACATTCAGTATACTGATCAGCAGCAGCAGCAGCAGCAACGGCATCAACCCCAGCATCAGCATCAGCATCAGCATCAGCAAGTTCAACAGCCTAAACAACTGAATGAATTGTCTGCTCAGCAGCAGATCCCAAATGTAATTTCAGCTCTGCCTCATCTTACATCAGTTGCACCATCCCACTCTCCATCTTTGCAGGCGATTCCTTCCCAGTGCCAGCAGCAGGCCTTTTCAGAACCACTTGGGAACCCGATTGCTGCATCCGGAGTTTCTTCAGTCCCCAGTATCATGGGTTCATTACCCCAGGATAGGGGTCACTTGCTTAACTCAAATGGATCCAATCCTGTCAGCTCTTCTGCCTTGTTATCAAAGCAAGCAGCATTTGGTCCTCAACTTTCTTCTGGAGCTGCTCCTGGTGTGCTACCCCAGGTGGAACAGTCGGGAACTACACAATCAGCTGTGTCCGATCTTGCTACCTTGCTAGCTCCATTCTCTGGAAGAGAGTACTCTACCTATCAAGGTGCTAATGATCCGCAAAACAATCTGCTGTTTGGAGTTAACATTGACTCTTCTACATTCATGCTTCAGCATGGTATACCAAACCTGAGAAACATTGGCACTGAAAATGATCCGTTGTCTATGCCATTTACTGCTTCAACTTTTACAAGTGCTACTGGAAGTGATATTCCACTTACTTCAGACATGACAGCTTCAAGTTGCGTAGATGAATCAGGTTTCTTACAATCCTCTGAAAATGTGGATCAAGTAAACCCTTCAACAAGAACCTTTGTGAAGGTAATTTTTTATCCTTATGTGTGTGCACATATGGAAATGTATGCATACATAAAGTGGCTATATAGGTCTTCAATTTGCAACTATATCTTATGATAACAAACAAATTGGTATATATGTAGAAGGTCTGCCATTAATAACATTAGGTCATGCACAGTATGAAAATTCAATCTGACTTATGGAAATTGTTGTAAATAATTCAAGGCATGCTGAAGTATTATCATAAACAATCCTGTTGCCATCCCTTTCCGGATAAAAGCACCCATTCCCTTTTCTTTTCATTGCCATTTGATTGTACTGTTTAGGTAATCTTGACATGGTTTATATGTACAACCTATGAAGCAGTAAATGAATATCTCCTTGTATCTGAAAGTGCTTTAATTTTAATGAGCTATATTGTACAAGTATCGGTATTTGGTACAAATCTTTTTTGAAAGGAGGGTATTCACGGTTTTGGTGCTTCAGTCTGCAACAAGTAATTGTAATTTGCCTCTATGTAGTCTGTGTTTCATGGCAGCTATCATTTTGGTACTTAATAAAATTACTCTAATTGTAACAGGTTCACAAATCAGGGTCCTATGGGCGATCACTAGATATTTCCAAGTTCAGCAGCTATGATGAGCTGCGCAGTGAGCTTGCTCGTTTGTTTTGCCTAGAAGGCCAATTAGAGGACCGACAGAGATCAGGCTGGCAGCTTGTATTTGTTGACCGGGAGAATGATGTGCTTCTCCTTGGTGATGATCCTTGGCAGTAAGTCCTTAAATTGTTTCTGGCATTCTTTTATTTTTTTATATATATAAATAGTTTTCTAAAATGGCAATTTAGGACAAAAAACTTGAGGCAATTCTATAATCACTTTTTCCATTAGGTCGCTTTGATGACTAGTAGTGCTTGGCTCCATTGCCCTTCATTGCTCTATTGATTACACCAATTCACAAGGTTCTGTTTGGGAGCCATGTATATGTTCAATTTCATACGGTGTTCCTTTATTGATCGTCAATTTAACTGTTCACTAACTGTATATGCTTTTGTTTTTTCTTTGAAAATCTAGTTGTTGTATACACTTGGGTGTTAAAAATGTGGGGTGGTCCTGGATGCTTATTCTTACTGGTCAAGTAGAGATAATAACTCCAGAGAATAAATCTTATCTAAAAGAAAAACGAGAAAACGAAGTTTGGGAACATACTTCCTGGTCCTAGCAGTCCATGCACACTTGTGACGAGGACATAAATTTATCCTTTTCAACTTCAGTGGAATCAATTTATGAGAGTACAAGTGTGACTGAACCTCTTGGGAGGCATTTGCATTATTATTTCTTGTTACTTGAGAAATCTGTTTGCTTGTTGCTGGCATGTATACGTCTAATCTTGTTGGTTTACAATTCATTGCTGATGAACCTCTCTTTCCAGGGAATTTGTGAACAATGTCTGGTATATCAAGATCCTATCTCCCCTTGAAGTGCAACAAATGGGTAAAGAAGGTCTCACTTCTGCAGCTTCTGTGCCAAGCCAAAAGCTTTCTAATAGCACCAGCGACGGCTACATGAATAGACAGGAGTTTAGAAACTCAAGCAATCCCGATGGCTACTTGAATAGACAGGATTTTAGAAACTCGAGCAATGGGATTGCATCCATGGGGTCTCTTGACTACCAAGGCAGATGCTCGTAAAACCAGAAATCAAATGAAAATTAATTGTGATGTGAGTAACTATTTTATGGTGACTGTTATACATCCACTGAGCAGTAATGCTCTTACTTTTTTCCGGTGGGTAAAGTGTCGTGCATGGTCAAGTTTATCCTGCATATTACTGTAAATTGTAATTTAATATAGGAGACCTTCTCTTATCACTATACTATGAACGTCATGAAAGCGTTAGGAGAATGGCAGCATAGTGGTTTGTTTGTTACCCTTCCCGTGACTTGTGAGATGATCCTGATATTTTAAAATATTGAGCTTGGTCAGCATTTTCATTTCATTTTGTGATTCGTAAATACCCCGTGATTCATTTCATTTTCATGTTTGAGTAATTAGCATTTCTATTTTGAAATAACTTGGTGCACTTTCTAGTAGATGAACTAGTAATTTCTGTAGTTTTGGATTGATAAACCGTTGTCCTTCTTCTGGGGTGGTGGCTGGGGATCGCAGTGGTCTGGTGAGTTCACCAGACAATCTTGCACGCAACTGTTGCTAGATGTCTTGAACGATCCAGGGTGAGGCTTCAAGTCTTGTCATTTTCAAGTAGAATTGGGGAATTAAGATCTTCCACCCGCTTGAATGAATCTGACACGGTTTGTTTAAGATCATGTTACTGGATGAGGTTTCTTAAATACTTGTATGCAAGCTGTGCTCGTCTTTTAACTCTCTGGTTTGATGGGTTTAATTCTTGTATTGCTTCAACTAATTCGAGGAAGTTTTGTGAAAGTCTCTTCTCCTGTTTATTACTTGGTAACAAATGATGATCTGCAACACTTCACCAATATTTTTTAGTAACCAAATAAATAGAAAATATATTAGTTATGAAAGTTTAAAGGAAAATCTTTTGAGAACTCTTTAATAGATAAAAATCCTTCGAAACAGTCAAATTCATTTTTTACTGGTACGAAAAATTATAAGAGGAGTCTCTATACTCATTTACTTACTGAGATATTCAAACATGTTATATTTTTTTTTTATCTCAATAGCTTGCTAGTATACTCGATAATTTTTAAATTATTGTTATTTTAACTGGAACATCTGGCAGTTAAAAAAGTAGAGATCAAATCTCTTCAAAAATTTCGTATACTCCTCGTGTGTTAAGAGTATATGCTATATAATTTTGTATAGATTCCTTAGCTAGTTAGCATACTTGCTTCAATATAATTGATGCTTTTATGTTCTGAAACTCTCTTCTAAAATACTAATTTTTTTTCAGATTTAATTTTTTTTATAGACATATCTTATGTGATAAGGATAATAATAATCTTAAAGCTTTCTAGTTTGTTACGTCGGTAATAAATTGCTAACGTGTTTTATAAAAATATAGATAAAATTATTTTTTGATAATTTTTTCTTCTTTATCTGAACTTATTTCTTATATTAACTAAACTAATCAGATAATTTCAAAGAAAATCTAGATAAAGTTCTGTCATGAACAAATTATGTACTTACCTAACAAAACGAAATTTAGATTCTAGATTGCTCAACCTTTAACCAGTTGTAGCAGGAATTCCCTTGTTGTATCTTCCAATCAAGGGTACTGGAGTGAGTCACGAAACCCCATTAAAAGAGGAAGAGAAACGGGAAAAAGAAGAAAATGCTTCCGAGCAGTTCAGTAAGGGGCTGTATTTTCTCAAGTAGTACTGAGATGTTTTTAATCTCTCATCTCATAAAAAAAAGAGTAGATAAATAGATTGATGTTCAAGAATTTTTTTTGGACTAAGGATGATTTTTTATTTTTGACCAATTAAATATTTTTTAGGTTAAATATAGGTTTATTTAAGTTTACATTAAATGTTTTCAAATAAAAAGATTGAAAAATGAGTTTTTTGAGTTCAAGAAGTTGTATTAGTTGGCCGAAATAAAACTAGTTAATGATTTTTTTTAAAATAAAAATATGAATTTGAATATAAAAAAAGGATGGCTAGTCACGGTATCCCACCCACCAAATGCCTAGTGTTTTTTTCCTTTAATTTTAATTAAAAATATACTTGGGATATATTTTATTAAAAAAAATTAATTTATTTTTAAATAAAATTATAGCATTATTTTTATAATATTAGCAAGCATTTTTTTTTTATATAATCTTTCATGGAA
>Ga0307517_10010204_pt1 | contig 13177 bp, 14 predicted proteins | sample 23_EM_MG_FD_194515 | JGI IMG/M metagenome (GOLD analysis project Ga0307517, IMG submission 194515) | Populus trichocarpa ectomycorrhiza microbial communities from riparian zone in the Pacific Northwest, United States - 23_EM | ecosystem: Host-associated > Plants > Roots > Unclassified | place...
TATTGACTGTACGGATCCAGTAACCGGAGATGGTTCTCCAGCGTGTGCATGGAGCTATACCCGACTGATTCACCATCTCCTAGGCCACTCGAGAAGTATTGATTGATTCTTGATTTGGATACTTTTCCCTCAATGAACCAGGATGCCAGTTTGAAACCTTGTTCGCTATTGAATGGTGCCCATGGGTCGTCGCACAGGTTGCTGTATTCATGCTCAAAACCGTCGACGTCTCCGATTACTTGCCCGGCGCCTTCATAATGAATCTGTTTGCCGGCGGAGGGTGACGTAGCGTCATCGAATACTTCAGTATCAGACCCGTATGCAATGTCTCGACAAAATTCGTCAGGCTCCGATCCAGCAGGGCCTGGATCGGATTCACAGTCGGAATCCTGGCGCTCGCTCGCCTCTAGGTTGTGCGATACGCTTGATTCCATATTGATATATTGTACAGTTGACGCGAGGACAATGTCCAGACCTGCGTGCGCAGTTCGCAGGTGCTTCTCATATGCACCAGACCGGGTGTATTTTCGGCGGCAGAATGGACATTTGCTAGGCATGGTTCAAGTTGGACTTTGCTCCGTTGATCCCTCGGGCTCCGTGTAGATTCGAGGGTGCAGCTATGTCGAGTGTTGACACCAACGCGTATTGATCGCATGTAGGGCCAAGGGGCGCGCATGCGATAATCATGATCTAGTCGTTGATAGAGTTAGCGTAGGCGTCACGTGGTATCAGCTGTGGTTTCTTTCAACAAATGAGACGACAAATATTATGTTCCCGCCCGAATGCGTTTATCATGTTTCATTTATTCAAGTTGAATCAGACAATGGAAGAGTCCTGTCATAGAGCGTCAGATTCGCGTTTTCTTATCAAATCATGAAACGAATTCATCATTCTTTCAAATCACCTAGAGGATCTGGGAGTTTGATATATAAAGTGAATTGATCACGATACTAGATGGGCTTCATACCAAGTATCATCTCACACTCAGAACCTCCACAACAGCCACCGTTATCACATCACAAGTATCCCTAAATACTGCCATTTATATACACCAAGAATCCACGGATATGGCGCAGAATAACAACATTGTAGGGTACGCCCTCATGCCGGCCGGAGGTGCGCAGCAGGCGCCGCCCGCGGGTCAGACCTATCACCTTCCGCCTTTTACTCTCGTTGGGGAGTATTCTCATCGACGCCCCGATCGTCGATTGATTAACGATCATAAGTTGAGCATGGGCATCCCCCATCACCCCAAAAACAAGCCCCCCCCCGTATACGTTTGTTGGCGGGATGCTGTCAAAGATCAGATGTTAGCAAGGGGCTATATTTCAGATAATTGGCACTTCCCAGACGCCGAATTCCAGCAAATCGTGGCAGGCATGAGGAGATTGAAACCTGCGTGCGATGAACTCGCCACTGCGTCAGCAGCCAATAACATGGCTAGTATGCAGGAGATCGATGAGGCAGTTCTTCAATTGGTTAAGGACTGTGGGAAGAAGTTGACCAAGACCATTGAGACCAATAACCACGTGCCTCCACCCGGCCCGGGCGTCCCCCCTGCGCAAGTCATTCTGAACCCAATATTACTACCTCTCAACGCACCACCTCAGTGCCAGTGGAGTATTGCAACAGCTGTACCGAACGCTGGCCCAGTTGTCCAAAATGCTCCGCAGGCCAATGCTCCTGGGCCAGCCCAAAACGTACCTGCTCCCCCGGCGAATCCCCAAGCGCAGAACAATCCCCCACCCCCAGGCCCGGCGATCCCCCAAGCTCAGAACAATGGTCCCGGGCCGGTAATTATTCCTGCGCAAATCCAAGCGGCTCCCCTAATGGGCATTCTCGGTACGCCACTGGGGATGCAACATGCTCCCCCGGCGAATCCCCAAGCGCAGAACAATCCCCCACCCCCAGGCCCGGCGATCCCCCAAGCTCAGAACAATCCTCCCGGCGCAGCGAATCCCCAAGCGCAGAACAACCCCCCACCCGCAGGCCCGGCGAATCTCCAAGCTCAGAACAATCCTCCACCCCCAGGCCCGGCGAATCCCCGAGCTCGGAATGTTCTGCGCTTGGGGCCGAAATATCGGCACCCACCGGCGAATATTTCTGCAATAAACCATCTGGCTCTCCCAATGTTTATCCCTGGTACGCCAGTGCGGGTCCAACATGCTCCGGCGAATGTCCAAGCTCCGAACAATCCTGCCGGCGCAGCGGATCTCCAAGCTCCGAATAATCCTGCCGGCGCAGCGAATCTCCAAGCTCCGAACAATCCTGCCGGCGCAGCGAATCCCCAAGCTCCGAACAATCCTGCCATCCAGGTAGTTATTCCTGCGCGAATCCAAGCGGTTCCCCCAATGGGCATTCTAGGTACCCCACTAGGGATGCAAGATGCTCCTCCGGCGGATATCCCGGGAGCTGCGGCACTGATCGTGGAGGATCCGGGGTTTGAATACCTTGGCATGGCACGACGAGTACCTCGCGCAGTGTCTGATCTGTCCCAAATTAGTGAGTTTTTTCGCAACAATTCGGATGTGTTTTTTTTTAACTTACTGACTTAGGATATATAGATTGGAGCGCTATGCTTGGACGTCCACGTGCTGTTCGTATTGTTTGGGTCCGTAATTCGGCCGATATCGACGCACCACAACCAAATTATCGCCTTCTCCATTGGCGCAATCCTCATATCAATGGGGTAGGTTTTGCTGAGTTAAATGCCTATGACATACGCGGACTGTCAGCGATTATTTCGAGAACTGTGCCACACAACGCGATTCGCTACATACTTGGCGCGACTGGTGAAGGCCGCAAAGAGCTGTGTCTTCATCCCGCGTTCCCGTTATCTTATATAAATTACGTCTTCATCGAGAATGATGAAGACGTAAGGGCCTGGCTGCTGTCGAATCCGGTTCTCGAGGATCCATTGGATCTGTTGGTCTATTGTCATCGCCGATATACTGCGGACAGGGTACCCACTCCGCCCTTGAGAAGGCACAACTATCTTCCTGAAAATGCCATCGCCGATTGGGCACGGCAAGCAGGGGCACGTACTGGCATTCAAGCCCCACGAAAGGAAGTGAGACCTGACCCCGGCCCAGCCAATGCTGGAGGTAACCAGGCAAATGACTCTCCCCTTTTTCTCCCCGTATCTAGCAGTTCATCATCTGATGTCTCCGACGCCGGCGAGGGATGTGAAGCAATCATCGGAACATCACTATCCCCCATTGCAGATCCCACCGAATCCCCCCATTTTCGTATACGCCTGGCTATTCAATCGCCATCCAAAATAAATACCCACGATGGGGGGGACCTGAGGGGCCGCGGGGGTGAGACTCCGGATGTCAAAGTACGGAAGTGTGGAGCTCCATCCGATTCGGAAGATTGGGAGCATTTGAATACGAAATTGCGTCAAGGTTCAAATGTTCGCGAGTGGTTGAAAGAAACGGAGGACCGGAAGCATCGGGCACAGTTCGATGACGCAAAAGGTGACGAAGATGCCAGTCCAGTTAAGACATTGCGTTTGACATTGTCTGCAGAGTGTGGTGGATCGGAGTGTGGTCGATCTGACGGCTCGTCGTTTGTATGCTAAGTCTACTAAGACATATATTAGTGATTTCAATTTCTGTTCGATAGATTTCATAGAGTAGTACTTAACAGTTTTGGAATAGGGTTTAGATCTTGCTTCGATGAGTTCCTTCGTCTGGGTTCGCACATGGCGTAGTATGATAGCTTGTGGTGTTGTGTTCAGGTTCAGGCCGGGAGCTAGGATCTTGGCTGACTCGGACGCTAAGAGACGCCACTGTACGCGATGTCTCTTGGCGCATGCATACTTGTGACGCTTAAAACACTATCGCAGGGGGTGCTGCAAATCACCCATAACAATCAAGACTCAGTACTTTTCATGATCTTTAGACAACCTAAGATCTATATCTTTATCCGCCGTTATTGGCAAAGTGCCTTCGTTATCTATCCCACGATGCAGTATCCAAGCCATACAGATGCAGATCTACATCACAACATCGCGGTACACCCTAAGTCACATTCTCTACCTGTACGTCCCCTAGGGCTCACCGCCGGCGAAATGTACAGCATCAGTGAAATCTATATAAAGACCCCTCCGACCCCTCCCTCGCTTGGTTCACGCCCTCGATCTCGACAACCACGCACTATACCAAAAGACTAGCCAAGGCCCAAGCTGCCTTCGTGGCCGTCAAAAGGCTCTCCCCTCCCGGGATGGGCCTGCCCCCCTTCCTCTGCCATCGGTTGGCATCATCGCTCCTGTTCCCGATCCTCAGCTATGGCGCGGACTTGTTCAGTCCTACCAGTCACATGACGAGGAAAATGTCAGCCTTCTGGCACAAAGTCCAAAGGTGGTCGACAAATTGCTTCGCTTGCACCCCTACCGACATCCTGGCCATTGAAGCCTGCCTCCCCCCACTCGACCTCCTCCTCGCGTACAAACGCCGCCTGGCCAACCTTAGGGTAATGTGCTCCCCGCCGGAGATCAACCCGGCTGCGGCCAGACTCCGACCCTCCCTCCAGACTCAGTCGCTGAGTCGCCACGCCCCCGATCTTAGAGCCCTCTCCCGCAAGAATGCGGGCAGCCGCCTGCCACTGCCTTGGCTCCAGCCGAGACCTCCCTCAAAAAACAGGGCCCACCTTACCTTGGACGCCCTCCCCCACTCGGTGCTCTTCCTACTGGGCCCTGACGGCCACGCCCCCCTCCCGGTCACCTCCCAGCACCTGCTGAGCGAGACGTACCCTGCCCCCCCTCCGGGCCGCGCCTACCCACAACTCAAGCTCCTCTGCAGAAAACTTCTTATGGAGGAGTGGGAAAACGCCGCGCCGAAAGCCACGAGATACGCTTACCGCCCCTCACTCAAGCCCCATCCGTTCATGGGCCTCTCAAAATTCGACGCCGGTCGCCTTCACCAGATGAGGTCTGGCAAGAGCTACCTCCGCGCCCACCCGTCCTGGGACGACGATGGCCCAACCACCTGCCCCAGATGCGCCGAGGCCCCAGAGACCTTTGAGCACGCCATCCTCCTCTGCCCTGCGAAAGGGGCTGCCAGGACCCGCCACCTTCAGGGGGTCACTGAGCTTGGCCCCGACGCTCCCGTCTGGTCCTCTGCTGCCCCCCTGGGCGCACTCTCCCGTTTTATCAGGTCAACCGCCACAGCCTTCCCGCCGGGCATGTTTTCTCGCCCCTCCTCCGCAGTTTCTTCTGTTTCTTCCCGTTCTTCTAATGTGGTTTCCTTTGGTTACTTTATGTCGTCTCAGGAAAGCTAGGTTTAAATATGTTATATTTCATGCTGTCCGCTGGTATAGGGAGGGTTTCCTTAGTTATACTTGTTTGAATTTCGCGCCCGTATGTGGGCCTGGGACCGGTACGGACCCCAGATGAAGAGTGTTGTTCCGGATATTTCCTTTGTTAGTTCGTTTTGGATTATAGGTTTTGTTTTCGCCATAGCTAGCGCTCCATGCGATTGCTTGTACCTTAACAACGAATATATGATATAAAAAAAGTAAAATAAAAAAAAGACCCCCCCCTCGCTCGCACGAACTGCTGGGCTTACGGCCATGTCGCCCCCAGATGCACCTCAACCGATCCCGTTTGTCCCATCTGCTCCCTCAACCACGCCCGCGCCATGCACCGATGTCCCAACCCCACCTTCCCTGGAGGTGGCAACGTTAAGGCTGTTCCTGGCTGTTGCTCTTCCTCGCCGCCCCGCTGCGTTAACTGCGGGGGTGACCATACTGCCACCAATAGGGATTGCGAAAGCCGCCCGTCACTGCCCCCTCTCAGGCGTTCAACCGTTGCCACCGAGGTCGTTCATCCGCCGCCCACTGGCGACGAGATGGACACGGCCACCGACGACCAAGACGTCTCGCCCCCCTCTTCACCCACCCGCTCTCTCCAGTCGGCGTTCGAGATGGCTACTCCGAGGGCCCAGAAGGACAACGATACTTCCGGCCTCTGTGAGGCCCGCACCAGGCTTCGGACAGCTCCCCCCTGTGGAGCCTCAGAGCCCTTCACCTATGAGCAGAACTAACTCGGGCCTGGCCCGCTAATGCAGTACGACCCATCCTCATGGGGTGGTGAGCAGGCCTCGCCCCCCCCTCGGAATCCCTTCACACTCGTTCAACACAACTGCCTCAGGAGCTGGGATGTGTTCCTTTCATTGTTCGGGTTGTTCACGTAGCTGACCCACCCTCCATCCATTGTAGCCCTGTAAGACCCTCCGGTCTACTGGGGCAAACTCCTCTCGTTTAACTTGTTTACTGTTTTTTCCCCCCCGCGACCGGGGGCTGTAAGCCCCGGGTTGCCTTTTACGTTTATAGTTCCTTTTTGTCGACTGTTTCTCTCCTACCACGCTTTTTTGGAAGGGGTGATGTTATGGCACTTGACCTCTTCACCCCTGATAGCTTTTTCAACCCCTCCACCACTGGCTTCACGATAATCAACTCCTATAGCACCAAAGGTCGCTCCAATAAGCCTCGCTCTGTCCCACCAGACCTCATCTTCCCCTCCAGCCCCCTTCCAACCCTCACCCTGGGTGACCTAAATATCCATCACCCCACGGCTGACCCCCTCAGCACGTTGAAGGAGGACGAGATTGCCACCTCGACCCCCTACTTCGACAGGGCGACGGACCTGGGGTTCTCCCTCCTCAACACACCGGGCGTATTTACTCGGTTCTCCATGTCACTCATTGGGCGCCCCGGCGTCCTAGATCTCGCTTTTGCCTGTCCTCTTCTCGCGCCGTATATCACAGAGTGGTCCGACCCCCTTCCCTTTACAGGGTGTGACCACATCCCGATCCTCCTTAGCTTTGAGGCCCCCTTGTTTCCAGCCCCACCCCCAACCCCGAACTGGGCCCTGACCGACTGGGCCTCTTTGGAATCCTCCCTGAAATCTACGACTATCTTGCCTCCTCCCCCCCTCCCTACCACCCTCTCCCTAGACATCTGGTTTAGCCCCAACCTGGGCAGGGTTACGTCCCAGCTGGCGCTGCACACCCCGCTGAAAAGGGTTACCTATCGATCTAAGCCTTTGTGGTCAGAGCTCTTGTCAATGCTCAGGAAAGCCTACGGCTCCGCTCTCCGCGCGGCGAAACCTGACCGTTTCGATGCCGCCCTTCTCGCCTGCGCAAGGGCGGCGAGATCCGCCTATATCAGGGCCATCAAGAAGGCGAAGAGAGATCACTGGTCCTCCTTCCAGGCCTCCACGACCCCCCGGACTGTGTGGACGGCCAAGAAGCTGGCCGTCGGCCGCCCTCCGCCCAGCTTCCCGGAGCTCCCTGGTGCCACCACTCCGCCGGAACTCAACCAGGCTCTCCTCGATCACTTTTTCCCCGGCGAACCAGCCAGGTTTCTCGACACCATCCTACTCCCATTCAGAGAATGCCTCCCCTTGTCCCTTGACGAGGTCGGCAGGGCCCTTGCCCGTTCCTCCCCGACGTTGGCCCCTGGGCCCGACATGACCCCCAACTCATTGTGGAAAAGGGTGCACCGCGTGGCCCCTCACCTGATCCATGGCCTGCTCGCTCCTTTGGTAACTTATGGTTCCCACCCCCTCACCCTCAAGAGGGCCGATGGTATCGTGCTCGACAAACCAGGGAAGCCCTCTTACGACTCGCCCTCCTCGTTCCGCATTATTGTTTTACTCCAGACCTTTTCGAAAATCATGGAGAGGATAATGAACTCTAGACACTCCTGCGTGGCTCGGGTAACTGGCCTCATCAACCCGCACCAATGCGGCTTGCTAGCTGGTCTCTCGGCCTCGGACGCGGTCACCACCCTCACCCACGAGGTGAAGACCCTCCAGATGGCCATGAGAAAGGTCTCCACGCTCTTTCTTGACATAAAGGGGGGCTTCGACAACGTCAACCCCTCCGCCCTCTGCGGCATTCTTAGAGCCAAAGGGGTCAACCCGTATCTGGTTTCTTGGACCAGGTCCTTTCTGTCTGGCAGGTCGTGCCGGCTCCTATACCAGGGGTCCCCCAGAGTGTTCGCCCCGGTCTCGGTGGGTACTCCCCAGGGGTCCCCAGTCTCTCGGCTGTTGTTTGTTATTTACGTTTCCCGCCTCTGCTGCGAGATCCCTCATGGTCTCTCCCTTTCCTACGTGGACGACTTCGGTCTGACCGTCTCCTCTGCGTCCTATCGACGCAACATCCAGATGCTACAGAAACAGTATGCCAGGCTGAAGAGCAGAGGGTCCAGGCTTGGCGTCGGCTTCTCGGTCCCCAAGACGGAGCTCATCAACTGGCGTAAGAACAGGGACAGAGACCCCATCTCCAATGCTCCGGTCCACTTGGATGGATCGGTTTTCACACCCAAAAGTGAGGTCAGGTGGCTGGGTTATTGGTTCACCCCCTCGATCTCCACTACCCCCCATTTCGTTAAAAGGCTGGCCAAGGCCCAGGCAGCGTTCGTGGTGGTTAAGCGTCTCTCCCCTCCAGGGATCGGCCTCCCCCCATTCCTATGCCATAGACTGGCCTCCTCTCTCCTCTTCCCCCTCCTCAGCTATGGTGCGGACATCTTCACACCCACTGTCCACATGGTAAGGAAGCTCTCTGTATTCTGGCACAAGGTCCAGCGATGGACGACCAATTGCTTCATGTCCACCACCACAGACATCCTGGCCATCGAGGCCTGCCTCCCACCCCTCAGGCTTCTCCTAGCCTACAAATGCCGCCTGGCAAGCCTCAGGGTCTTGTGCTCCCCCTCGGAAATCAACCCCGCGGCGGCAAGGCTCCCACCCTCCGTGCAGACTCCATCCCTTCACCGTCACTCACCGGACCATAAGGCACTGAGCGCAAGGAATGCGGGCAGCCGCCTTCCCCTCCCGTGGATCCAACCAAGACCTCCCTCCAAGAACAGGGCCTACCTCCCCCTCGACGCCCTCCCACACTCCATGCTGTGTCTCCTGGGCCCCGATGGGCTCTGCCCCCTCCCGGTCACCTCCCAGCACCTGCTCGCTGATCACTACCACGTGCCCACCGTGGGCCGATCCTACACCCAGCTAAAGCTCCTATGCAGGAATCTCCTCGTGAAAGAATGGGAAGAGGCCGCACCAGATCCGGCCAGATACCCCTACCGACCCTCGATTAAGCCCCACCCGTTCATGGGCCTAGACAAATTCTCCGCGGGTCGACTGCACTAGATCAGATCTGGGAAGAGTTACCTCCGCGCCCATCCCTCTTGGGACAGCGATGCCCCCACCACCTGCCCCAGGTGCCAGGATGCCCCAGAGACATGCGAGCACGCCATCCTCCACTGCTCGGCCAGGGCACCTGCCAGGACTCGCCACCTTCAGGGGGTCCTCGAAGTTGGTCCCGACGCCCCCGTATAGTCTTCGGCCGCTCTCCTAGGCACCCTCGCCCGCTTCATTAAGTCTACGGCTACAGCCTTCCCCCCGGGCATGTTCTCGCGCCCGTCGTCCTCCGCTTCATCCATTTCTTCCTGCTCTTCTAATGTAGTTTCCTTTGGGTACTTTATGTCATCTCAGGAAGGCTAGGTTTACGTTTTTGTTTTTCATGCTGTCTGCTGGTTAAGGGAGGGTTTCGTTTGTTTTACTTGCTTAAATTTCGCGCCCATATGTGGGCCTGGGACCGGTACGGACCCCAGCTGAAGTAGTTTGGTGCCAGATGTTTCCTTTATTAGTACGTTTTCGATTTAGGGTTTTGTTTTCGCCATAGCTAGCACTCCATGCGATTTCTTGTACCTTAACAACGAATATATGATATAAAAATAAAATAAAATAAAATAAAATAAAAAGACCCCTCCCTCGCTCTGACCTCCCCACCTACGAGACGTCCACCTTCGTTTTGACCCTGCGTCCCCACGTCCGGCGTCTTGAGATATACGAACATCAAACACAGTCCAAGTGGGTATCAATCGACTCCCCTTTTTTTTGCCCTAGATATCAGATTCAAGGATCGCCGACGGACCAATGGCGCCTCCGGGAATAGCGAGACGTCAGTTGCGGAAGGGAAAGTATGCAAAACACCTCTCCTACTACTATATTAGTAACAAATGTTAATACCTCTCTGGCCCTTAGACGTCCCGCCCTGCTGCCACAGTCACAAGAAATTCAGAGCGGTATACGAAGAAGGACTCTGACACGTGCAGCCGCCCATCGCCCCGCAGAAGAGGGAGCGTATGCAATCATGAAATGCTCTTTATATGGAATCATAGGATATCGAACTCACAAACCTCCTTTAATGAACAGAGAACGGGAGCCTGAGGAGCGCGCACACTTCCAACCGGCAGTGGGAGATTCAGTGTATATAAAGCCAAACCAAACTTCCCAGCACTAAGATTCTGGCATACTGACAATCTCACTCAAACCAGGACCGTATATGGCGACATTGCGTATGCGAAATCGTGGTGTGGATTCCAACACCTGCGTGGCCCATCCTCTGCCTATGCAACATGGTATGAGCAAATAAAGGCCTATATCATCGCTCGCCCCCTGGACCCTGGTCGCCTAACAGAATCGCAAGTGGATTCAATTATATCGTTTGCTCGCGGCCTTTCGCCAGTCAAGGAGCGTATTGAGTTCATCAAACACCATCACTACGCAGACGACGTTTGGGAACTCATCCGGCATGTGAAGATCCTAGTCGAAGATTCGGCCAAGAAACTGCAGACGTCCAACTAGCGTCAGAGGCCTGAGCGGGATGGTCGTGGCAACATTGCGGAACCTCCGAGTAAGTGTTATCCATCTTTATTCCCGTAGCCCCGCACTAACAGGTGTTGCTAGTGGCTCATTCTGATTGGGATTGCTCGTATTCCCCGCGGGCTGTGAGAATCCATATCGTTCATCGAACGGGAGCGCCGGCTGCCTAGCATCCATTCCTCGGCCATCCCTGGTGTGTAAGAGACTCAGATTGGGGAATCGCCTGGGGTGTCCTGACTGCACCAAGCATTGCGGATGTGCTCCGTTTGGTAAGAGCACAAGACGTCGAAGAGGAAATCAAATGCCCCCGGTATCTGATCGGCGCGACAGGTGAGGGCGCTACCAGACTACGTCAGGACCCCGAACAACCTCTCCCACTACGGCAGCTCATATTCCTGAATAGAGATGACGACATTCGTGCGTGGTTCCTCGCAAACAATAGCCACGATCCCCTGGACCTCATGGTTCTTGAGTCAGGTCCAGAAGATGGAGAGGACCCGGATGAGACCCCCGAGCCTCGCGATAGGAGGCACCCCTTTTTTGACCGCGAGGTCTGGGATGACTCAGCAGGTGCAGAATATGCGACGAGGGAGATGCAGGAGGAGGAGGAGTGGATTGACGAGGATGAAGGCTACAGGCTGAGCCGGAGGGAGCAACTCGGGCGCCTTCTCGTGCTGGCATTATCAATGTGGATGACGGTGACGTAAGTATCGAAACAGAACCGGCACACAGGTCAAAACAGGATAGCTAATTGCCGATGTAGGACCAGTCACCAGGAGTCCCGGGCCTCTCAAGACACCGGAGGAACATTCCATCACAAATAGAGGAGCCCGCGAGATCTAATCGATTTGCGCGGGTGTCAGGGGTGGAAGCCTCTGGTACATCTGGGGCTTCCGAGTCTGAGATGGTCCAAAAACTCTGGGAATTTGTGCAGGTGAACTCTGGGCAACCAAATTCATGGCAAATCCCAGGCTCGTAGCTGTGAGACCTCAAGGGCACGATGGCGCTGAGGACACACCACCTGCCGGACCTATAAATAGCGACAAACACCCGGTCTCACCTCCGGCTGCTCCGGTCGCCAACCTCGATGTCTCGACTCCTGAGAGATCGATTCCTGATCCCTCTCCCTCTCAACTGCCACCATCTACCACCAATGTGGCCACGACTCAGCCACCAGCATTGGTGACTCCCCAGGCATGCGGATCTTCAACACAGAGTCCTGAGCACGCCCAAGAAAACCCCCCATCCACCCCCGAAAGACGCCGTTCTGGAAGACGTCGCCCAGGTGGAAAATAATTTGAGATTTCCTAGATTCGAGTTTAATTCTTTTTTCATTTTTACCCCAAATACCCAAATACCTTACTGTATAGTACTAGATTTAGTTTTCTTTTTGGAGTCCTGCATTTTCTAATTGGGAATCATAGTTAGTATGTGTTAGGGCTTGAGTAATGAAACCATTGCGCCCTCTTGCTTCAGCTTCTCTCATCCTTACATCCCCTTATGCTAACGTCTGATACCTTTTTCCGGATTGGGCATGCCTCGCATTCTCTGTCCATAACTAGGCTGGCGTTCGCCAATCGAACTAGGGGATGCACGACGTGAAAACTGAGATGGTGTTGATTCACTGGATGATTCGACGTGTAGAGATGAGGTTCGATATATCTAATCCGCTTAGAGCGTGGCGGCTGCCTTGCTAGAATTAGTGTCGCTAATCAATACTCCTTGTAGCTAGTTTTGGCTTAGGCTCCAGCGACATTAGCGACGCCTCCTACATTAGCGACACCTTGTATTCGGTCGAACCTTTTCATACCAGAGTCCAGACGAACATCATACCTGAGCTCGTCCAGAGTTCGAACATAATGTTGAACAAGTAGAAAACCCCTTTTTGCAGTTGAATAGATTCTTTCAATACCGAGTGATAGGACGTGATCCCCCCCCCCCCCACAAGACATAGCGTATAAGACCTGACGCGTTCCATTGAACAACAATAAACACCTAGTTTTCACAACACGCGGGATACATTACAATTTTCTACATCCTAATTCCTATCCTCTCCGAACAAACCTTCGTCAATCGTCCAGTATTACACCATGTCTAGAGAACCTCAAGGCAATTCACTCAGCCAGCCGGCTCCACGAGTAGGCAATATGTACGGGCGTAGACGCAACGCCGTACCCGTGGATAGGGCATCCGGATCAGGAACACGGCGGACCGAACCGGGCAGCTCCCATAGTACACGAACACTGGCGGCCGAATCAGGCAGCTCGCACGGTACACAGTCGTCAGGTCGGAGTTCTTCCCCACCACAAATCATAAGACGTCTTCCATCACGACCTACGAAGCGCCCTAGAAGGAGCACATTACAGACAACGGCGTATACTGAACATTTGGGGGAGACTGACGCACCACCACAAATCGAGACAGTTCGTCTTAGCGATGATAGCAGCGATGAGTACCAGAACTCGCGCAGATCTGATCAAACTGAATCAGACACAGAAC
>Ga0307517_10010205_pt1 | contig 13176 bp, 2 predicted proteins | sample 23_EM_MG_FD_194515 | JGI IMG/M metagenome (GOLD analysis project Ga0307517, IMG submission 194515) | Populus trichocarpa ectomycorrhiza microbial communities from riparian zone in the Pacific Northwest, United States - 23_EM | ecosystem: Host-associated > Plants > Roots > Unclassified | place...
CAAGACAAAAGAAAAGAAGGGGCAAGCTATGTTCCACGTGCCTGAGCAGCAAGTCAAGCACACTCCTAACCCCAGTACGACAGGGCATCATTAAGTAGGGAAAAAACGAGAGAAGGAGAGGCATTCCCCAATTTCTTATTTAACGGTTACTGGACGGCCACGAAAAATTAGGACAACCTCCCAAAATCCACTTATTTCATTGGTTTTTGATACAAACCAATAAATAAATTTAATTTATCTTTGAAATAATTTTAAAATAAATTTTTATCTTAGCAGAAACATATGACAACACAACATGAATTTCTATTAAATATATAGAGTTACCATACAAAAATCCCAATTCAAAATTTTATTGCTAAATATTTTATTTTCAATTAGTCTCCTAAAATACAAGTTAAACAACCTTATTTATTTTAATCCTCAATTTATCTTGAAAAGAAAATAAAAATTCTAATGAATATTTATGAAATTATTACAAGGATTCCTGCACTAAAGAGAAAATAAAATTATGAAGCACAATATTTGATTTCCTAGACTTAATAGAAAAAATAAAAACACCGCAAAAGGAAAAATATTTTCCTAAATTAAATAAGAATAAAGATAACTAAGAACATAAATCTCTTTTACTAATCCTCCTGCATCAGTTTTCTGAGTTGAAAAGAATAAATCAAATTATTATTGCCTCAATGTCACTGATGTCCAATCAAGGCTCTCCAATCCCTTCTTTCTTTGTTTCAAGCGCATTATAGTTCTAGGTTTCAATTTAGTCTTTTGATGTTAAATCTCGAAATCAAATATAAATAAATCAATAACTTTATTTTGTTGAAGACCTTCCATATTCTCTCTTACTCAACCTCTAGCTTGTTACTAAGGAAACCATTATTGACATTATTGCTTCCATTACTATCTTTGTTTATGTCACAATTAACATCATAATCATCATCAAAATAACAAATACAAATTGGTGATTAATTCTAGCCCACAAAAAAACTAGAATCATAAAAAATCTTAGCTTGATAATACCAATGAAGAGGTTGCCACCTATACTCTTGCCACTGAAACAGGTTTTCAAAGCTAACCATAGATCAATGATCATCGCCACCAACTAAAGATATAATTTTGTAACATGTCTCTACATTTCTCTATCACTAGTTCCTAAATGTCTGTTTTCCAAGGGGAACCTCCCAATCCCCTACACATCCTGTTTGGAAATCTTTTCTAGCTATGATTATTCAACAACACACTAACTAACCATCAGAAATTATTGGACTCGTATATACCAACACAAAAGGGAACACAAGAAACACAAAATAATGTCGAATAGGGTCACCACATAAAAACCCTGATTCAAAATTTTATCACTAAATACTCTCTTGCAATCCAAGACAAACAACCTTATTTATATTATTCTCAAATCTAACTTGAAAAGAAAAAATTCTAATAAATAATTATGGAGGAGTTATAAAGATTCCTAAACTAAATAAAAAAAAGTAAAATGATCAAGCTTAGCATTTGATTTTCTAAACTAAATATGAAAAAATAAAAGCTCCATAAAGAAAAATTATTTTTCTAAACTTAATAAAAATAACTAAAAATACAAATACGTCTAAAAATATAAAGGGGTACGTCCACTCTATCTCAACTTTACTACTGAAAAAATAACCAACCAAACTCAAATGAAAATCCCTTTAGTTTTACGTTTAGAGTATAATATGAGACTGTTTTTTCATTGTGGAACAATGCTGTACAAACAAACAAATCATACAAGATGAAGATGCATATAAAAATACAAGACGGATATTTTTTTTGCAAAGACCAATCGCTTAACTATTTTCAATTATCTGTCATAATATCAATTAGTTTGCAGGGAGTCTCAAAATTTTTTGTATAAATAGTTTGGTTGCAAATCATTTTTCATTCTTGAAACATATATGAAAACAAGATATGCCATAAGTATTTTCCAAAATCAGGTTGTATATGAGCTCGTATTGCTTCAATAACAATAAAACACTCTTTGGACACACACTGAGAATCTTAACAATCTTTGTTTCACTCCACTAACGCAGTTCCTCAGATCTTATCAACTCAAGTATCCAAGAATCCCGGCACTTATGCTCAAACATTTCTTTCCAACGTTGTCTTCGTGAATGCAGGAACCAACCTATTATTCCTCTCCAAGAGGATATTATTTAAGAGTCTGTGGACTTCCAACCTGAAAGTCTCAAGTTCACTTTTTAAGACAGGTAATTGAAGTGAGAATTCAGGACAGAAGTAAGGCTTGCCCTCCTTATGTGATCCGAGATTCAAAGAACCTCTCCATGACTGCTGAAAACTTTTCAAAAAAAAAAAAAGGGAATAAAAACTGCTCGTTTTCTATTAAAGTGATCGATTAAACAACAACTATTCGAACGAAATTCGCATTTGCATTTTGGTACAATCCACAGTGTCGTTGTTAGCCCTGCTGCTGCTGAAGGCCCTTGTAATCATCAGTAATCACAGTCAGAGACCTTGTAGATCATCAATATTTTATGGTAACAGCTCCCCAGCCATTATCTCGCTTGGAACCAATCCCTACAAAATATCTTCCTCCGAAATTCTCGAAGCCTAGCTATGTTACCAAATTAACTATCTTCACATTTCCAAAAAAACCGAGGTAACTTTTTAGTCCTATGCATCCGTGGTTGTCACTTAATTAGCATATCATATAGAAGCACTTAAATGTTGTTTGAAACTTATACTGACATAATTCAAAGGGAACTACTACAAGATATGTTGAGGATCAGTTCAGCTATATATATTTTAGTCTGAAAAGGAAACAATATTAACTCCCATGCTAACCACAGATCACATTCAACAACCCCAAATAATAATAATAATTGTTTGTTGTTCATGATTTTTTAGCTTATCAGCTTATCATATGCAGTTGTTAAATCTTTAAGAAAACAAGATTAGAGACTTGGAGTTAAATAGTTTAGAACCTTTTCATCATGCTACACACCTCCGAAACAAGAATAAGGCAGGACAATAAATTACTAAAACGACCCAGACCTTTGAACATAAACCCAGCTAGATTACAACAATGAAACTAAATCCTGAAAAGAGCAAAAACCCAACTTAGGAAAGAGGATTTCATGTAGAAGAAAAGAATATCCCAAAAATGAAGTGCTTCTCTCTTCTTTCTCTCTCTCTCTTTTCCAAAGAGCAGTGAAGTATAGAATTTGGGTTAAAACATGAAAAGTTGGATGTGCTTAATCGTTGAAGGAGGTAAGCTTACCTAATTATCAGTGATATAAGAAACTATATGAAACTTACTGCAAGGGATCTGGATTCTTCCTCTATCTAATTATTGGACTTTTAAAAGTCCATAAAATTAAGTACATGGATATAAATTTATGTTTGGATACGAGGCTTCAAACCCATAGGAAATTGACATGATTGTAATTTTAACAAATATTCCACTAAGATCATACAGTCCTAAAACAAGAGTAGAAATCTAAAACTCCATGCCTCTATCTCTGTGATCTCTCTCTCTCTCACTCACTCACTCACTCACACACACACAGTACTCACTGATAATTATACTCACATCAGCATATAGACAGACACAGTAAATAAGGGATAGAGAGTCCGCGAGGAGAAGTCATATACATTAATCGAATAAAAGAGATCTTCAGCACTAAAGGTAAAAAAAAAACTGCAGTACCTGGAGCTGGAATACTCAAAGAGCTTGCCGGTAGCAGAGAAGATGATGACAGCAACCTCAGCATCACAAAGAACAGAAAGCTCTTCAGCTTTCTTGAAAAGCCCTCGCCTCCTCTTGGAGAAGGTTACTTGTCTTGCAGTCACGTTGTCAATCTTCTTGATCTTGATCTTCTCTCTAGCCATTATACTTTCCCTTAAAAAGAAAAAACACACAACGTTTACATTGTCCGTACAAAAAAGAACAGACACATGAAATGACATGGAGACGGAGCTCAGAAAAGTGGGGTTCTGTTAATTTAAGACAAAAATTTAGCAGAAACCCTAGCTAGAAAGACCCAGTTCAGATCCAAGCAGAAAACACCCCAAGAAAACGCCAATCTTGGCTCGTGAACATGCAAAAGAACTGAAGTAGGAGATATGAATTGATGAGCTTTCCCTTGTTTACCTTATTGGGAGCTGGCTTGAGTTAGGTCTGATCAGAGGAATCAAAAGCTTCCTGTTACCGAAAGTAAAACAAACACCGGAGAGAGAGAGAGAGAAGGAAAAGGAAAACTTTGGGTGTTGTGTGTTCAAGAAAGGAAAGGTTGTCTTCCCTTTTATAGCGAAACAGGGATCCTCATTTTCTTATCTGTGGTTTGTGGCATTTACTTTTAAAATAAAATAATCCTTGTACGAGGCAAAATAAAACTAAATTATAAATGTTTACAGAAAGATCGATTTTTCTTAAAAAAAAAAAAAAAAAACCCTCCATCCTATTCCTTTTTGTCCCAATTTCCCTTTAAAAAAATTAGAGTATAAACCCTGGATAATTTCTCTTGGATTTGTTTCTAAGTGCTTAATAAATAATTTTTTTATCAATAATATAATAATTTGAAGTCTAAAGTTATGTTTTTTAAAAAAATTTAGTTTTTTATCTCTAAATTAATTTTTATAATATTTTTTTATTGTTTTAATATACTGTTATTAAAAACAAATTTTAAAAATAAAAAAAATATTATTTTAATATATTTTTAAATAAAAATTACTTTAAAAAATAATATCTAAAAATGAAAACATGAAGATGAGATTTTTTCTGGTAATTACTTTCTCGAAATTTAAGGTAATATAAAATCAGGTTTTTTGTGTGGACAAATCGCATTCCGTACAAATATGGCCAGACTGCCATCACATCAATGCTAGTGTAATTAATTACTCTACTTTTTTCCCTTCATGTATTGCGAAATTCCTCTTATTTTATCGCGATAAATTGGGCTAATTATCGATCAACAGTGTTCTTCATTAACTCATAAGCATCTACTTTTAGGGGGGGGTTTTTTCCGTTGTAAGGTTTTAAATGTTGAGCTTGTTCTAATCCAAGTAGGTTTAGTTGTAACAGTGCAAACGCTGACTGTTCTCAGACGGGATGCCACAGTTTCTTCGAAATACAAGCAGCTGTGATTTTTGGACGGGACTAACGTCATTTGAAATCTTTCCCCTTTTCTACGTTATTTGTGGCACGCGGTATGATGTTGTTGTTGAATTTTTTTTCATGTAAAACAGGAATGTAAGAAAAATAATCAAAATTCAAATTATTGGTTTAATTAGTAATTTAAATAATATAAATACAAAATAAAAAAATAATTAACAAAGAAAAAAATAAAAAGAACTCTACCTGAACCCATTTGGGTTATTAAACAACCTAATACTAAAAGGTAAAATTAAAAAAAAACAACAAAAAAAAACAATGGTTAAAATGAGAGAACTCTCAAACTTTGCGATCATAAATATAAGATTGAGATGATCTCGTAGAAAATAAATGAAAAAAATGTCCAAAGAGTAGTTCCTAGTAAATAAAATGAGAACGTCGTAACTTTACAAAAAGAAAAATAAAAAGAAAAAATCTTAAACTCAATTTTAAACAAATAAAATATTGAATGATGAAAAATAAGAAAAAAATATAATTAAAAAAAATCAATTTAAGCCCACCAAGATCAAGATACAAAATCTCAAACCCAATTATGATACCAAGGTAACCGTGTATGAAGTAAATTAAATAAAATCATGAAGCATAATTACTAAACAACCCAATGTTGAAGGAAGAAAGCTAAAAAAAAAATTTGATTTAAAAAAATTTGGATAACCCAATAGAAAGAAAAGAAAAAAAAACTTGAAGATGAATTTCTGAAAAATCAAATGGTAAATGATAAAATTGAAACAAATCAATTAAAAGGGGATAAAACCTGGTCTAATCTCTAAAACTCATGACCTGTGAAATCTTTGATCCGGGTCCAATAAAAAAGATTAATCCCTAACCAATTTAATTTTAACCAATTTAATTTTTAATGATGAAATCCCTAAAAAATATATTAATTTAAAAAACTTGTCAAACAAAAAAAAAACAACAATAAAAAGATTAAAGATTAAATTTGATAAGAAATTAACCCATGGATGAAATTATATATATATATATATATATATATATATATATAAAGCAATTAAAAAAAAAGAGAAAAGACAGGACACAAATGTACTATTTAATATTACAGCATTCAACTATAAAAACACAATCACATTGGTCTTTAATGCCTTTAACAATCCATTATGCATGATAAAAGATTAATATGTATAAATTAATATATTGCATGCTTCAATTTTAATTGTAGGTTTTATATGTAATTTTTAAAATAAAATTTTCAACAATTATAAATATTAAATCAAATCCAATTTGATATTTCCCAAACTTAATAAAATTTATTTAATATAAACATTTTTATTGACAAACTATTTTAAAAAATTTAATAAGAAAATTAATCATATTAAAATTCTTATTAATATCCTAAACTATTTTACTATCCTCTAAATAAAAATATTTTGAATTAAAAACTCTATTTACTTAAAAGAAAAACTATTTTTCTAAAAACTATTTAATTAAACATTTTAATTAAATTTAATCCTGTTAAGATGTTGCAAAACTCAAAAATTTTAAATTAAATATTTTAATTCAATCATAATCTAATTAGAAAAAATAATTTTACAATTATTGGTTTTAATTTTAAAATGTAAAATTAGTATTTTATACATAGAGGGACAAAATCATAATTCTACCCCAATTATACCCTAGATGTCATTAGGTTTTAATTGCAGGGGTACAAACATAATTCTTCCCTTCAAAACCTTAAACTAAGCTCAGGGGAAAAAATGTAATTATGCCCCTATCTTTATCCTTTGTTGTAATAGCAAGTATGGGCTAGGGGTAATCATTTTCGATTCGATTCGGTTTTTATAAAAAAAAATAATCAAAACAGGTTTTTTAAAAAAAAAGTAGAAACCGAACCGAAACCGGTTCAAACCGACCGGTTTTTGTTCGATTATTTTGAGGAAAAAATTGGTTTGGCTTGGTTTTTTCCGGTTTGGGTTATAAAACCGAACCGGACAGTTTTTTTAAAATTCTAATCAGTTTAATCAGGTTTTTTTCGCTGTTTGATTTTTCCGATTATTTTTTTCTGGTTTTCTTGGTTTAATCGGTTTTTTTGTTTTTTAACTCACCCCTAGTATAGGCTGCCCATGTCGACGGTAGCCTTTAGGAGTGAAAGCAGTGTTGTCACTGCACCTGGTGGCAGCGTAGGGCAGCAACCTTCACAGTACGCCAAATAGTGATGCGCGCAAATCGTCTGATTGTCCGCGAAACACTGTTAGGCGTACCAGCAAAACTGACACTGTCGATGGTGGCTGTTACAGCCACCTAAAACCATTTTTTTAATTTCAATGGTGGATTTCGACCAAATCTGAAAAATCTAGCCAAAACTTTTATAAAAAAAAATCACGAGAGAAAAAATTACTTATAACAAAAATAGTTTATTCACATAAAATTAATTTGTAATTAACACAGATAGTAATTAAAATATACAATAAACAACCCTAATTGTCTAACAAATGCTCTGATACCATCATTGGTTTCTCGAAACATATACACGCAGCGAAAACGATAAATTTAAAATTTTTTAGGAGTCTCCATAGTCCTGTTAGATAGATCTATAGTTGTTAGGGTTTATATGAAGATTGCCTGAAGATCAGATGTTTATTTTGGCTTTGAATACTTTCTTTAAGGTTGAGTTATCACATACCACAAGTCGTCAAAGTGTCTTAACTCTAACGGTAATCCATACAAACCACCAGTTAGAAATCTCCTAAATCATTTTATAAGATAGGGATTGTTATACCTTTGAGTGCTGGCTTTTTTATTTTGTGTTTTGATGTTTCTATATCGTACTCTACTTTTCTTAAAAAAATAAGAGGCATGACATTTTATTTACAGGGAAACCTAAATACCCTATAAATGTCTAAATTTCGATTTCCTCGTAAATAATATCACATATATTATTTAATGATAATTTTTAAAAAATTTATTCAATCAAGTTCCAATTTGATTTTTCTAGATTTATAATTGCAATCATTTGTATTATTTACATTCTAACCCTTAATTTTTAAAATTTATTTACAAACAAATCATACCTGATTAATGATCCTATTTTAATTTATAATCAATGGTTCTTACATACGTGAACCATTAGGTTCCCTGATAAATTAGCCCAAATAAAATTCATAATCCTAAATAAAGTATAATAAAATAATTTTTTTTAATAATTTATTATTAATTCAATAATTGATTGATTTTATATTTATATATCAAGTACACTATTTAGCAATCTCTCATGATCCCTTAAATATTAAATAAGTAATAAGTGATTTGACTTAACTTTTTAGTTACCAATTTTTTAGTATAATTATTATCCCTTCATCAATAATCTTTCGATTTAGACATTATAGCATGGAGTATGTCTGTTTTGTTAAATCATATTAGTTCTCAACATTATAGTCACTGATTATTTGAATAAGATTTTAAAACTTTTTTCAAAACTCATTCCACTATGGCCAAAGATTTCATAACCAATACTCTTTTCTACATTTTTCTAAATAGATGAATCATCTCTTAGTTACTTAAATATCTTTATATAGTTTATTTTATACCCAATATCTTCTTATTTTTTACCATTTATTATGATAACGTATTACCATAATCAAAATATAATTTTCCATATAAGATAACTTAGTGATCTTAAGTCCAAGGATCACTTACACAATTAGCACACAAGTCTTTTTATAAACATATATGATCTCTCAATATGGAATTCTTTTGCGGGTCAGTTCAGTGTACATGTCATCTAACAAACACTTACATATTAGTTTCAGATATCTCTCATACCTTAATTTTTTAGAGCAACTGCTTCATTTAATAAAATAATAAATATAATATGCATCAATTTTAATAGCTCTAATTAATATATAATCTTAATAAAACATTAACTAGAAACATTTAAAAACAATGTTTTTGTGCAATGTGAATCTCATATTTACAATAATTTTATAATTTCTTATGTATAACATTTTTGTTCAATGCATTTTACACCATTAAGAAAAACTGTAAACATTATTCAATTATGAAATGTTGCATTAAAAGAGCTCTCACTAATGTGTGTGTGTGTGTTATAAACATAATTTTATTTTAAAACAAATTTAGAGCTGAATGGCATTTAATGGATTAATCTTCCAAAATAATAATTTTAGTTATTATATTTAAATGAATTTTAATAAAAATATTTTAAAAATAAGGAGCTTTAAAAAAGAGCTCAAAAAATAATGGCATGATTGACCTGCTCCAAAGCCAAAAAAATAAAGGCAGGCGCATGCCACCCTAAAAGAGCAGGCCTTGCACCTGGTTCATTTAAATTTTTTTGCCAAGTTAGGCGTATAGCGCATCCTTTACCCAACTACTTCTTTCAAAACAACCAGACAAACATGTTGTTTCCTATTCTATTTCTAGCCACCTTAGGTGTCTGAAAAGTTGGGTCTCCAATTATCTGGCTTTTAAAAAAAATAATTCTAACCATTTTAACTTAAGAACACCTAAAAATTACCTTAAAGACCTAAATGAACCCGTTTATGGTCTTAAATTATCCAAAATCGATTAAAAAACAAAAAATCAACCCAAATTCAAAAGACCTTTTGAGTCCAAGTCCACCTTCTTGAGCAAGATGAAGATCAAAGAACACCATAAAACATCCCTTATCATAAAATGAAACTTGTAAACACTAAGATCGACCATTTTCATTATTAGTCTAGTGTGACCGGGCCTCTAAAAAAACAAAGCCCGGGTGTGTAGTCTTCCCCAGCCAAGCCCACTCTCATAGGCCTTGTTTTATTTTATTTTATTTTTATAAGGTCATCTTCCCTTTTTATTTTATTTTTTTTTAAATAATAAGCAGATGATAGGTCGTCTGCTTCGACGAATAACATTTTGTTTGCTTCCCATAATTTAGCTGCTACATAGATGGATGAAAAATCAAGGGAGATGATTTTTGGATCCATATCTACCATTTCAAGTAAGATGAAGACCAAAAAACATCTTAATGGTTCGTTTTTTATGGTCAAAATTGGTGTCAACAAACCACTTCTTTTCTCATTATCGTTTTCATGCGAGTTTCTCTTTCCTCTTTCTAATTTAGTGACTGCAAATAATAAAAAAAAAAATTTGGAGCAAAATAAAAATTATTGTTAATATGAGGTAGCTAAATATTCTCTGTGTTTTACATTTTAATCTTCTACATTTAAATTATTTATGTTTACTATAATTTGCAACCTAATTTCTTTTGATTAGACTATAAAATAGTTTGAAGGAAAGAAAAAGGTTAGAAAATAAAAAAGATCACCTAATTCAATGTTTATATAAATAATAAAGTTGTAAGATCTCACGTCGGCGGGTGATGAGTTAGTTGCTGACCTTATTAGTAGTGCTGGTCGCTGATCTATTGTACGCATTTTGGGGCGTCAGGCTCAGTGACGGGCTCGCGTCACCACGAACAAAATCGTGAGGACGGAATACCCAAAACGGACAATACACAGCAGGTTGGACCGGGCTGTTACAAAAGTAATTGAGTCATACCCAATTATTTTAGTTTGTAGTATAATTATTACTTGTTAGGGTGTGGTGGTGATTGTTTTTTAAAGTATTTTTTTGTTTGAAAATGTATCAAAATTAAAATAAAAAAAATTATTTTTAATATCAACACATTAAAATGATCTAAAAATATAAAAAATTAATTTAAAAATTTTTGTTTGAAAATGTATCAAAATTAAAAAAAAAATTATTTTTAATATCAACACATTAAAATGATCTAAAAATATAAAAAATTAATTTAAAAAAATAAAAAAATAATTTCTTTTTAAAAAAACTTTTAAAATATAAAAACAAATATCCTCACAAGAAACATTCACCATTTAAATTTACCCACGAGTTGCTCCTCGATAAAAGAACCAGGAACTGATAAATCATTAAGGTTACATGTCACTAGGAAACTGACCAGTAGCTAGCTAGGTAACAAAGCAGGAACAATGGCGCATATTGCACGTTTCCCGCTTGGGTCTTGCAGACTATTTTTAAACCACAAAATGGATTCCTCCGCACGTGAAGGTAGATGATGGGCCACAAATGTAATATTCCGAGGAAAACAAAAGAAAGTGATGGAAGACGATGAATATTGCATACATAACAGTAGAAAGTTACCAAATGGCTGCCTTTTCGTTCAAGTTACACATATACTCTGATGGATTTCGTTAAGAAGTGGAAAATATTGAATTCGGAACGTCCGAATCCCAGCCCAAATCCAACTGGACTTTCTTCTTGTTGCTGTTCAGCAAGGGCTTAGCAAGATTCATCCAAATAATTACAACTTCATCTGAAAAAATAAATGTTCATTACATGTTGGAAACCATATTCTAGCTACAGTTTCTGATCGTGACATGGAAGAAAGAATACATTACCTCTTCTTTCCTTGTCACGCTATTCTTTTCTCACTTTTGTTTCGACTTTTCATACTGTTCTCAGTTCCAAGATTCGAAAGCATCATGAGAAAATAGGATTAAGATAGTATTTGTTTTTATGTTTTAAAAGTATTTTTGAAAAAAATTGAGATTTTTTTTATTTTTTTTCTTTACTTTAAATTAATATTTTTTTATTTTTAGATCATTTTGATGTGCTGATATGAAAAATAATTTTTAAAATATAAAAAAACTATTATTTTGATGCATTTCCGAGCAAAAACATAATTTAAAAAATAACCGTTTTTACACTTTCAAACTTTGTCCTGGGTCATTTGATCGAAAGCACTAAATACAAGAAAAATCCACGAAGATCAATTATTAATAAATCAAACATTGAAGGATAAGTTTTTTAAAAGATCAATCACATAAAAGGATCCAAAAGAAAATAATAGTTAAAAACAAAAAAAAAAAAGGTATGAGCCCACCTAGGCTAACCCCCGAAACACATGTGCTAGATCATAAGATTGAAATAACCTTATAAAAATAAAAACAAAGAAAACCATGAATTTTAATTATTTTTAAAAATCAACGGCAAGTAATGAAATCAAGAAAGAAAATAAGTAAAACAAAATTAATGTGAACTCGTGTTAGCTTATAAAATCTATGACCTAGGCCATTTGATTGGAAGCACCAAACTTGAAAAAACAACAAAACCTAAATTTTAATAAATCAAATGTCAAATGATAAAATTAAAACAAAATAAATAAAAAAAAAAATCCAGGAGAAAAAATAGCAAATACTAGAATGATGATCAAACTTAAAAAAATAAATAAATGAGAGGATGAATAATTTTGGGTTTGAGGACTAATTGTTTTTTAAAAAAATTGACCCCGCAAAAGAACTTAAAGAAAAAACCACCAAAAGAATGATCACCAAATTAAAAAAATAACAAATTAAATTTTTTAATTAAATGATGAAATTGAAAACAAATGAAAGTTTACACAATTGCCCTAAATCAACCCCATAATCTTATTCTGTTTAAACATAACATTAAATTAATATTAACATGTTTATACAACTTGGAGTTAATTATTTCATTTTTAGGTTCATAAACTAGAAAAATACGAGAACAATAACATCGATAATTAAAACATCGCTGAAGCCGCCTTTTTCTTAATGAATTCAATTTAAAGATCACCCAGAATGAAGGCTTGTGGTTAATGCTCGGCGGGGAAAGTTCATAATTAATACGTGATCAATACTTTTAATTGATAAAAAATATTTTTAAAAAATTGAGAACTAATTATTTTATGAAAAATATTCTAAGAGAAAAACTTTTAAGGGATCGAAAAGGTTAATTACATCATGGTAAATTTGAAAAAATCACAATGCAATAAGATAAATTTTAATGTGTGGCGTATATGTTTTTTGTGTAAGATATTTTATAAAAAATAATCATAAAAATATATATTTTTCTTATGCAAAAAAACACCTTAGTAAGTTTTTAATTGCCACAGTATATTTTATTCGAAACCATGGTGACAATACATGACGTTTTAGACACGAGCAACCGAGAGAAATCACTCACAATAACCGCTAAAAATCCATATTCCAAAG
>Ga0307517_10010206_pt1 | contig 13175 bp, 15 predicted proteins | sample 23_EM_MG_FD_194515 | JGI IMG/M metagenome (GOLD analysis project Ga0307517, IMG submission 194515) | Populus trichocarpa ectomycorrhiza microbial communities from riparian zone in the Pacific Northwest, United States - 23_EM | ecosystem: Host-associated > Plants > Roots > Unclassified | place...
CGATAGTTCCTGGGAGAGGTGAAGTCAAGATCTGCGAGCTCTTTGGCATGGTCAGTCACGACAGTAGTGAGTGCGGTACGTGCAAAAAGGAGTGGTAAAGAGGTGTTCCCAGTATCATTGTCATCAGCTCCGACCTGATCCTTTTTATACCTCACAAGTCTCAGTGGGTTTGGTGGTCCTCGGACTCCATCAATGGGCCCGATCCTTGATGATCGGAATTACAAAGCCGTTTGGCGCCCCCTCACGTGCGGGCCGTTTGACTCCGGAGCCGAGTGATGACGAACTCGTCGGCTTGAAACATATTTCTATAGCTTACATATACTTCTTGACTCATCCCACTACCTGTTCCACACCGTCTGGGAACTTATATCCTCCTTGGCGGCGGACCTCCATGAAAGGTTAGAATAGGGACGGCCATGTAGCGGCGTTGCAGAGTTTTGGACCCTCACCTCGTCAAATACCTTCATTTCCAACAAACTCTTGTCGTGTCCCCACTCGGAACTCTCGAGCTTACCTTCCCTGATGCATCGAGCGACTTCGTCAGCCTGGAAGTGCAGCCCTCCTCCGATATATTTGAATTCCTTCGTTTCACTGTTCACCACGCATCCGCTCCCGGGTTTGTCGAAATATTCCACAGTGAATGCGCCCGGGTTGTAAATTGGCTCTTGGATTATGACATTTCCGTTTCGGAACCGAATGCGCGCGCCCGGCCGCTGCGTTGGAAGTGTGATGGAACAGCTCAGGATCGCCTGTGCCTGTAGCGTCCTATTGAAAGTCAGAACGAACGTCGTTGTTGCATCCACTCCGGTAATCGGGGTCTTCAACATCGATCCCGCAATGTGTCCGGGCTCCTCGCCCTTATTGTCAGGGTGCTCGTACATGGCCATGATTGCCTTTGTGATGGGTGGTACCACGTCAACCACCTTACAATAAAATGGATGTAGGTGGGGTAGACTCACCCAGACCATCGGGTACGGTCCGCTGTCACGAGGAGGGTTGATTCAGCATGCCGTCGACTATCGTTCGGTCATGTACACGAGTGACATACAGATCAAGTAACGCTCCGCCTCCGAGTTTTGGATCCAAAATCCTATGGCTTGTCGGGCGATCTGCGTGTCCGGTGAGGAATCTTACGGCGAAGAGAGCGGCTATACCAAACGCGCACTTTCAATGTTGAAGTAATTAGATAGGTCGGCATGAAGGGAGACCGGAGGTCCGAGTTTTCCGTCCTCTAACACCTCCTTGAACGCACGAGAAAGCGGTTGGAACCTCGTCCACATAGCCTCCATAAAGAATACGCCATTCTCCTTCGCAAGAGTCAACAGGGATCTGAGCTCTGCAGAGTTGGAGGTCACTGGTTTCTCGCACAGGACGTGCTTCTTGGTGAGGATCGCGTCCTTGGAGTTCTGGTAGTGGTGTGTGTGTGGGGTTCCTGATTCGCATCTCAGCCAAGCCAGAGGTCCGATGGCGATTCTACCCACCGACGTAGACGACGTCCACGTTCTATGCATTTGTTTAGCGACAGCCCCGCGTCACCGGTTTCTTCGGACTCCTACCTCGTCAGCATACACTTCCTCATATGTCCCGTACGCCTCAATCGTCTCATCGCCCCCAGCAAATTTGCCGATAAATTCCTGAGCCTTGACCGCGTCGCGCGACCCAACCGCGGCGACCTTGTGAACGATATCATCCACGGTGCGCCTTCACAACGGTGAGCTCGAAGCGTGCACCGGAGGCGAGGGGCGAACTTACGTCCTTGGATCTATCAAAATATCCTACGTTGTCATGGGTCAATGAATGGAGGGATCGCTACGCAGGCTTCTGACCACGCACACTGACGAACTTGGAGGCAATCAAACCGGTAGAGATGATTCCCCACCGTAATACAAACGGCTGGTTCGAGGGCATGGTGGATTCGACGTTATCGTCAAGGGCTAAAGAAATTAACCCCGGAATTTTCGCGGCGAATACATTTGTGACCGGGGTAAGCTTAAGGATCGACGCTGTATTCCGTCGCCTGGAGTGAATCGACGGGTCCCCCTACTGTACAACACGAAATTACACACTTCGCCCCATCTAGTCTAATCAAAACTTGACATAGGCACTCGCATAACTAACGCTCGAATCCTTGATATCGAAACACTTGCTGCTCTGCTCGTACCTCACCCACTTGATCTCGGCCGACCTACCCTCCTCCTCCAGCTTGGACAACGCACCGAGGAGAACCCCAATCGGATGACGTCCACAGATCGTGTTCTTCGTCCTAGTGAGGTATTCGGCGAAATCGTGATGGGATCTGGAGGCTTTCGAGGGAGGGAGAGTTAACAATTCCATCGCTTCGTGGTCCAAAGCCGAAATCGATTGATGAATCGGGTGGTCGGCGGAAGGTGGGGGACCATTACGAGAGAGACGGATGGCACCTGCGGTACTGATTGGTGCCTGTGGATAGTAAAGGGTATACGAGAACCTCGTTCCCCTGATATGTATGATGTCACTCACTGGATCACTGAGAAATATGGCGAGCTGATGCTGCACTCACCAGTGACAAAAATCACTAGAGACGACACAAAAAGTGTCCTCCCTCGCGAGGAACGGCGCGATGACTTGTCCAAATCGAGCTTCAGTCTCGCGATCTATCGCACCGACGAGGATAGGAACTATGGATATATCCAATCTACAGGGACGATCAGTCTAAGCTCGGGCGCGTGAACTCCCATCCCTGACCCTTCGAACACCTTTCGCACGTAAGGCAGGTGCATTTCAAGGCTGTGCTCATCCTCGTCGGTCTGGATGTCCATATCGCTGAAATTCCCCGTGGCACGCAACTCGGCGATGGCTGTATACCACATTCCTTAATCATATCGCAAACCCTAGGGAAGTAAGACTCACTCTCTAAGTCAAGGGGAAGATCCCCAATGGGGGTTTCGTAAGTCTTGCATGTGGATAACGCACAGCCGTTCAGATAGACGTGGTGAGATGGACCGAGAACGAACACCCGCTTTCTGAAGCTATCCATCAGCGAGTGAAACACGAGAGGCCAGACAATTGGATAGAACCTACATCCCAGTAGTATCGATGCTCTTGTAGGCCCAAGCGGCAGCCGGCCCCGAATACGAGTATCCTGCATGACTGGATTTATGTTCGGTGACCGATCCCTGGATAAAACCGAAATCGAATGTAGGCGTACGGTGCAATAACCGCTTTACATCCTGTTATAGGCGGTGCATAACTCTCGCGGGGCTTCGGATCCACGGCGGAGAGCCAGCCATCTAGCTGACGGCTGAGCTGCTCTCCTGTGGGATGCGTCAAGGATCATTTAATCAGATCGGAGGCATCCCAGGAGACACACCGTTCCCCGTATACCAAGAGTCTGCGTGAGTGGCGGTTCTGTTTTACGAGTTTGAAAGCATCTCCCTCATCCCAAGCTGGATGGGACCTACCTGGTGGTCATCGATTGGGATGGAAGTGATCGAGGCAAGCGCTAGTTTGGACAACAGCTGAGACGCAGGGGGTGCTGCATAATGACGACACTGCATGGCATTCATGGGACAATACATGATGGTAGAAAACAACAGTAAACTGCAAGGCTCCAAATCACTCCTCTGATCTCAGACGAGCGGCTGGGTTGGTCACTTTGACACCCAAAACCTTCGCTCTGAAACAAAGAATCAGCCCAAGGAACTCTTGAGAATGATTGGGTTCGCAGACACACCGTTCTAAAATGACAGTTCGGTTGCGGCTGCTCACGTTGTGAGCGACCTCGGCGGCATATTTGCCATTGTGCATCAGCAGCAAGTCGACCTCCCGGACGTTATTGACCAGGAACTTCTTCAAACCGTTGGGGAGAAGGTGTCGTGTCTATGATTTAGGGTAAGGTTCGCGCTCAGGTGAGAAAGTTTTGACCCATTGACTGACTTTCTTGTTGCTGCCGTATCCAATCTGGCGGGTAACGTTAGAGGGAGAAAATGGCGGAATCGCGGTGTGACAAACCTTGGGCATAGCAGCTTGGCCCTTGAACCGCCTGCGAACCCTGTTGTCAATACCCTTTGGTTTCCTCCAGTTCTCCTTGACGCTCTTGTAGCGGTCGGATTGGTGGCGCCTGGGGCGAGATTAACGGATAGAACGGCCCTGGGGAAACATTTACACACTTGAAGCGCGTTGTGCGTTTCTTGACGATTTTAATGGTGGCCGCCATGGGGCTCTGTGAAAAGTCGTCAACGATCGGGTTTTTCGCATGGGGGGCCCATCCGATGGGTACGAAGTGCATCCAGCGATTCCGACCAGCAAACCACCGGCATCTCGGTGTCAATAGACGCAGAAAGAGCCTCGTAGTCCATCGTTAGGGGCGCTGGGGTGGAAACACGCACAGTTTTGAGGGATCCTGACGGTTACGGGCGTGGGTGGGGGTGTTGGGGTGTGTAGCGGGTGGGATCTCGGCAAGCCACCGAATGATGGCGGGACACCGGACACCGCTGTTCCGGTCGCTCTTATGTGCGGGAACTTCGGCCTGAACGCCGGACAGAAGACTCTGGAGATGACCGCCAGGATGTCGCTCCGTGCGTGTGGGAGAAGACACGGCGGCTGGCCACACAGGCTCAGAGCATCTAGATGTACCGTAGACCAGTCTGCTCGGATGTCTTGGGAAGCTCCAGAATACAGTCGGATGCAAGGCCGTTTCGGATAAAGATGTCACCGTCGGTTGCCCCGCAATTTCGTCTCTTTGCCTGCTCTCCATCTCTTCTCCTCCCCTCTTATAATTATCTTCTCCTCGGCCGTCTTTCTTAATCACCCCCGTATTTCTTCTTCACCCACCTTGCATAATGCTCAACGCTCCCCTCTCCGTATCCACCGTAGACCTCGCCTTCGCAGATGAGGATTGGCCCACCAACCGCAGCCTCCCCTACAGGACTGCCAGCGTCGGAAACAGCTGGGGGGTCACTTCAATAGGTCGAGGATTTGACTGGAAGCCGAGGGAGAAGGAGGCAATCGCCGAGGCCACGGACGATGCTTATGACACCTCTTCACTTTTCTTTGCCACCCCTTCCCCCGACCTGTCCAATCCCGACTCAGACCGGTTTTTTTTTCACGACCCGTCCGTCGTCAAACGCTCTGCAAACCCTCCCTCCCCTCGAATGTCCCATCCTTCATCACCGGCGATCTCACGACGCTCGTCGGTTGTATCCAATAATCATGCTATAAATCTCTCATCGGATCCTGTCTCATTTTCACCCGCAGAGTCTCCCATCCCGTCCAGGCCCCTGACCCCGATTAGCGGCCCAGCCTCTCCAGTCACTTCAAGCTTCACCCTTTCACGTAGGAACTCTCGTGCATCGTCTTCCTGCTCCCGCCCTCGTAGGCGATCCTCGCAACAGCGTGTCTCTCTTATCGCAGGCAGAGTTTCCATCGCTCAGGTAGAGCCTCCCTCTCCGCCACCTGCTCCCACAAGGCTTGTCCGGTCAAACAGTGCTGCAAGCTTCCTCAGTGTTGCCAGTGTCGGAGCCCCCACCCCAAACAGCGAGCCCAATGCTTTCCTCACCGAACGAAGCATCTCAGAATTCGTAGTCGAACGCGAAATCGGCAGGGGTGCGTATGGCCTCGTGAAACGTGCTAGAGAAATGCAGCTCGATGGCACATGCGGAGTAAGCCCGATACTATATCTCCAGGTCCCAAAACCTGACCCGCTCAATCTCAGCCTCCCGTAATCATCAAACAAGTCATCAAATCTCGCATTCTTGCGGACTGCTGGAAGCGGCACCCAAAATACGGAACGATACCCATAGAAATTTACGTAATGTCGTCCATCTCCACAACGTCGTACTCCCTCCCAGCTCGCCGGCCCTGGGACCCCACCCGACTTTTGGAACCTGGAACCGAGAACCCCCATGACTACTGGGTAGAGGGTTCGCAGGTCAAGGGTCACCCCAATGTTTGCCCGTTGCTCGACTTTTTCGAAGACGTCAACTACTATTACCTCGTGATGCCATGCATCACCCCGATCGACATGAAACCGGCTCCCCCATCCGATCTCTTCGAACTCGTAGAAGGTTACCCAGAAGGTCTCCCACCACACATGGTCAGGACGTATCTTGGTCAAATAGCCGATGCCCTCTACTTCCTTCATTCCCAAGGAATCGGTGTGTCGACTTTTTGTTCATTACCCAATCCCTTGGCTCACAAGGTTCCCAGTGCACCGAGATATCAAGGACGAGAACGTAATTCTTGGCCCAGGCGGCCGATGCCTGCTCATTGACTTTGGCAGCTCTGGACTGGTCAAAAAGGGTGGTTGGGACACGTTCAGTGGAACGTAAGTCATTCTTTGTTATGTGGAGCGTAATCTAATCTTCAGATGGTTGATATGAAACTGGTTAGCTTGGACTATGCTGGCCCGGAAATCCTCCGGGGTGAACGTTACTTCGGCAAAGAACAGGATGTATGGGCGTTTGGGGTGGTCGCCTATGTGATGATCGTTGGGGAATGCCCGTTCTTGAATGCCGCAGAAGCTCAAGAAGGATTGGATTCGCCGTTTTCCAATGCCAGCATGGCGCTGGATGATCATTGTGCCGAAGATAAAGAACAGGAAGGAGTGGAGGAAGACGGCGGTGGGGCCCTCGGGGACGCCGCGACCATGGTCAGGGCATGCCTCGCCTTAGATGTCGCTGCCCGACCAACGTTCGAGAAAATTTTGGACTCGCGATTCCTGAGAGGAACCGGAGGCTGGTAATCCCTGGTAGAACACAGGTCATTACACTATGTAAGTCTCCCCCGTGACTTGCATTGCATCGTCTATGCCGTGATCAAACTCATGGCCTCCGTCGATCCCACAGGTACCCTACGCCGTTCTGGATTTTGTAACAGTTGCGCTGGTGTTCGTTCGAATAATATAACTTATCGAAAATGTACCTGCATGTCCTTGTCGCGCTGTGTTCAGTCGTCGTGTTGTGTAATAGTTATCAGCTATCAAGTTGTTTCCCACGTGAACCCACCTGCTCGGCGGGATACAAATTTTTATCTTGACTCGTCCTCTGCTCTCCTTCCTCACACCCCCATCTCACCCTTCCATCTCTATTTTCTTTTCTTTGGGTGAGTCCGTTCGTCCTCAACCCCTCTCCCAACAGCGGTAGCGAAACCCCCTGCGATCTCCGGGGAGTCGCTCAGATCTGCCTCGGGGTTCTCTGGATTGCCCATCTTCATCAGTGAGGTGCTAACGTCTCTCCACTTTAGATCTTTAAAATGGGAAAGGAAAAGATTCACGTTAACGTCGTTGGTGCGTCTCTGTCTGCGTTTTGTTGAGATCGTCAAGCCTTACCCGATGTTTGTTCGTCTCCTTTCTCCACAGTCATCGGACACGTCGATTCAGGAAAGTCCACTACTACTGGACACTTGATCTACAAGTGCGGTGGTATCGATAAGCGTACCATTGAAAAGTTCGAGAAGGAAGCCGCTGAGCTCGGCAAGGGTTCCTTCAAGTATGGTGGGTTGTTATCGGTGATCATCGGTGCTGAACCTTCCTGATAACCACGATTGACTGTAGCCTGGGTCTTGGACAAGCTGAAGGCAGAGCGTGAGCGTGGTATCACCATCGATATTGCCCTCTGGAAGTTCGAGACTCCCAAGTACATGGTTACTGTATGTCTCACCCGTTCATCTTCCGACTGGGGCATCTCAACCAGAGTAAATCTAGGTCATTGACGCCCCTGGACACCGTGATTTCATCAAGAACATGATCACTGGTACCTCCCAGGCTGATTGCGCTATCCTCATCATTGCTGCCGGCACTGGTGAATTCGAAGCTGGTATCTCCAAGGATGGTCAGACCCGAGAGCATGCTTTGCTTGCTTTCACCCTTGGTGTCAGGCAGCTCATCGTCGCTGTCAACAAGATGGACACCACCAAGGTACGCATCACACCACAGTGAAAGGGACCGGGGCTCATCCGAAACGCAGTGGAGCGAGGACCGTTTCAACGAAATCATCAAGGAAACCTCTAACTTCATCAAAAAGGTCGGTTACAACCCCAAGGCTGTTGCCTTCGTCCCAATTTCCGGATGGCACGGAGACAATATGCTGGAAGAGTCCCCCAAGTGAGTTCCCTGGTGACCGCACGAGTGTGACTAAGTTTTCTGACCGATCGTTGTCAGCATGTCCTGGTACAAGGGTTGGAGCAGGGAGACCAAGGCCGGCTCTGTCAAGGGTAAAACCCTTTTGGATGCCATTGATGCTATCGAGCCTCCCACCCGTCCTTCCGACAAGCCCCTTCGTCTCCCCCTCCAGGACGTTTACAAGATCGGTGGTATCGGAACGGTCCCCGTCGGTCGTGTCGAGACTGGCGTCATCAAAGCCGGCATGATCGTCAACTTCGCCCCAAGCAACGTGACTACTGAAGTCAAGTCGGTCGAAATGCACCACGAGCAGCTCGAGTCCGGTCAGCCTGGTGACAACGTCGGTTTCAACGTCAAGAACGTCTCGGTCAAGGATATTCGTCGTGGAAACGTCGCCTCTGACTCCAAGAACGACCCTGCCAAGGAGGCCGCCTCCTTCAATGCCCAGGTCATCATTCTCAACCACCCCGGTCAAATCGGCCCTGGTTATGCCCCCGTCTTGGACTGTCACACCGCCCACATTGCCTGCAAATTCGCCGAGTTGATTGAGAAGATCGACAGGCGAAGCGGAAAGTCTCTTGAGCAGGCGCCCAAATTCGTCAAGTCTGGTGATGCTTGCATTGCCAAGCTTGTCCCCAGCAAACCTATGTGTGTTGAGAGCTACAACGAGTACCCTCCTCTCGGCCGTTTCGCTGTCCGTGATATGAGGCAGACCGTTGCCGTCGGTGTCATCAAGTCTGTCGAGAAGACCGAGAAGGGTGGCAAGAGTGAGTACCTTTCCCTGGACCAGTTGTTCCTGTTGTCTGAGGAAGTTTTTAGTCACCAAGGCTGCCGAGAAGGCCACCAAGAAGAAGTAAACTGGGGCCACCTCTCACCAGACTTGTATCACTTCACCTTTCCTTATCTCCTGTTTTCTTACTTGCTTCGGTATCACTGGCGGTAAAACTACCATGTTGTACACTCGTGTAACGAAGATAATCTGCGTAGATAGCCACAAATGCAACCTGTATAATAAGCTTTGGTGTGATCACGAACTGACTTGAGTGAAGAGGAGCGAGCGGTAACTCAGAGCAAGCGTTTGGGATTATTGGCTGTATTGATGGTGTTTATAAATATGGTGGCATATGTCTAAGACATCTAAAGGTCTCCCTTCACAGCCTTTGAAACACTCTCGGCGAAGTAGTCGATGTTACCACCGTTCAAGCCGGCCATGGATATCCGACCATCAGCGGTCATGTAGATGTGGGCCTTCTCGGCGAGAGCCTTGGTCTGAGCAGGAGTCAAGCCAGTGAAACTGAACATTCCGATCTGGCTCTTGATGTGACCCCACTCTCCAGGAGTGTTGTGAGTAGAGGTCAAGAGATTGTAGAGTCTATCGCGCATGCTGATAATCCTGTTGGCCATAAGTTCGACCTCGGACTCCCACTCCTTGTAAAGGTCCTTGTTGGCGAGGATAGCGTTGGCGATGCGGGCACCGTGGACGGGAGGGTTGGAGTACATCGGTCGGATGACGATCTTCAACTGACTCTCGACACGGGCCTTCTCCTCGGGATCGGCCGCGACGAGGGAGAAAGCACCGACACGTTCGCCATAGAGACCCATGTTCTTCGCGAAGGACTGTGATAAAGCGATCTGGTGACCTTGCTCGACGAAATGACGGACGGCGAAGGCGTCCTTGGTGGTGTTTCCAGAGGCGAAACCTTGGTACGCCATGTCGAAGAAGGGGAAGAGTTTCTTCTCCTTGACGAGGTCCGAGATTTCTTTCCACTGAGCAGGGGTGGGGTCGACGCCGGTGGGGTTGTGCGCGCAGGCGTGCAAGAGAATGATGGCACCCTCAGGAGCATTCTGTACATTCAGGTCGATTGATCCTCGTTAGCGATCGGTGCCGGTGAATTGCCAGCGACGCAACTGAATTGAGCTTACTTTAATATCTTCTTTCAATCCAGCAAAGTCTAAACCGACGGTCTTTTTATCGAAATACCTGTATTGACGGACCTCCAGACCCGAGTCACGGAAGATGGGTGTGTGGTTGCCCCAGGACGGGGTGGGGAGGTATATAACCTTGGCGGTCGGGAAGAAACGTCCCAGGAAGGCACCTCCAATGCGGAGAGCCCCAGTACCGGACAGCGATTGGGTAACAGCAATCTATTCGCGGAGGGATACGAGTTCAAGATATGGATCTAGTCCAAAGGGTGAGGACTCACGGAGCCAGCTTTCAATGGTGCGCTGTCAGCACCATAGGCCAAAAGAGCGGCATTTTTGGCGAATTCTGGGAGACCAGTGATTCCAAGGTATTCCTTATCCGGGTTTGTAGAAGCAACGACGCCCTCAGCCTAGAGTAAGACGCGTCAAGAGATCCGAAATCCGCGGAACTCGCTTAGACTGACCCTCTTTACAGAGCTTAAAACATACGGTTTGCCCTGATCGTCCCTGTAAGCACCAACACCAAGGTTAATCTTGCGGGGGTCTTTGTCAGCCTTGAAAGCCTCCGTGACACCTGATGGACGCGTGTAAGAAGGGTGACGAGTGGTGCGAAAACGAGTATCTCACGAACCGAGGATGGGGTCCGGAGGGCCAGCTGGAACGTTCGCCCATGTCGAGAGAGCGGCTCTAGCAATGTTTCTTGAGGATCTGGTGAGAGGGCGAGAGGCGACCTGCATAATATAAATTTATAAAGAGGTTTTTTGGAGGAGTGGTGGTGGAAGAAAAGGCGCCCCAGAGCCGACTTGACCCGTTTTTATTCGCTGTCCCTCTCTCAGATCCCCTTGCGCGCCGTGATCGGAATTGGTCCCGTCCCGGTGCGGTACGCATCACCCAGCAATACCTGAACATGAGCCAGTTTGCCCAGGAGGCTGGCAAGCCGTTCATGATGTTCGAAACCAATAGTGCATCTTGTGGTGGTTTCCCCGGGATCTCTGATGCTTTCGCCGCAGCATTGTGGGGACTGGACTACGGACTGATGATGGTTCACAGTAACTTCACCGGAGCACTTTTCCATGTTGGTGGTCAGAACGTATACTACAGCGTCAGTTCAACCTATCCCTTCACTTACGATGTCTAACTCCAGCCTCGACTCTAGCCGTTCACTCGTGCGTATTCGGAAACCTGGACTTGTAATAGCGTTTCATTTTCCTCTAGCCCCTCCTTCGAATCAGACGGTATTTCGTCAATGGACCGTTGGTGAGCATATATCACCTTTTGTGGATTCATTGTGCTTATGGTTTCACGGTGAAGGACCCATATACTACGCGGTTATCGCTATGACCGAAGTTTTGGGCAGGTCCAACCAATCACAAGTCATCGACCTTGGCGTGAACAATGACGACCAATCAACACCTGGCTATGCGATATACGAGAACGGTACTCCCATGCGTGTCGCTCTCTTCAACTACCTTGACGATACTTCCGGCGCCCACGACTTGAGTGTTGCCATCTCCATTGGCGGTGGAGAGACCGGACAACCTCCCAGCACACCATCCTCCGTCAGAGTCAAGTACCTCCGTGCGGAACACGTCACCACCAAGACCAACTTTACCTGGGCAGGTCACACCCTTGGCGCGAACTTCAAGTCCGACGGACGTCTCCAAGGTGAAGAGACTATCGCGAACGTTCCTTGCGATACGGTGACCAACACGTGTACCGTCACCGTCCCAGCACCGGGTTTCGCCCTCGTCTTCTTGAACGATAAGGCTTATGAGGACTCGGCACCCACGGGGAATACCCTCACGTTCGCTACGACCGCTCGCACCAGGTCCGTCAACACAGCTACGATCGACCCCAAGGCTTTGGAAACTTCCAATGGACATAGCGGGAAAGACAGAATAGACGTGACGAGCACGAGCAAGGGAAGCAGTCCGAACGGAGCGAGCCCCTTGAAGGAAGGTCTGACACGAGTCGTGATGACTGGCTTGGGAGTTGGATTTGGAGCAGCGTTGTTCACTTTATTGTAAACGAGATCATACAACCTACTTGTTCATTGTACTAGCCGCTCATCGGATGCCCTTACTCAATGCAGGAAGTGCAATTCGCTGGGCCCGGGCGTGGACGAGCGGGCCGGCGGTCGTATCCCTCAACCGAATCAGCGCGCCGGCCACTGTGCTGCGGAGGTTATGACCCTCCTTTCGGCGATTAAAGTAAAAGGGAATTTATCAAAGCACCACACAAAGGCTCCTCCGACGAAACTCCCGCGTGGTTGAATGAGGTCAGAAGTTGAGTGATGAGTACTCTCGCCAGCCGACCTGTTATGGAGACACGCTTAGGAAATCCTGCTCATGGTCGAGTTCGGTTGATCGGATGTAGTTCATCGGAAGAAAGGACGTTTGCCGCCGCCTAAAACGCGACCTGCCTGTCCGACGGAATTCGGTGAATTGGTGGGAGACGCGCTCCGAGTCGCTGTTGGCTACAGTTTCCCTCAGTCGAAGATCATCGGTGCACCCACTAGGCTTCGTTGTACGTGTGGGTCGTTTGCAGTGAATACACGGATGCATTGGTACAGCTCTCTTGCGCTACAGCAAAAAAAAGACAAAACAAACGGAAACGAGTAAAAGAAAGGAGGGGAAACCGTCGTCGTCGACGGAAAACCGTGCAAATTGTATGTATGTATGCGTGAAATGAATGGAGGATGGCGGAAGCGACGACCGAGAAGTGCCCAGAAACCAAAAGCCCCTCAGGCGGGGTTCTCAAGCTACACCGGCGATGGGGGGGGTCGTCTACAGCTTGTCGTAGTAGGTGTCCAGGGGCGGGATGTCGGGCTTAAGACCCTTTCGTGTCCTGATGCCCTTGACTAACTCCTCAAGCTTGCTTCCCTTATCGATAGGCGAACCGTTCATGGTATCCCAGTGATCGAACACGTTTTGTGGGAATGCCTGTCCTGCGGTGGCTGACCTCAGAGCACCGTTGAATCCAAACGATTCGTTAACGGGCAGATAAGCCTTGACGTTGAACATCGGGGTACCAACCCTCTGCTCCTCAGAGAACACCTGTCCACGACGCTGGTTCAGGACGGAGTAGATACCACCGATGGCGTTCTCGGGACATTGGATCTCGACGAGGTAGACGGGCTCCTGGATACCGGGGG
>Ga0307517_10010207_pt1 | contig 13175 bp, 13 predicted proteins | sample 23_EM_MG_FD_194515 | JGI IMG/M metagenome (GOLD analysis project Ga0307517, IMG submission 194515) | Populus trichocarpa ectomycorrhiza microbial communities from riparian zone in the Pacific Northwest, United States - 23_EM | ecosystem: Host-associated > Plants > Roots > Unclassified | place...
TTGGTCCTGACGGAGATATTCAACTGAGGCGGCCAATCATGCCATGGCCGCCGGTCTCGACCCTCCGTTGCAGGAGATGGAGGTAGCTTGAATGATATCTTTCCGTTCTTACGACGGTAATACTCACTCCCGTCGGAGTAACGGTAGAACACGCTTCCGTCACTGCGATCATCAAAATTTCCCACGAGTATCAATACGATGGGCTCATAAAGTCAGGAAGTGAGGAAACGCACTCATTGTGGTAGTGGTAAGCATTGCTTTCATAGTCGTCGGTTGAAAAGTAGGCAGTGCCCTGAAGCGCAAATGGGAATAATACGTCAGCGATCTTCGACTCCTAAACTCGCTGTGGAACAGTGGAGACTCACATCTCTCTTCCTCCTATGGCCATTGGCGTGTATTCCAGGGCAAAACTCGCCAAGGTAGCAGTCAGGAACGTTCGATTGCATGGCGGAATATCGTAGTAGGGGTACAAGCGTGGTGAGTCAGGCGGGAGCGCGGAGAACGCTATTTGGACTCTGGCTGACTCTAACGTCAACGGCTGGGGATGGCGGGTTTGGAAATAAAAAACCCAAAATGGCCGCGGGGTTATAAGCTCTGTCAGTGGGCTGTCCTGCCCCGCACTGTATCCGGTCTACTATGATCGGCCCCCGCCAGCCTCTGCCGCAGGTCCTTGTACGCCAAGGCGTAAGTTTACCGAGATGCTCAGATGAGTTGGCGCGGCGGATTTCCCACCATTTTGCCTTGCTCGACGTTCGGCACCTCAGACCCAACCAGCCGGTTGGATTTCTGTGGCATTGTGGCGACGCCGTCGAGTGCTTTCGCCCAGCGTTCGGTTTTTCCGGAAACTCCGGCTTCGGGCTCTCACCCTCGAGCCCGTTCGGCTTTCATCTCCCCAATCTTGGGTTGTTTCGCTTGGGAGGTCTTTCAATCTTTCTGATGAGTATGCACTACGTTACTGCATTGAGTTGGGACCATGTCTCTATGGGTTCACGGTGTTAGTACGAGACAGCCATTTCAGATCGTAAGGCACACGACTCACTATTAAACACGTCCTGATGCCACAGCAATGCACAATAAAACATGTAATGAACATCTATTAACAATGAAACCAATTCGCACCTGGCTCGTATCCGGGGATTTAAACCTCGTCACTGACGGCATGATTTATGGATCGAAAGCGCCCCTGCATAGCTTCTATATGGTCCTTGGGCAGGGCTTGGGGCGGTGACCATGGGAAGATCCAAGTGGCCGGGGGTTGCGGCGGCCTGCCTGCACGTCCAAAATTGTATACAACATGGTGGCTCATTAGGCTAAAACCAGTCCCAAATTCAGAGGAGGAGAGGCTGTCGTCTGTGGGGAAGTTCAGGGGTAGGTGAGAATGCCTCTGTGGCTCATCGAAAATCCAATACGGCCGGAAGGTGCAGACCAGACAAGCCTTGGGGGCGGGCCAGGATCCCAAAGTGCGAATTTCAATCGAGAGGAACTCAATGTTGACGGAAAACGCTCGACGGTGCCGTAGCAACTAACTCCGCAGAAATCATGCCAGTCCACTGACACTGTGGGAAAGGTTAGTATGTACTGATCAATCATTAATCAGTACGAAATTTCAGTCACTGGGTGACTATCCGTCGGCTTTTTGTCCTCGAATAAACGAATATCCAGTGCCTGTTAAGGGAACTGTCAGGACCCCGTCTATCGTGTCGGGTCGCGGGCAGCGCGAACCTCGGTTACTATTGGACGTTCCCAGTACCTCCAATACAGATACATCTAAACTCCCACAGTCCAAAAAAAAATCACCGCCAGTACCGCTGAACTTTTTGTACTGACGATCAGTACTGATCGTTCCCACAGTGTGAGTCGTTGAGGTGCTTTATGTGGAACAATGCGGACGCATAAAGATAAGATCTAGTGACCAGGAGAGATAATGGATAGAAGGCTCATGCGAAGAAGGGAAAAAGCAAATCTGATAGCAATATCACCATACACTCTATAGTATACGAGCACGAAGAGTCGGACCACCACCCTCCGGAAGGATTGTAACCAAGAGGGGGTATATAGCTTGCTGGGGGTAGGTTCTGTACACTCTCTAGAGCGTCTTTTCGTGGTGCTTCTCCAACTCCTCCATACACAGATCGATAGGCGGGACGACACGAGTCTCGTCGCTGCTGCTGGGCGTAGCAGCACCGCTTCCACCTTCTGTCTCATATGCCGTCCCGTTAATAGACTCCTCTCTCTCATCCTCCCCCTCCTTTTCCTCTGCGAGCTTCTCTTGATAATTCTTGACCCTCTTCGCTTGAGCCTTCTTCAAGGCCCTCGTTCCACCTGCGTAGAAGAAGAACAAGGATCCTCCGATGATGGTATACCCGTACCACGCCACGCGACTGAAACATTTCAGGCTGTCTTCTACAGTGAGCAACATAAACGGAGCCGCGGCATAGTTCATGAGCATGGAGGTTAGAATGACTCCGGACCAATCGTAGATCCTTTTGTTAAATGATGGAGGGGTGATGGGTTGGCCGGGGACGGGGATGAGCAACGGGCGAATGCTGGAGCGAACCATTCGGGCGGCAGAGGTGATGAAACCACCGAATGCGAACGTGAGATAGTAACCCGGAGAGACACCATGCTACAAGCAATCACGTCAATGAACAGTTGGAGTGGATCGGTGAAAGGACCTCACCCAGATCGCGCTGACAGCAAAAGTCATCATACTGCTCATGAATCCAGGTTTGGCTCCCTTCTTGGTGACCCTCTTATAGATACACTCTCGCAACCAAACGTTCGTCTTCATGTTCCACGAATCGAGTAACATCTTGAAGTTCTCGGCGGATTCGATATTGAGCACACGAATATTGGCAGCTCCGTCCCAAAGTGTCCTGCCTTCTTCGTTGTACCCTGTGAACCCGAGACCTGTGATGATGGCGGCACCCTGTACGAGAACATGAAAATCAATAGAGATCGTTTATACGTAGTTGCGGGCACGGACCTCGGTGAGAGTCCAGATGGCGTAGTACTTTGTTCTTTCAAAGAACCCAGCGATCTGGAAAAAGAAAAGCCTAGGAACCAAGGACGTTAGTCCGTCATTCAGAGCATGCAGCTCCTCGAGGCGTACCTTTCCGCGAGGGTGATCCTCCCAAACCATGGCTTTAATGTCTCCGAGTAACTGAACTTGCCATACAACGTGACAAAGAGCCCCAAATAAACCAGTCCGGTGGCGAGTTTGAAGTACCCAACACGTTTCCTGCCAGATGGCAGGAGTCGTTTCGGTACGAAGCTGGGGTCATGGAGATACTTAGGGGGTGTAGCGCTCTTGAACAGCTTTTCGGTGACCAAAGCGTCGTATTCAGCATATTCTAGGAATGGACCGACAAGGAAACCTGGGAAATAGAGAGCGTATCCAAGGAACGCGAGGAGGGAGGGGAATTTCTGGTCTGTTACTCGTCGTTCGAGTTGCCATTTATCCAGTTCCTACATGCGCGTGTCAATAGCGATGGAAATGGTGTCTTTATAGGAGGGTAACTGACCTCAGCGGACCTCCTGCCGTCGTAGACGTTCCACGCAAACGTGGTGAGTTTCATCACGAGGACCATTTGGGGACCTGTGACTTCCATGGTCTCGTAACTGAGATTGAAGAAGGCTCGGACAATGTGGCTGTTCAGGTTCTTATCAGAGAGGTTATCGAATGTCCGCAGGAGGTGTGCCCGTACTTTATCAATAGATGTCCCATCACGAGTCTGGAGCCCATAATATTTCATTGACGCGTTACGTTTGGAGACAAGGGAAACGTACATGAAAACGAGCCAAGGCATCCTTTTATCCGTCATGCCCTTGGCCAAGTAGTACGTCGCGAGAATATCAAACAGTAGTTGCAAGAACGCGTTAAACATGTTGAGCATGACGAGGAGGTAGAATAGCGTGACGGAAATGTTGAAGACATGCTTGAGTCCGACTGACGGGACACGAACGAATATGCTTCCGAGCGGGTACGAAACAAGCAGACACGTTATCAGCTGTGGGTTTCCAGGTCAGAAACTAACGTTGTTCGAGGGATTCGAAAGAGGCGCCTGGATGCGTTGGCGGTGTGCGGGAGTCGATCATCCGTTGGGGTTGAAAGCGGATTCTCACCTTGATCTGGTCTACGGAGGCACCGAGCGAATCTGCGAGAGAAGTGAAAAGACCGTCCATGGTGAAGGGCACCAGATGATGGTGGACGCTCGTCTACGGGCGTGTCACCACTTGGGAGTGGGAAATCGACAAACCGACGCGAACACGCATGGGCGCTGGCTTCGGCAGATCCCCGGCGCCTCGCAAAAGGCCCCATCAACACCTTCTCACGTTCGACCCAATGTGTTTTTTTGAAGGAGACATATATATATATATATATATTATATGGACAGGGATGGAACAAGGGTAATGTTCGGTGCGCACCGAAGAACTACATTATACATTCAGAGAATGGGGAGTAAAAGGGATAGATATAAGGTTAAACCTGGGGCCTTCCACCGTACTGGTTATGGTTAGGCTGGGATTGAGGCATGACGGGCGGAGCACCGTAGTTAAGGTTGCTACCGGGGGGATATGTACCGGTGGCAACGGCGGGGTTAGGGGAGTTGATGTTGTTCTTTTCGTAGCTGACGGATCCCTGGATCCATTGGATATCCTTCACGTCGGTCATCCAGATGTTGTGTCCGGCTTGGCTGGCCCTTACGGCAGCCGTCAGGAGGGTACCAACATATCCGAGAACTACAAAGGCTCCGGGTCAGCTCGACCGACGCAATCGCACCGGCTGTGGAACGTACGGATCACCCAGTTCAAGAAACCGAACGCAGCAATCGCTTGGGTAGCTGCACAGACTGCAACAGACCGTTAGGACTAAAGTACTCAGGCGGGGATTGGAAGCACATACAGGCGTCTATGCAGCGAACGATGCCGCCGAGAGTGGCAGCAGTCTGCGCACCAGTGGAGAGCCACATGATACAGAGGTAAGACAACCATCCGACCTGGAAGGAGACCTTGGATGAGAAGGCTCCGTCACGGGTGCGACCAACGATGACCCTGAGCAAAGCGCCGTGAGTTTCCAACAGACGCACGCAAAGCACGGGGCTCACATAGCGATAACGGAAGCCAAGTGAATGACTGCAGTAGCAACGCCGAGGGCAGAGTAGGTAAAATAGAACCCAATGTAATTGGAGGTCTGGCTCAAGGTATATGCGGCGAGAGCGAGGACAACGAGAGCAAGCAGATTGGTCGAGGCTGACAGCGAGCGCGTTAAATTAGCGGCGCGTCGAGATGAGGACGGATGAAAATCTTACCAAGGACGATGGTCCTAACGAGGGGAAGGGACACAGACATGACGGAGACAAATGAGAGGGGGAGAAGAGAGTGAAGAGAACGACAGGACCCTGCCAGTTCTTTTGTACCCTTGCGAAGCCGTGGCTACCATTTATCAAACTGACGTGGGAGTGGCATTAAGAGGTTTGACAGATGGGCGGCGGACAAGCCATTTTTGCGCATTTCCCATCGCCAGATGAACAGCGCCCCTCGCAATAGCCGATGGCATCGATCATGGCGTGAATGGGCCCAAGCCAAGTCGATGCGAGACGGAGAGGCGGAGGAGAGTGCGGTAGTGCCTTTTGATCATCACGTGAAGCGCAAAAACCGACCAGTGTTTCATGACCCGGGCTGTGTCCGTTTCTTCACTTCCATCCAAACCTGGGGGACTTCTCCTGAAGATTTCCGATGCCGCCCAAAAACAAGGGGAAGAAGGGCAAAAAGGCTGACGACGACGACTACTGGTCCAGCTCCCCTCCGTATACTCTGTCGGCCCATCTAATCAATCTACAGGGAGAAGACTGAAACATCCGTCGCATATAACGATATCGCCCTCGTCCCCCCGGATGACGGCGATGGCCCCTCGAATTCACCAGGATCCTTTTCGTCCTTTGCCGCTCTGGGCGTGATGGGCCAGCCAGCCGACGACGAGGACTTTGGAGGCTTAATGGTGCGCGCCTCAGCACCCCGATCTTAAATCTTATCTCACGTAACTCGTACGACCCCTTTGTGCACAGTCCACGATAAAGGCGTCCCAAAAGAAAAAGGACAAAAAGAAAAAAAAGGATGTGGATGTGTCCTTTGCGGACGGTCCCCCTCCCGGTGCAGGATCAGACACGGAAGCTGCCGACGCTAAAGGGGATATTAGCGCCCCGAAGAAGCCTGCAGAAATCGACCCCGACGATCTACTTGATGAAGAGTTCGGTCCCACGAAAACCAAGTCCAAGAAAGACAAAAAGGGCAAGGGGAAGAAGGTTTCGAAGGATGAGGATGAAGACCACGATGAAGTCCCGGAGCCTAGTGAGTCGGCCCACGCTCGATCATCGGCTATGTTGATATACTGATCGCGCACGCGACCAGCACAAGCCGCCCCCCCTTCAGAGAAGCCTAAGGAAGAACCTAAAGAGCAGGCAGCTCCTGTTGACGATGCTGAGGACGCCGAGGACGCGGGTTCGAAACTGTTATCAAAGAAGGAGAAGGAGAAACTGAAAAAGGAGAGGGAAAAGGTTTGTCACTCCCACTTTGTTTATGTTATCTTGACGACCCGCTAACGTATTATTTCTAGGCGAAGAAAAAAGCTCAAGCTGCTGCAAAGAAAGTCGCTGCTACCGATGAGGCCCCCGCTCCTGCCGAACCCGTTTCTTCAGAACCCCCGAAACCGGTACAGCCAGAACCAAAAGCCGACGAAGACGGAGATGAGGATGAAGAGGGTCATGCCGCCGGTGCCTCGAGCAATAAAAAGAAGAAGAAGAAGAAGACGAAGAAGGAGGAGGAGCCTGCCCCTGCCCCAAAGAAGAAGGCGGGTGGTGTTAGTGCGTTGAGGGCGATGATGGAGGAGAAGAAGCGGTTAGAAGAAGAGGCGCTTAGGAAGGCGGAAGAGGAGAGGAGACGGATAGAGGAGGAGGAGAGGAAGGCCAAGGAAGAGGAAGACCGACGCGAGGCCGAGAGACAGAAGAAAAAAGAGAAGGAAAAGGTCAGCAAATCCTGCCCGAGATAATTTTGTGCGCTGAACATTCCCTAGGCCAAGCGAGAACAATTGAAGAAGGAGGGTAAGCTGCTGACCAAGAAGCAGAAGGAGGAGCAACGAGCTGCGGAGATGCGGAAGCAGGCTCTTCTCGCGTCTGGTGTCGTCATCGAAGGACTGCAACAGCAGCAAGCCGGCGGATCTGGTGGCGCCCCGAAGAAGTTCTCTTACGGCAATAAAAAGAAGAAGGCCCCTCAAACCGGGACTTCGACGAAGGAGTCGACACCGATATCGACCCCAACCCTGACGACAAAGGCCCTTTCGCCTGAGCCGGAACCCTCGCCACCGACGCACGAGGAGAAACCCGCTGATGTCAAGGACGATTGGGATGCTGAAAGCGAGGAAGAGAAACCTAAGAAAGACCCTGCTCCTGCTGCAGACGTCAAGAGTGACTGGGACAATTCCTCTGGGGACGAGAAGCCAGCCCCACAGCCCAAAGGTGTGTGACCGATCACGCTGGGTTCACTGGAGTCTGACAACTCTTTGGTAGCCGTACCGACGAAGACCGGGAAGGCCGCTCCTCCCAGCAAAGCTACACCTACGAAGAAACCCGTCGAGTCTTCGGAGTCGTCATCAGAGTCTTCTTCCTCCTCTTCCTCTTCTTCTTCGGACTCCAGTTCCGACGATTCCGACGAGGATTCCGATGAAGGTCTATCCAAGGCAAAACAAATGGCTGCTCAGAAGAAGGCCGAGGCGGCTGAGAGGAGAGCCAAGGCTCACGAAGCTGCCCTCGCTGCCAGGAATAAGGACGATTTGCGGAGTCCCATTTGTTGTATTCTCGGACACGTCGATACCGGAAAGACCAAGCTTTTGGATAAGGTGGGCCGCTGGCAACCCTTCTCCTAACGGAGCATTCGTCGACGCCTCCCTCTAGATCAGGCAAACGAACGTTCAGGAGGGTGAAGCTGGTGGCATCACACAGCAAATCGGAGCCACCTACTTCCCTGTGGACGCCATCAAGGTCAAGACCGCTGTTCTCAACAAGGTATGCCTCGACTCGCCTTGTTGATGGTGCGTGGTGTGGCTGAAAATTGGTCACTTTCAGGATGGATCGCAAGAATACAAGATTCCCGGTCTTCTCGTCATCGACACACCTGGACACGAATCCTTCACAAACTTGCGATCTCGTGGCAGTTCATTGTGTAACATCGCCATCTTGGTCGTTGATATCATGGTAAGCAAACCGCCACTTTTCCACCGATGACGCCGGGTTATTTACCCGATCACTTGTTTTGTAGCACGGGTTGGAGGCCCAAACTCTGGAGTCGCTCAGGTTGCTGAGGGACAGGAAAACGCCATTTATAGTTGCCCTGAATAAGGTTCGTTTCCCAGGATCTAATTCATTATTCCCGTTTCAACCCTTACAATACCTCGCATCTGATTTCCTGTGGATGTCCACCCACAAACAATCGGAAATCTTAGATCGATCGTATGTATGGATGGGAGGCAACGCCTGACAATTCCTTCAAAGATTCCCTCGCGAAACAGAAACCAGCTGTCCAGCGAGAGTTTGAGCATCGGGTCAAGAGCACCACCCTCGCCTTCGCTGAACAAGGTCTCAACGCCATACTGTATTACGATAACAAGAGCTTTGCCAAAAATGTCTCGTTGGTGCCGACGTCTGCGCACACAGGAGAGGGTGTCCCGGACATGATCATGTTGTTGGTCAACCTCACACAACAGAGGATGAGCGACAGGCTGATGTACTTGTCCGAGTTGGAGTGCACGGTTTTGGAGGTCAAGGTCATCGAGGGTCTCGGGACGACCATCGATGTCGTGTTGTCGAATGGTATCTTGAGAGAAGGAGACAAGATTGTCGTTTGTGGGTTGAACGGCCCAATCGTTTCACAAGTTCGTGCTCTGCTCACGCCACAACCGCTTCGGGAGCTTCGTATCAAGGTGGGTTTGACCTGGAACACCCCCAATGTCTAAACTGACCGATTCCTCTAGTCCTCTTATGTCCACCACAAGGAAGTCAAGGCCGCTCTCGGAGTCAAGGTCGTCGCTCCAGATATGGAGAAGGCTATCGCTGGTTCACGATTGCTCGTCGTCGGTCCTGACGATGATGAAGAGGAGATGATGGATGAAGTCATGTCTGATTTGACGACCTTGCTCAATTCCATCGACAAGTCCGGCCGTGGGGTGTGCGTTCAGGCGAGTACGCTCGGTTCGTTGGAGGCGCTCTTGGACTTCTTGAAGGTCAGCAAGATTCCTGTCTCTGGGATCAATATCGGGCCGGTGCACAAGAAAGATATCATGAGGGCTGCGTCAATGTTGGAGAAAGCAAAGGAACTGGCATGTATCTTGTGTTTCGATGTGACTGTGGATAAAGAGGCTGAGAGGTTGGCGGAGGAGATGGGGATCAGGTTGTTCAAAGGTTTGTTGGATCGTTTTGCTTCCGGTTTGCGTGAACGCTCCAACGCTGGGATTTTCAAGCCGATATCATTTACCACCTGTTCGACGCTTTCACGGCGTACAACGCTGAGATCACAGAAGCGAAGAGGAAGGACGCGGCGCCACAGGCTGTTTGGCCGTGCAGGCTGAAGATTATTGCGGTGTTTACGAAGAGGGACCCGATTATTATGGGAGTGGATATTTTAGATGGGACGTTGAGGGTTGGAACGCCTTTGTGTGTTGTCAAGGTCGACCCGGTCACACAGAAGAAGGAAATTATTCCCCTGGGAAAGATGTCAGCACCCCCTCCTATCCCCCCCACAAGGGCGTCGCACCGGAGATTTTACTGAACCTTTGATCATTATTTTTTTCTGAACAGAACCTCACTGGAAATCAACCACAAGACCCAAGACGTGAGTCCGGCACCCATTGACTTGATTTAGCTCTAACCCGCACGTCTCCCCTTTCTTCTCTTAGCTTATCAAGAAGTCACAAGCTGGCGGTGGCGTCGCGGTGAAGATTGAACATGCCGTGTATCAGTCCGCCAAGATGTATGGACGACACTTCGACGACAAGGATGAGATCTACAGCCACATCTCGAGGCAGAGTATCGATGTTCTGAAGGTACGTTAGGATTACCAGACCGTTGTCGGTGCCCGCGTTGTTGATCGCCATTGTCGTTTTCTTCTTCCGCCTTTGTTCGCCGTAGACTTCTTTCAAGGACGACGTTTCCAACGAAGAATGGCTGCTCATCAAGGCTCTGAAACCGGTAAGTTGCCCTCGTCTTCTTCGGCTACCGGGTACAAGGGCGTTGACAACGGTGATTGTTTCCAGCGGTTGAACATTCCGTAAATTATCCCCTCCCCCCACGCACTTGCATGCATACCGCATCACATCACATAACTGATGACCCCCTTGTTTTGTTGTATACTACCAACTTGTTACACCAACCTCACTGGTTGCGGGGAACAATCATATTACGGGAGATATTGTGAACGATTATTCAAATGATAGGACCTCCCGACACTGTGTGACCGTCTATAAAGGCTACGTCGATCGTCTGACATGTCAGGACCCCGTCCGTTGTATCGGGCTGTGGATCCATTGAATGGCTTTCCGTAAGGGTTTAGGGATCTAGAATCTGGGTACTTGAAACTGACGTCAGAATGCGAGGTCATTTCGGAAGTCCGTCGTGGCGGTCTCTGATCACAACGCAGCCCAACGAACACTGGCATGTTTACGGCCATACACTCTTGCGGGGCTTCCATAACTCCTAGATTCCAAACCCTTGTGGAAAGTCATCTGTTGTATTGTCTCCAAGCCGCCCATCTGGAATTGCAGCGCTAGGGCCGTTTCACGCGAACGCCGACAAACCCTTGAAATTGCAGGGGTCGGGAAGGACCACAACCCCGCCTACGCCGCTGAAGAGTCTTCAGGGTATTGTGAAACGAAACTCGGCGATCAGGAGCCTGTTACAACTGTCCGTAAGGTTACGCTGTGCACACACGAATTTAGACGAATATCAATGGACTTATATGATGGGAGTGCTGGGGCCTCGTCCGGAAGCAACGGACGTGGACGTTGTCTTTTTACGCGGAATCCGTAAAACACGATGTCTACGCTGAAACGCACTGCACCGTGGGGGTCTAGCGGGGGTTACTCCTCGACCCGCCCTGACCCCCGCCGGTACACGGGTTACCCCCCCCCCCCACCCAATGCGCCATCTCCCCGACCCTGCCCCGGGTTCCGCCGTTGCCATCACACGAGGATCCTGTGCGGACCCATAGATTTGGTCGTGCTTTGCCTCAGCTCGAACGGTCAACCCGACTTATTACCCAACAGCCCTTCACACTGGAATGAACTGTTTAGTCACAAAGACAGCAACGGACAGCATCTGGGTACTCACCGATGAAACTCGGTGAGTGGCGCCATTCTGTGACGGGTGTGTGTATCTTCATTCCTACGGATAGTCACCCGTTGTAAGGACGTTCTGGTGCGGAAGAGAGACGTCTTCGAAGGTAGGTTTGAGAGATCAAAACGTGTTTACAGTATGTTGACCACGGGATGGAATGACTTTGTGATATTCGAAACCCAGAGTGTATGGTGAAAAGAACGCCCGAACAGGCCGGTGCGAGGCATCCCAAGATTACTCAACTCGGCCATTGAGTTAACTTCGCGATACATTCGAAGAGACAAACCTTTTCTGCACGTGGTACCACTCAGAGAGATGAGGTGGATCCACGACAGTCTTCATGCCCGCACGAACCCCGAGGCTCAAGGCCAGATTGGGAGGTGACTATTGAGTCCCCCCGTTTCGTTTTCATTCTCCGCCCTTCCCCTCTTTCTTGGACGCACTGAATGCTGGCTGGATAAGGGTGTGTGTGTCCCTCAGGATCCGCTATGATGCCTTGCGATTTCCTGATGACACCCCGACGATATGGCGTGAGGCATCAATGGACGTTCTGGGTGCTGTATCCTACTTGCGGTTAGTCGACTATTGGAATTATTTGACCACCAATCGTTGCCGGTGACCGGTGAGGCGCGAGGAGAAAAGAGCCGATCTGATATGTAGGGTCCCAAGTAAGTTACACCCACAGCATGTCTGCAGCCTAGCCGCAGACGCGGGGCGATAGTTATCTCCCCCATCGCTGCATGCTGGCGTTCGTCTTCGAGTCGGTTGAGACGTTGTCTGTTTGCACCGCCATTCTACCCTCCAGCTGGTGATCGATGATCGGCTGTGGAGGGGGGTTGGCTCGAGTTTGTCGTGCCAGCAGCAGTGACTCAGTATCCGTGGGATGTGCCGACCCTCAAAATTATTCGGGGGCTCCGGGCTAAGCCCCCCTGGACACGCCATGGGACGCTGGATCATGATGTCCATTTTCAGTGGACCCACCGGGGAGCTCAACCATCAGCCGTGGTGAAGGGCTGCCAAAGTCCTGGGATTTCCCTTGGACACGGTCTCGCCGAAGTGCCTTGGTCCATATACGCTGAACACTGGAGAATCGTAACGGGCGGTCAGGAAGGGCGGGATTTCCGTCGGGGATCCTACCGGATGTGGTATGAGACGTAATGACGGTTCGGCGATGTGACAGTCTTGACGTCTTCGATGAGGAGGAAAGGACCCGGACGATCTGGTCCGGTTAGCGTGACGGCAGATCGAGTAGTATGTGTGCACCCACAATCCCACCCCGTGACAGGAGCCATATGAAACGCGCGGCTTGTGGCAACATGAGAGTTTGGAACCACCAGCCAGGTGGTTGCCAGATCAGGGAGGATGGAGTCATGCAGTACGCCCACAGCGCTAGCTCCATTAGTCTCTTTCGGCGTAATTCTTGCATAAACACCTTTGGGACAGTCACGCGTCATACTATCTTGCCAATCCGGCTCCATCATGCGATCATGTGTGTTCGGAGCGGGTGAACGCTGAACACTCTAGGTCTCATTGGGATACGTTGGGAAGTATTCGTTATTCGCTATCGATGCCTTCCATACGCGACGGGAACCGAAGGGAAGGGAGTTTGTCGGACTCAAACACAGCCCGTCGGACCCAATGCGTGACTCAAAGTTGTCAAGCGTCCGCTAGGCGGCAGCGACCGAGCATAAAAGCCAGGCTGCGGGGAGGTGGAAATAACGGGCTCGGGAGCCTTTTCTCTTCCTCCCTTCGGCGCTGACCCTCACATCTCTCTCCTTTTTGGAGCAAACGTCA
>Ga0307517_10010208_pt1 | contig 13175 bp, 9 predicted proteins | sample 23_EM_MG_FD_194515 | JGI IMG/M metagenome (GOLD analysis project Ga0307517, IMG submission 194515) | Populus trichocarpa ectomycorrhiza microbial communities from riparian zone in the Pacific Northwest, United States - 23_EM | ecosystem: Host-associated > Plants > Roots > Unclassified | place...
TTGTTTTTAGATCCATTAAATTAATTGATTCACTTTGGATCAGCTCCCGCGCAATTTAATTGGAAACTTGAGCTAGGCATAGAGTCGAGTTAGCAGGTTTTAAAATTGAATTACTTGATTGGATTTAATGATATTGCTAAAAAAATCTTCATACCCTTAATATTTTTTTAAGTTTAAAAAAAGAATAGTTCGAAACGCAACAGAGCACAAATGAATTTACTAGTATATATATATTAATTATTTTATTTTTTATTAATTAAAAAATAATAATAGATAATGGATACTTATTAGACACCTGAAACTCAATGAATAATTTATGAATATTTAAATTTTTTACCCGATAAATAATAAGAAAATTATAAATATCTAGAAATTCAACCTGTTGATACCGATTGCCTTCCATATCTGCAGACCCGACAATTAGCACCTTGTAAGTGAAGACAGCTGATGACAAATGGCCATAAAAGAATTAAATTGGATGATTAAAACTAGCAAAGAGTCTTGCATCTTAAAATGCCAATGATGTTCACTTGCGGAGCTATGGAGGATCATGCAAGTAAAGTTCCATTGTTGCGTACTAACTATTTCTTTGGCTTGTCTAATCTATGGTTTGATTAAAACTGGAAAACGGGGAGAGAGAGAGAGAGAGAGAGAGAGAGAGATCCACAGCTTGCCGCTACGGTTGCTGTGTCTCTTTCAAAGACTAATGAGAAAGCCCCCCAAGAAAAAAAAAATCAATGACATCTTACCTCATCTCTTTAGACTCAATCAGAATAAAAAATTAAAAAAAGGAAAAGGAATATTCACAAGTCTACTCATAGGAAGTCAAGTGACCAATGGCATTACATCTGATATGCCGCCATCATCATCAACTGGACGGGCATAATCATCCTATTATTTGATCAAACTTTCTTGCAACATGCAGCATCTGATGCAGTGAATCTGTTCCTTGCTGGGGGGGTTATGTCTAGCACTGGAACTTCCATAAAGGAATAATTTTGCAAAAGCAGCAAGAATTGTCCACAAAAATATGTGTTCTTCTTTTACCATATTTGATTAAACTCTGTATATTGCGTCATACAAACAGATGAAAACAAAACTTGGCACAAAGTGACAAGTCGTGAATTAGGTGAGAAGATCATTATTAGCTGCTAAGAAAATTGAAGCTCGTTCACTGCATTACAAAGTAAGAAAGATGAGCAACCCCACCAAAACACATCATCACTGTCTTAGTTATTGTGACCACAGAGAGTTGACAAATGAGGAGGTAGTTAAAATCTAAGGAAACTATATCAATTTTTAACTAACCCCATCTCCCGTCCCATGTATATTTGGACTATTGGACCCCCCCACAACCTTCCCTCTCTATTTATTTGGTCCTGGTGAGAAGGCCATGAAGAGAGCTCCTCGTCTTCAAAATAATGATGGTCAGGTCCTTTGAGTAGTTTCCTGTGGCCCTTCTCTTGTTCTGGCCCTATATGGGGCTCCACAGAGGGTACAAAAAACCTAACTGACTTGTAACTGAAACCACCTGCACATCGTAGTTTCGAAGTCTTCTCTATGTATCGGAACCTTTTTATCACCAGATTCTGTCATGCCACTATGCCTTGTTTTCATTTAATATTTTTCATCTTGGTCCTCTTGTCATTGAGCCTTGGTTCTGCTTCTTGGTGCCCACATAACTATGCTCAACAAAAGAATAGAGAATTTGAGCAGAAGACTGATCGTTTCTGGGAGTTCCAAGAGCAATCCAACACCTGGGTTGAAGTGGAGCTGCCATATGAACTTGTCTCTTGTGTTAATGACAACTGTACTAAAGTGGGTAAAATTCATCCAGTAAAAAGAGATGTAGAAGAGAACTCAGAAAGAGAGAATGATGATTCCAAGAAAAATGAGAATTTGAAAAGGAAGGTTGAAGATGGAGGAACAGAAGCGAATTCTGAGATTGTTCTGCCTTTGAGGAAGAGAATTTCTCTGACTAAAATGTCTGAGTCATCCATTTGGGTCACTGGTGAAAGTGGGTCTATCTATGAGAGGTTCTGGAATGGAATCCAGTGGGTGATAGCACCCCATGATCTACCAGTATTGACTGGTCATGCAATCTGTGTCTTTATTGTCAATCAAACTATTCTTACTCTATCAGAAGCAGGAACCCTATATCAGGTACTGGTCTTCTTCCAGCTGCATAATCATATAAGCTCATAACAGTTGCTGTCTTGTCCCTATGATTTTTGAATAAAGCTTATACAATTCAACATCTTTGCAATTATCAAGCTTAATTCCAAAAAAAACTCCTGTTTTAGGTTTCTTCTAAGATCATTTATATTTTTGCCCTTTAATTTTCTATTCCTATCCTGTTTCTATGATTCTTAGTCTGGTGGGCAGAGATGGTTAATATCAGACTTGGAGACCAGCAAACCTTGATTGACTAGTAGTTGCTAGAGCCTTCTGTCTTCCTGTAGTACTGGATTCAATCAGGAAGGAATACATGCTTCTTTGTAGTAATAACCATCTAATTTTCAATTTATATTATACAAGCACTTGTGATCAGAGTAACCATGTCACCACTTAAGTCTGACATGCAGGCATGGCACTCTTGTATAACCTGGACTGGCTCCATGTCAATTAGCTCTACCACATGTTTTGTATTTGAAGCTGCTCAAGCAATGGTCCCGTGATTTTCTGATATATAAACAGAACACTGCAACTAAATAATTTCAATTGAAACCAAAACTAATTCTTCTTAGATACTTTTCTGCTAATAAATTGTGCAAGTAATCTGAATTTGACACCAAGCGTGCTCTGATGACTGCTTGATAAAAATGGATTCACTGCACACTACAACTGCTAAATTGCACTATTATTTCTAGTATGGGATCGTTTATCTTCTTCTTTTTCCCTTTTCAGATGATGCTCGGTGAGAGCTCACAGCCAATTTGGGTAGAGTTCACACCTACTCTCGATGAAAGCACAAATAGAGAAGCAGAAGAAAGTTCATTGATGCTAATAAATTCCGGCGTCATTTCTCATGATGGGCTGTGAGTGCATCATTTCTGTTTCAATACATACCACAGTCCGAAACAGCATAATCACATTACATTACTGCGGCAAATGTACTAATGAACTCCTTGCTTCCACCGCGTTACATTCCAGGAAAATTTATTTCTGCACAAAGAATGGCTCGTTATTAGAACTCAGTGAGGCAGAGCCTCCAAGGTAAAACTTGTGTTTCTGAAACTAAAAACCATCGTCGCTAAAACTAGTTTTATTGCTTTTGAATTTTAGTATCTGCTCACGGTGTGGATTCTGATGAGGAGACTCTAATATTAACGAATTTTATGCTATAAACATGGAACAGATGGGAAAATCACGGGCGACCACCTGGTGCAGATGTTGCAGCAATTGTTGATGCTGCTACTATTAGACCAGACGTAGTATATACCATAAGGTGAGATCTCTCTCAAATCAACAACTCGATGCAACTCAAAAATTAGAAGAACTTAAACAGACAAGGCTAACACGAAGTATAATCTAATTGAAATCACTGTTATTATTCGACTCCTGATAGGTGCACTGCCAAACATCAGATTAGATATGATGACGCCAGTAGTTATTTTCAGATATTCTGTGTAGGTGTCCAATCAAGCCACGCTTTGTATCTAAGCTGGCTCCTTGGTTCTTGGCTATTATCTTCGTTTTCATTTGAAACAAAGTGTGCTGCAATGCAGTTCTACAGGAGATCTTTATGAATATGATAGGAGCTCAAAGCCATCATGGAAGAAGCATATATGGGCAGAAGGGACAGTAGCAGATGCTTCTCTGATGCCATCAAGGGGATGCACACTACATGGCTTGAGTGGAGAATACTCCATCTCTCTTTTTCTTCTAACTAAGGTACCATATCTGTAAAAAAAAACAAATTACTACACACACCCATACAACAGTAAGTGATAAAAAGGCAACACAAACAGGGGGAATAATGTGCAGAACAAATGTTTTCCAGAAAGCCAAATTATCATCTGACCTCTACTCACAATATTTTCTGTATATCCAGGGTGGTAAATTGGTAGAGAGACGATTAAACCAAAGAAAGTGGAAATGGATAGTCCATGGAAGTCCCAAAGATCATAAGTTGACATCTATCACACCAGTTGTACAAGATGAGACAAATGAAAAATTCTTATCATTATTTTTCACCACATCGTCTGGATCGGTTTTTGAGTATCGAATATTGAAACAGTCAGGTGAGTGAAGCAGGTGGTATAAATTCTTCAGAATCTATAAACGATGAGGCCTTTCACTATTCCTTTTCTTATGCTTTCTAATGATATTCCTCCATGGAGTCAGTGAAGGACAGTTGCATAACAAGGACAATCTACATATGTTTTTCCCTTTTCATACAAATGTATTCCAATTCACTTCTCTGAGACTCGCACATGGAACTATGGAAAATACATCTTCTGGAAAGCCATCAGAGAATGGCATTCCATGAGCTGTGAACAAGTAACCAGTTTATTTTAAATCAGTAAACATATATAGGAGTAGGTTTTGTGTATCTCTTAGAATAGTTAAGGTGGCTCGTCAAAGGACTGGAAACTTCCAAATAACCTACACCAGGGAAGGGAAGGGAAAGGGAAACTTCTGAAACTCCTAGGGAGTTCCATGTGCCATGACTGGCTGGTGAAAAGCAAGACCTGAAAATAGTAAATAACTTCCTCTAATCGCACATTAAGATTCTCAGAGCCATTCATTGGAATCCATTTTTCTTTCAAAGCCCTCGGTGTATTTTGAAAGTTATCCATAAATGTTGCATAATAGAGAAGCTTTCGACGCATATAGCTAGCAATAAAACTAATAGATGTATAGGAGTATTTACAATAGGTTTATTCACCCACACTGCTTCTTGAATGAAATTAATAGCTTTCAAAATGTCTAGTAAAGAAATTTTGGAAGAACAAAAATCACAAATGAATGACTTCTTGTTTTGGAACCATTTCTTAAAGCATTTCTGGTAGATCATGGATTTTTAAAAAATCAACAAGATAAAACCATGATTTTCAGTGATTTGCTTTTTTCTTTTTGTCATTGGAAAATGCTCGCTGTTTGTAGTAACAATATTGTAAGCCAGGTTTTTTTTTTTTTTCACACGAAGACAGGCACTGATCAGGAAAACCAAATTCCCGAAGCATGGTTGAGTCATATGCATCCTCCGCATGCGAAAGTTGCAAGTGGAATTGCTGGGATACCACTTCAAGCTGGCAGAATAGTTTTCCCACTGCATGATGGTAGACTTGCAGAATTGCATCTACCTGGACTGGGTGGAGAAAATACTGGGCCGAACCATCAAGTAAATCTCCGAAAAAGAGCATCGGTTAAATATGTATGGTCAATGATAGACGCCCCAGAGACTGAAGGTTGGAATGCAGAGTATTGCAGAGAAGAACGTGGACCCATGAACTGCCTTGAAGGCATAAAAGATGACCCAAATGAACAAGGAATTACAAGATCAATGGCAAGAAGGCGAAAGGGAAGTAAAGCACAAGAAGATTACCTATTTGCAGGTGCCAATGGACCGAATAAAGTTTTGGAAGGATATAGTTTCCCAGATAATTGGATCAACAATAACTTTCGTCTGCGAATGATACATGGAGGCAAATCATTTTTCCTTGTTACTGATGATGGTTTGACTTATGAACATCTTTATGCCGAGAATTTATGGCTGTGGCTGAGGCATGATCACTCAACACCAATGAAAGGTGCCCTTGGAAACTACAATGGAAGTCTCTTTTTGGTAGACATTTACGGGAGTCTGCTTATGAGAGAAAGGAGCGATGAGGGGCTAACATGGGTAAATTGCACTGCCATGAGGAATCTCGGGCGTGTTATTGGAGGCCCTCCATGGGATGGAATTCCAGGTAAAGATCCGAAAGTTACACCAGAAGATGCAATCTTCTTTGTGAGCAAAAATGGAAGGCTGCTGCAGTTCACAGTAAGTAGAATAAACCAAAGTATTTCTATTGGTCTATGACTCCCATACATCCAAAAGATTAAAAGCATCAGAGAATTTCTTTTCCTTCTTATGGTTCACTTAATTTTTCACTTAGTCATTGTCACCATCACCATCCATACATACAAGTAGTATTTCATGTCACCAGGCAACCAAGAAACATTATCAATCAATTGAAACAAAAATTCTGGAATATTACTTTAAACACCGACTTTAGGCTAGAAAGCCAAAGCAGAGAGTATTTCTGTGATTTTCCCAGAACTATAAAGCAGCTCATTGCTGATCCGTTAATCAAATTTCTATGCAGGTTGCCCTGAGGAAATTCAAATGGAAAGATTGTCGAAACCCTCCAGATACCAAAGTTGCAAGTATTGTTGACCAGGAGCTGTTCCGGGATAACGTAGTGTTTGTCACTGGAAGGAATGGGAGGCTATACCAGTACAACAAAGTGTCTGAATTGTGGCATGAGCATTATCAGTCTCAACATTTGGTTCTATCAAGATCGCCAGGAACTGCTATGAGACCATCCTCACTATCACTCACAGGCTCACTATTTATGCTTTCAGAAGATGGTGGACTAGTTGAATATCATTGGAATACTGGTGATGGCTGGAATTGGATTGAACATGGAACACCTAATAAAGGTGTAACCTTGATCACTTCCCCTAGCCCATGTTTTGAAGGTAATCAACTTTTTCTTATAGGTTCAGATGGAAAAGTATACGTTAGGTATATGGACCAAATGACATGGAGATGGAAAAACTGTGGCTTCCCTCATGTGGGACAATTAATGAATGAAGATCAAACACAAGAGAGGGGAAATGATAATAATGAAGAAGTTTGCATAGATGAAGATTTTGCAGCCAGCTTGGAGAACGTTGCACGGAAGTACAGTGATTTTAATAGAAACTGTGACCCAAAGGTTGGTACAAGTATCTTTTCCTTTCTTAAAACTCGTCTTCTGACTGGCTGCTGGCCAGCATTAGTGATGGGAAATCAATGATGAGTGTTTTGAACATTCACAGGTGGCACCAACAAGGCCGATCCCATTTTCTGATGATTCAGTTATCTTCGAGCTCAGGGATGGAAGAGTAAGGAACACTTGTTCATTTGCCGTTTCTGATTTTCAACAATTTCCAGCATTCTTGACAGCAAATTCATTAGAAATGTTTTTCAGGAGGCATAAATTTGAGCAATATTTTCTATCTACAATTCATGCTCTTAAATTCTACTTGTTGCAAGCTTCTAATCTGAAACACTCTTCCAAGGTAACATAAACATGTTAAGTAAGAATGTTGCTCACATTAATAATTATGACAGTTGGCAGAGATGCGAAGAGTGGAGGGCACTCATTGGGTATGGTCACGCACTATTGCCACTCCAACAACCTCGTGCATGGCTAATTATTGGACCGCTGTGGCTTCATGAAGAAAACATACAACGTAGAGAAGAACATGTCAGAAATATACACGCACAGAGCTGCTACAAATACACGAATTTTGTACATTTAACAAGGAAGAACAGCAAAAATTACCATACCTTTTTTCGCTTGCTGTGGGAGAGCAAGCTGGAATTAGACTAGAATCATCAGGAGCAGAATTTCTAACACGATTGATTGTACAGCGAAGGAATTCAATGGTGAGGGGAGCAAGACTGTGAAAAAGCTGAATAGATATTATAATTATCATCAGTGACATTGTATCTAATGGATCTGGTGATTTCGTGATGAAGATGATACTCTGACAAGCAAAAGAGCAAGCTACATTAGAGGCTTTCTTCCTTCCTCTTGGTAGACGTACGTACCTCCAACACCATTCATCATGAAGTGGATGATATCACACACAGTAGTCGATTATTCATTTTTAGCTCAGTTCTGAAAGGGAAATGTTTTGGTAGTTGAGCATATGACGACGACATTGTCAGGACCTTCATAAGTGCATTGATTTTCTGAATGTTACGCAACGTGAATAGTGGCCTTCTCTTAGAGCAAACTTGTTCCTTCATGTCGTTCAGAAGTGTGCCAGTGATAGCTTTCCCAGCATAACTGCTGAAAATTAGTTTTTTTTTTAAGTTATTTTCTTATAAAATAAATTTTTAAAAAGTAAATTAATTTTTAATATTTAATAATATCATGAAAAATAGATTAGAAAATATTTTTTAATGTTTAACTATTCCAAAAATAAAATTAAAAATAAGTTTTTAATTTTTTTTTTTCAAATTTATTAAAAAAACAAGAATAAAATCTTATAGATAAAAAAGTTGGAAAATAAAATTTAAAAAAAATAATTTCATAAATTTATTCAAATAAAATAAATAATAATTAAAATAATAAAGAATAAATTTGATATATAAAAAAATTAAAAGATGATAAAATTAAAAAAATTACAATTTCATAAATAATCTCAAATAAAAATAAATTATGAAACCATATATAATAAATAAAAATTTTCATTTAAGAAAATAATAAGTGAAAAGCAAACAAATAAAATAAAAATCCAAATTAATATAAAAAATAAATTAAATCAAATTCCGAGGAATAAAATTAAAAAATAATTTTAAAATAAAATATATAACAATAAAAAAATTAAAAATTAAATTTAATATAACATATCTAAATTTTTCATAATAAATTCTGTAAAATATTTTTTGCCTCAAATAAAAGAAAGATAATTTACTGAAAACAAGGTTAAATTTTCTTTTGCTGAAAACATTGATTAAATTTTTTAATTTTTCTAATAATAAACAATCAAATACCAGAAAATTTAGAAAATAATTTACAAAAGAGGCCTACATGTACCGAAAAAAAAATGAAAAATGCTAATGATTTAGCTCGTACGAATGTTGGGATTCCTCTCCTGGAAAGCAGGACCATTCTGCTTCTGTAACTCCCAAAAAGAGGAATGATGGCCTTCCTTGCCAAGATCTAAACACCATTTGCTATCTGGAACGGGCAAGATTAAAAAATTTATGAATTTAAAAGCCGAATAAAGTAACTAAAATTGCCTCACATGAGAAAAGTTCTACATTGAACTTTTTGCGCCTCCCAAAATCTTTCGGTACCGGAAAAAAAATACATATCTCAAGTGACCAAATAAACCAGATTACTAAACTTAAAGATTAGTACAAAATCAGCGCCAAATACACAGATTACTAAACTTAAAAGTTAGCGTTAATCAGAGCCCAAGCACCATTCAACAACACAGAAAAAACTTGTGACCAATTCGTAAACCCATTGAAGACAAGAACCAACCACGATCTTCAATCATAATTACGTATCAAACACCTCAATGAAAACTCATACACCTTCATAATGGAAATCACAACCCATTAATATCTCCTCCTAGGACTCCTTGAGCGATTCGTTCGTTCAGGTCTGCAAAAATTTAAAGGGCAACAAGTTATATTCCCAGCTGACACAAGTAGAGAAATATCAAATAAGCCAGACCAGATCTAACTCAACATTTGAAGCGACTCATATACAGTCAGAGAGGACAGCATCATGATCTAGCCTCAGGAAGATACTATCATATATTTTTAGTTGTTCTGGGAGGCATGTATTAGTAATGGCCAGTTCCTTTCCACATAGACATGCCACAAAATTATGCATAGGCAGGTACTTGTGAAGTTGTGCTCAAATCATGTCCAGTACTCACTGTAACCCCAATTCTCAATTAAACTGATCAAAAGAGTCATAAGAAATAATAACAGGAAGATACAAGCTGAAGCTTATAGCCTCTTAAAAATGCCTGGACCATTTCATAAGACAATCCACATCAAAGCCAACTCTTCCATTTTCAATTTGCCCAGTCTGAGTTTGACGCAATGTCATTAGAAGCAGTGTGAATTTCACCATGTTATCTAAGATCACTCAATAAAAGTTTGCTCCAACTGAAGAGCACTATGTTTTGCTTTCATTCACTAAATATAATGGCACCTTGAATTTGACCAGGTTTGGGTACAGTCTGGTAATACAACTCCTAGAAATCTATCATTGCCAGCCATTGTTTTTTCCTTTACAGACTACAGGCAGGTTGGGACATAATTTAAAACTTCAACATGCAATTTACAGAGCTAAAAGATCCCAGATATTGTAATTTTTTTGAAATTCAGAGAAACATTGATCATTTCAGGAGAGACACATTTAATTTCACTGACATCTTCTCTCTCTAATAATATATCATCTCCAATAATTTTCAGCTTACAAAAGTACGGCATAGAGACAGACCTCATGTTCTTTCTTCTGGAGGCCCAATTGCTGGGGCCATTGCTGAAGGCCCAATCAACATAGATAATCTGTTCGAGCAATGTTCCCCCATTCATTGAAGCTATTGCATTCTCTGCTTGCTCAAACTTCTCATATTCTATCAGCGCGTAGCCCTTGCAAAATAAATATGTGTCAACTTAATGCAAGAATATTTGTTTCAGAATTTTTCAACAAAGACAACAGGCCAATGTTATTGTCAATTTTCATGACCAATATAACAGCATGAAATCATCTCAGTAATCAAGAAATGAAATTTTGTGAGCAAGGAAGACAGAAAAATAATATAGCACTGAATTCGACCACATCAAATCCAATTGAATCAATAACATGCTATTTACCAAACATAATTACATGTCACTCCATATATGTTGAATGTTACGATCCTTTATTCTGGGTGGAATGCGTGTATTTTACAAATATTGAAATTGACTACCACAATGAAGTGGAATTTCCTTAGCACAGAAACTAGTTCTGGCTAAACTTTGACCTTCACATTATTTCATTAAACATCAGCTGCATTTAAAAACTTGGAATTAATAAGTTACTAATTTCCTTCACAACAAAATTACGCAACCAATATGTGGACACATGCACAGCTATCATATCCAACAAAAACAGCAGAGCAACCAATGCCACCCAGAATCCTAAACAGAAGCACTCAACTTCTCTACTCTGTGAGCAATTATATTTAATAAAGTCCACTCACATGATGAACCATGAGTGAAAACAGCAAGCGGTAGTAAAAAATCATCAAAACCAACACTGTCTCAGTTCCTCACCAAAAAGCCCAGCACCATACTCGCTTTTTGTGCAAAGAGCAACTGGTCCAGTGAGATTGCTTTGAGCGAATCTTGAATCGATCAGATTTTTTCTGATTTGGGTTCCAATTGAAATGTGAAATGGTTCAGAACAAATGCTCCAAACCAAAATTCAGCATGGCAGAGGAACTTGTAGTAAAATTGATCTTCGTTTTGAGCTCAATTTAACAGTGGTTTTCACTAATATGGACACCCAACATAAAAAAAGAACAAAACAACTGGAAATAAGATTCAAAAGAAGAGGAAAATTTTTTCTTACCTTAACAAAACCAGTGCGGCGATCAAGATTCAAATGCAAATTTTTTATTTCCCCAAATTCACCGAAAGCTTCTTGCAGATGATCATCTTGTGCTTCCTCATGCACTCCACTCACCAAAATTATCCATCCTTCAACAGCTGTAAATATATGGAACAATTATCATCCATCTCAAGTTTCAGAACAAAAGGAAAACTACTTTTTTAAACAAATGACAAGAGATATCAGCTAGCAACAACAAAACATTATCTGATCACACAATCAGAACTTTCAAAGCATCAGAATTATTCACAAATTGCTCTATGGAATGATTAAGAATAAAAGGGTACAGTTATTTAAATAGTAGTGGAGACGGATCTGATAAATTACTACTCCAACAATAAAATTAAAAAAAATAAAATTAGTTTAGGAGAATCCCCAAGGAGGGACAACATTCTTAGCACACTGTGGAATGTTTTCAACCTATTTTAGAACTAGCTTATTAGTAGATGCAAGTTGATAACTCCAAGGCATCCTTACATCAAGCAATCCATAGTGTTAATTACTCTCAATGTCAATTTACAACTAACCACCTCAAAATTCACTAGAACCATTCAAAACCCTACTTTTTCAAAAACAAATTAGCAAATAATTCTGAAACCCTAGAATTTAAACAACAAGCAAAAAGTATCTATGGTTTAAATTTCACTGACATCGCTGGGGGCCAGGCCCACCATCAGAACCGAGGGAATCAAATCCACGACCAGAGAGGCGGCTCTGTCTCTCAGCATCAACCTCTTCTCTAAACCCACGGCCTTTAGTCTTTTTAGGAGCGGAGAGTGAAGAAGACGCGCTGCCTCCAGTAATAGCTGACTTTAACTTGGGGAGTGGAGCACGAGGTGAGGAGGAGGCGTCAGCGTCGGCGGCACCGTCTTCGTCCATCAAATCATCTTCCTCTGGCTCAAAATCCACCGCTTCGGCCTCCGTGTTTGCCATTATTATCGAGTGGTTTATCTCTCAGGAAATCGTGACGGGTGGTTTGCTCTGTTTTCACTACAATTTTGTGAATTTTTTCTTTCTATGTTGGTGTTAGGGTATTTATATTAAGGGTTTGGGTGTTCCTTCCTTATCAATAAAGTGCGCCGTTTTATCGATTGAGAATTATAATTTAATACCTATAGTTTAACATAGTTTATTTATTAGTCCTTATGTTGTCATCTTTCTTTTTCTGTAGATAATGGATTCAAATACCTAGAAAATTAAAATTAGTAGGCTAAACAAATCAGGTAATAAAAATAAATAAAATCAAGTGATGGGCTGAGTTCAAATTGAACAAAAATGACTTGAACAGTTTCTCGTAGAAAAATCGTTAAGTTGGAATTTTTCTTAGGAGACACTTTTTTAATTAAACTTTCTTGGCGAGATAACTTTGGAAAAAATAATCCACTTTCCTTTTTTTAAAATAAAATATGGGTAATACTTCAATTTTAAAATATAGGGAAAAATAATAATATTTAAAACTACAAGATCTAATTTTATTTTTGTTAAATTATAAGTATTGATTGTAGTTAATTCTTTAAGGCTACTCATGGGTACCGATTCGTTATCCTACGAGATAGTATGCTCGCATGCTGCTCCGGGTTTATAGAAAAAATATATATGATAATATTATAATTACGAATCAATGCTAGATAGGCCAATATTTTATGAGGGAAAAAAATTATATTGGTGATTAAGAACCTAGGGACTAAATAGAATAAATTGTGTGAAAAATATTGATATTATAAAGATATTGGAAGACCAAAGACTTACGTGATTGGAGAAGACTGGTTGTTTGTGTCATTGATCATA
>Ga0307517_10010209_pt1 | contig 13175 bp, 22 predicted proteins | sample 23_EM_MG_FD_194515 | JGI IMG/M metagenome (GOLD analysis project Ga0307517, IMG submission 194515) | Populus trichocarpa ectomycorrhiza microbial communities from riparian zone in the Pacific Northwest, United States - 23_EM | ecosystem: Host-associated > Plants > Roots > Unclassified | place...
ATGTGCGCCTACGTAACTGGGACTGCGACGCCATTCCGAGGAGTCGTCTGGGACATCACCAAGGAAAATAAGCACGGCGAAGCTGTTGCTGAGTTCATGCTTTTTGCACTCGATGCGACAGGTCCAGTCATAGAGCGGGCTATCTACTTCGACAGGAACTTGAGGTGCTGATTCGGTTGAAACCGTCTGAACTGCCGCCAGAACTTGCTGAGCTGCAGGGGCCGCTTTTTCAGCAGTGAACGATTCGGCCGCAACAGCACTGGCAGGAGCAGCAAATGCGGCAGCGTTGAATATAGACGACCCGTACAGTTGGTTGACTCTATCCGCAATGGCGGTTTGGACGGCTTGAGGGTCGCCCAAATTCAAATTGTTGAAATCGGGGTAAGTATAGCCAAGAGACGAAGTGTCCCGTGTAGCGGATGAGGCCCAAAACGTAGATTGGCTATTCCAGAACGGAGTAAGGGCTGAAAGTGGGTGACAGAACCTGGTGAGTAACCAAGCGTATATGGAAATATTTTGTTTTGCTTACGGGTGTTCTGATCAACCTGGGTAGACGCAGGAATGGTGAAAGTTCCCAATTCTGAGCTGCTCGGGGAAACCCAAACGCCAGGATTGAGAGCGGACCAGAGCTGGAGCATCCTATCTACATTGCAGTGATGCAAGAAGAAGATAGGATCGTAAGCTATTTAAAAAAGTTGTAAGTAAAGATATAAAGGGCCCGTTGGTTACAAGTTACCTGCTACAGCTGGGTTGGACATCTGGCCGCCCACGTCGACATGGATTCCGTCGTGAATGGCCTCAACACTGTTGCTCGTACTTCCACCGTCTCCAGCAGTGTGGTTGCTGAAGGCGGCCCAGTCATGGACGCGAGTCAACATGTTATAGGTACTAGAAGTGATGTCCGACTGCGATGATTGGAGAATACTATGAAGAAGTTTATGTCAATTGAAGTGAGGAGAGTGGCTCAGGTATTGCTTACGCTCTGAGACGATCGACGTTGTCCCGTGCACTGGCAGTCTGGGTCGTCGGCTGACGTAAAGTGGTCTTCCACAAGCTGGCGGGTCTCGGGAAAGATGGGTCAATGGGATGGAAGGTATAGTGATAGAGGGGATTGTCGACAGTGACCTTGTTGCCCTTTGGACCGGTGATCACAACTTGCCGAAGAGCAATGACTTCGTCAGGGGGCACAGCGTCCAGAGCCCAATCCCAGTGTGGGTGACGGAGCTCGTTTGCGGCTTGAATCCAAGCATCCTTATCGACCGTGTAAGTAGCGGCAATTTGCTTTGCATGCGATTGTATGATTTGCTAATTATAACGAACGGGACGTCAGTAAACGAACTATAGTACCCTGTGATTTGGTACTCACTTCATACAACACCATGTATGGCCTATGCCAGGTCGGGAACAAAACGGACCCATGAGTGCAGTACCCACCCCAAGTGGTCCTTGGGTTCCATGGGCGACTACCAACAGCACCATCCCACGGCCTGTATGGCAAACCGTGAATCTTTCCGACAGAAAAGAAGGACGGGACGTTGTCCTGGCTTTCGTTCTGCATGGCCTCTGTACAATTACTTCAGACACTACTAAAGGAACACTGCTGGGAAAACTCACGAAGACTCTGGACGAAGAGCGAGAAGAATTTGTCATTCGCGACGAAGTCTTTGATTTCAAGACGGTTCGGAGCACCGCCTGAGGCACCACTAATGACGAGATGGGACATCTTCACTGATACTGTACGAGTTGAGAGCGCAACCCCACAGGCTTATATACTGCCATCTTCGCATCTAGTCCCGAAAAAGTGGATCTCATAAGATACAAGTTTGGAGATAGGAGCTGAGCGCCGGAGGAAAAAGTATATCTGGTAAGCATCGACGTTGACTGTGGACCACTTTATTCCATGGTGTTGGACCGCAGTTTCCAGACGCAACATGATACTGAATTGGAGGTCTTGTCGTCACAGCAGTCATTAAATGCCTCAATTATAGAACTTGAAGAAGGTATTTTCGGATCCGCAAAGCAATGAATCGAGGGATATGCAGACCAGATACGCGTTCATCGGTATAATAACGACCAAAATAACAGGCCAGAGGACTTCGGGGTCGTAATGTCCCCAGGCAGGCAATGCTCTCGTGTTAGCAATGGCCCGATGGGAATTCAATAATATTGTGGCGCTTAAAGAATGCTATTAATACCGTGACATAGCTTGTACAGTATGCTGTAAAAATATATGGGTAGGTATTCCTGCTGTAACATATATGCACCTATGACCACTGGTACCAGTGCTATGTCCAATCTTGAAGCTTGAAGATGACAGTAATTTGAATCGTCTTCGAATTTTGAGAAGCGATAAGGAAGAAATTCCGTGCATGACGGAGCTCGAACAAGTACGTATACTGCGAACTAAATACAGTCGCTCTGCATTATGATACAGCAAGGAATACACCTCTCCGTCCGGGCCTCCGCAGCAGATATATTTACCTTACTAACTGTGGATTTAGTTTCTTCTTAAGTTTCACACCCCCTTCGAAGGACTTTGACCAGCATAAATGTCTCAATAATAGGATATGCATCTTAGAAAACAGCAGAATTCCACCGCAGTTCCAACGGAATCTTTTTCCAGAATCTGCCCAGTCCAGATAGCATGATGAACAATGAACATCCAATGCGTTGAAGGTTGGCGACGAGCGACAAATATAGTCTTTAGTCCATGAAATCGGTTCAGCAAGGTGACGTCAACAAAGCCGATCTTTCACTTATTATATCGGCCGATTCACAGACATCAAATGCCTCATACGCCTGGTGTGAATTTATGAAGAGACTAATATAGTACATAGAACCGATTATAGGGAATCAAGCATGACGACATCCACCTTCGCGACCGTGAGTTACACCATTGCAAAGCCTTCGTTCACCCGGAACCGGGAAAACAGCACCAGGTGGATAACTCAAAGGTGTCGCAAAGACGCTAACCTCAAGAGAACTAACATTCACAGGTTCCCCACCGGCCTACAAATAAATATTCAGTAATGTTTCGGACCAAAGAAAGAGAGGCGCATTACGCTTTGGACCCTCCAGTGAAGGTTGTTCTTGAGGTAGGGTTCAACGACATTGGGATCTAAAGAACTCAATCCAGAATGCCTGATGATCCCTTGGTTGAGATGCACGAAGCCTTCAACAACCACATCCACTTGAGAACGACAATTGGCGCATTGAGAGGCACTGGTGTTGGCAAATGCGTAGTGGGAGCCGACATAGTTGGGACTGATATTCCAGTCTTGTGGGTTATTGGGAACTTCACCGAGGAATAGCAAAATCCCGAAGCTACCACCAACTTCGTATTTCTTGACTTCAATACGAGCAGTCCAGTCAAAGAGCCCTTGGTTTGGAATATCTTCGCTATGAATGGGGGTGGTGTCGTGACAATGAGGTACTGACGCAATAGCTGGTTTGGAATCATGCGATGCAGCGGACGAAATAGATGCCGAATTCGCTGAAATATCTCGTGCACCTGTGTTTCTAGTCTTTACTGGAACATTAGCCGCGAGGTTGTCGGTGGCGAGAGCATTCATAAATGGACCACCCCAAGGAAGTTGACCCATTCCGGGGAAGGGCTGACCCAAAGGAACACGGGGTATGCCACCAAACGGGTTTCCTACAAATACAGGACCACCAAATGGAGGAATCCCGCCGAATTGAGGATGGGGGGAAAGTGGAATCGAGGGTGTAGGAAAGAGTGGGATAATTGGACCGACTGGAGTAACTGGGCCAATTGGGGTTATGGGACCAACTGGGCCCACTGGAGTAATTGGACCCACTGGAACTGGGATAATTGGACCCACTGGAATCGAACCTGACGGAATTGGACGCAGGCCGCCGTTGAAGATGGACGACCCGTATAACTGATTCACCCTATTCGCTATGGCCGCTTGAACAGCCAGAGTATTGTTTAAATCTAGACCATTAAAATCAGGGTAGCTATACCCAAGCTTGGTCGTGTCTTTCAAAGCAGATGAGTCCCAGAATGAGATTTGACCGTTCCAGAAAGGCGTCAGAGCTAAGTCAAGGCGTCAGAAGTCATGCAAAGCCAGAATGGACGGGTTACTGACCTGTTGATTGATCGACTGGAGTGAAGGCCGGAATGGTATAAGTTCCACTTTGGGCTTGGTTGCGGGTCACCCAAACACCAGGGTTGAGTGCAGACCAGAGTTGAAGCAGCCTATCAACGTTGCAATGATGCAAAAAGAAGATTGGATCAAAAGCTTTTAAAGGTTATCAGCGGAGGAGAGAAAATCGGATACGTATAGAAATATACCTGCAACGCTTGGGTCTGACATCTGTCCTCCAGCTCCAACATTGCCATGAATTCCGTCATGAATAGCTTCAAGACTGTTGCTCGTGCTCCCGCCATCACCTACCGTGTGGTTACTGAAGGCAGGCCAGTCGTGAATACGGGTCAACATGTTGTAAGTACTGGAGGTAATATCCGACTGGGCGGCTTGAAGAACGCTAAGAGTAACGTCAGTTCTAAACTAACAAACGTCAAGCGCAGCCACTCACTTCTTGAGACGAGAAACGTTATCGGTTGCATTGGGCCCTTGTGTGGTTGGGTGGCGTATGGTGGTAGACCAATTTCGGAACGGCGATGGAAACGACGGGTCGACAGGATGGAAGATATAGTGGTACAAAGGGTTACGGACAGCAACTTTCTGGCCGTTGGGTCCAGTGATCACGACTTGTGGCATTGCAATAACTTCATCAGGAGGGACGGCTTTGACAGCCCAGTCCCAGAAAGGATGGCGAAGCGTCTGAGCAGCCTGCTTCCAGGCATCTTGATCGACAGTGTAAGTCGACGCAATACGCACGGCATATGACTGTATGATTTGCTGTGGATGTCGTTGTCAGTGTCTAGGTTACACGGAGTTCGCGGAAAGCACTACGGACTTCGTGCAGCATCATATAGGGCCTGTGCCAAGTTGGGAACAGGACCGACCCGTGGGTACAATAACCACCCCAGGTGGTACTTGGGTTCCAACCCTGGCCGCCAAAGGCATCATTCCATGGCTTGTATGGCAAACCATGTATTTTGCCGACCTGGAAGTAGGACGGGACGTTGTCCTGGTTGTCCTGCTGCATAGCCTCTGCAACATGAATTCAGTATGAACACGTATGATATTAAAGAAATAATGCGCACGAAGTGCCTGGATGAAGAGGGAGAAATATTTCTCATTCTTGACGAAATCATTGATTTCAAGACGATTAGGAGCACCGTTGGAAGCACCAGTGATAAGCAAACGAGACATTGCTGGAAAGTTAATGCCATATCCTGCGGTCCTGAGGTCCTTTATACCTCTGAGTGCCTGTGATCTCGATTATGGAAGGAGTATTAATGACTGCTTGCTTGTTGGACCGTGACGGGGAGAGGCCGGGAGGAGCATTGTGAGTTGCGTGGGATGACAATATTCGTCCCATTCACACACGTATATACAGTATTGATCAATGAAAGGCCGGTAGCATCATGGTAGCTTTAGAACTTAGAAAGTCAGGTAGAAGTCCGGGCGAAGGTGTATATTTCCCGGGCCGGCACACGAAATTGGAGTGTGGGGAACCAAACGCCAACTTCTCTACCGAGTGCCGCAACGAAAGTATATTTATTGACTCAATGGAAGCTGTCGCTGCACTATCTGGTACTATACCGAGGTCAATGCGGGGAATACACAACCCCGAGAGCTGTTCCTACCTAACGGGAATGTATGGAAGGAAGGAGATGTTTACCGTTATGTAAATTACAGATGCGGAATTATAAGAAATTAATAACGTCGCCAGGTCGCCTCGAAGGGCCAGCTTCGGCATTGGGTTCTATACCTCCACGTCCGGAGGACTTGCCATTCCGCGTCGCATCAACCATCTCAACATCTACAGATGAAGCGTGCCCGAAATCAGGTTCCTCACTAGGCGGTAACAAATACTCCAAATCCTCGTACAAATGAGGAAAGAGGATAGCCAACATATCGTCGACCTTATAGATAAAGTCCCCTTTGTGTTTCGCTTTGCGCTTCTCGGGATTGTCGATGATTTGTTCGCTTTCATTGGCGAATGGAGACACGCTGATTGTTCCAATTGAGTTGTCCTTCGTGTATAACGAAAGTCCTTTGCGGGCCGCAAGGTCAAGAATATTGCGCTCGACCGTGTCTTCTGCGTAATAACAGTACACTGAACAAAACATCAGATATCAAACTGGTGCATTCTCAAGGCCATACCCTCAGTTGGACGAGTTTGTCCCAAACGATCAATGCGAGCGATAGCTTGAACTTCAAACGTGTGATGGACGACGCTCTCTAGTAGGAAGACCCGGGAAGCACAAGTAATGTTCAACCCTGCATTTTGTCTTTCACTATGTTAGAAATTGCATGAGCACCAAGTAGCAACATTAATAGAAAAAGTAGAATCCGTACCCGTCTAACAGTAAGACCAAAGTTTCAGGGTCTTTCCTGAATTTTTGAATGGCATTGCTGCCTTTCAAAGATTGATCGAGGCGTAGACACTTGATACCATTCTCAGTCAAAGCAACATCGACAACTATAACCAAAGTCAGAGTTGCCTGCAATGTCAATCAGGATGTTCGCACTGACTGTGTAATGAATCCGCCCATGCGGAGAAAATGATGCTCTTCGCACCAGCATCGGCATGTTTGAGATAACAAAGATGGCGCACGAGGGCCTGAACCTTGCTACCATAATCTCCAAACGTTTCTATACCCTGGATCTCGTCAAGAAGTGACGGACCTGCCCGGTATTACATAAATAAAAAACATCCTGAGATGACTGGGGCTCACTGATTCTGTTGTAGATGATTTCCCGACGGGATCTCGGTAAGGGTTCATCCGAAACAACTTTACGAGGCTGTTCGACCTCAACTTTGGTGGGGGCATCTATCCTGAAACGCTGAATAGCTTCCAAGTCAATGCCGACTCTATGGGTGTACAGCACGAGGTCAGGATAACCATTCCTTGGAAAAAGAATGACCATGACGCACCGACAAACGGGACAAGTTTTGTTGCTATCTTTCGAAAGCCATGCTTTCATGCAAGCCTATAAAATGTCATTATCGTACGCAAACTAATTGAATGACCCTACCTCGCAAAATACATGTGCACTGAAATCATTTTCAATATTCATCATGTGTATGTCAATGGATTCAACTTACCAATGAGTGATGAAACCTCGAATAAAATCACACCGACATAGAATACAAGCTTGATCTTCGTCAAAATCCTCATCATCCTTTATCTGAGAAAGGTTCTCCAGATAACGTTGTCTAGCACGAGTCGTGTTTATCTTCAACTCGAGTCCCGACTTTTCTGTAAAGCAATCTTGAAGCGCGATCTCGATCGAGGGTTGGTCCCATTCCACGTCTATGACGGAGTCCGATATTTCCTGGAGCTGACGGAAGTACAACACCCGCTGATTGAATGCCTTTCGAATAAGAGCAATGTCTCCTTCCAACTTGTCAAAGAGAGTTGCTGGGTTTCAAAATATGAGTGGAACATCGAATGATTTTGAAAGTGAATCCTACACTGCTCATTCATAAAGTGGCGAATTGTCCCAATTGCATCCTTCACGATGACCTTTTCTGGATGGCTATCAGGCGTAATTCGGGTATTAACAGCAGTGAGGTCAACCAGAATCTACGATACGCCTGTGATTAACGTGTGAAATTCAGCCCGAGTGACCCAGACTTACGCTCTTAATCGCCCTTCCCTTCAGACGGAGTAGAATGTCCTTTCGTGCTATGGAAAGCTCAGAAAGCAGAACTTCTTGTTCGGGTAGTAGCTCAGCCCTTTCTTCAAATTCCTCGCCTTCGACTTCGTCTTCGTCTTCCCGCACTGCGGCGGCTTTCATTGCAGCCTTTGTTTTTCGATACTTTTTCTCTCGCACTTCGTGCTCCGCCAAAAGAGTACGCTCACTGGTGAGGGCCTGTCGTCTGTCTGCCAGTAGCGCTGCATAGGCTCGTAGGTAAGTATCCGCTTCTCCCTGTTCGTCGAGGGTGCGCTGATATTCTTGCCCGTCCGCCGCCTCACTGCCGTGAGCAACAAGAGGCTTAGTCAATAGCTCCAGAATATGTTTTCTCCATTTCCAAAGAAGTTCAGCTTGCTCATTAAATACTTCTTCAATCATGGCGTTGACTTCTTCCATCTTTCCCGCGAATGAGAAAAACGGTTTCAAATGAAAGCGATGGGCTCACCAAGATGGCAGACCGGACACCACCTTGATCCAGAAGAGGAAGATCAATTGTTATTTCGAGAAGAGTCAAGTTTTTCCGAGCCGCGTTCGTGTCTAACATATGAGTGGCCATCTTGGCTTCCTCCTCCGGCCCTGGATGATTTAACCATGTTAATCATAGAGCGACGGTATAAACCAAGGGGATACCTTTAAGTAGTTGGCGACGTAGTTCCTCGGCAACTTCATATGCAGCATCTTCTTCTGCTGATTTGCCAAGAGCGTGATATACGTCTCCTTGCAAAAATTTCACCTTGTGCAACAACAGTGAGCCTTCACGGAGTCTTTGTTTGATTCCCTTCCTCTGGGTCCGGTGTTCATCCCCAGCAGGAGTCTTGGGAAGACCTAACCCCTCTTCATCGGCTTCACTGTCCTCATCTTCGAAATCATCAACGTCGGTGGTCATCCTTCCCTTTCCCTTCCCTGTTTGATCAACCTTGGCTTGTCTAACTGTTTCTGCCTTCAGCGCCTTCCTCTTCAGATCGTGATCAGCTAATACATCACGAAGTTCTTTGATGAACCTCGAAACATCTGTTTCCGCCTCTTGCAGTCTGTCGCGGGCATGTTGGTGCCGGTTCTTATCCTTTTCATCATGTTGTAGCAACTGAACACTCTTCACCACAACTTGAATCTAAAGGGGCGTCACGCTCAGTGCTCAGCCTCCACTGGAATAATGACTTGCCTTCGTTTTCCAATCGTCCATCATGTTTTTCCAATTCTGATCTCTCATTGTCTATATAACAAAGGGTTAGAAGCAAACAACTGCGGTGGGAGGCATGGCCGAACCTGAAGAACGTCATCCATAGATTTTAAGGCGCCAGCTTTGAAAAGACCATCTTTCTTCCTTTGGATCTGACCGACCTGAACGAAGATGAAATTATTCTTAAAACCCAACATTCTGAATAAAAAATACCTGAGGGTGAGTACATATACCACGTAGACGCCTTATGGAGGCTCGAAGGAGATTTCCGTCAACTCTCCACCCATCAGTCGCAGCAACGCCCCGAGCATCAAAGCCGAGTTCAAAAAGTATCGTCTCGAGGGTTTGATCATAGACCTTTTTACAGGTTAAACAATATGCTTGCATCAAGTTATCGAGCTTACATGTCGTTCCACTTTCCCAAGCTCGATTCCCACAAGGTAGCGTGTTTGTTTCGGGATAGTAAGCTCTGATGTGAGACCTGCCTTGGCCGTTCTATGAAAGATCAGCAAGGTCCGAATGTTGGTAGAAGGGATACCATACCTGATACCATAATGCTGAATGAAAGTACCAAATTCCCTTGCGAATCCAGGTTTAAGCAATCTATTCCACAGTCGAAGACCGCCCACGAATTTATCAATGCGCAAGAACCTAAGATTAATGAGCAACGGACAGGCAAACTATGAATAGCAATGCACTTTAAGACATGAATCAGATCAGACATTTGCGCTTTAGCTGGAGTTCCAGAAACGGCTAAGGAGGAAAGTCGCGGAATGTAAGATACCATCTCCCTGAAGAATCAGAATCAACAATTTGAGCCGCAACACAGAAAATGCAGAACTGACGCAGCTTGTCCACCGCCTACCATTTGAACTTCGTCCATGACGACCCGCTTCCATTTGACCAAAACCAACGGACTGCGACTCTGTCCATAAGTGCCATAGTCGGCATCTTCTCTTCTTGGACGATCTGCTGGAGGACGAGCGACCCATATCTCTGATCGAAGAACAGAGTAAGTGGTTATCACGACATCATATTGATGAACATATTCCGCCCAATCCACCACCTTCTCCTTGGTCTCGGATACGCTCTCGAAATCATCGGTCGAATCACTATCATCGTCATCGAAGTCGGCCTTTCTTTTCGCTTTTGCTTTCCCTTTCGCTTTTTTTGTCTTCGGTTTTTTCTTCTTTGTTAAAGAGGCTACTCGTTTGATTTCCCTGTCGCTTTTGTTGATAGGAACTTTTAATTTGCACCATCCATCGTAAATGAGGACCTTAAGCGAAGGCGCATTGTTGACAAGCTCGTCTATCCATTGAGAGACAAGTGAAGGAGGAGTTATAATCAGACTTGACTGAAGAGAGTTCAATAATTTTTAAAATCGAAAAAGAACATAAACACCTTGACAGCTCTGACATCTAAACTGGCAATATCATCCCAAGTCATGAGGGAAGGATTCCAACTCGGAGGTGAAGGGTTTAAAAGAATAAGAGCTATGGTTTCGAGCGTCTTTCCCAACCCAGGTTCTTCTGCCAGCATTCCCCCGTGGATAACTGGGAAGTCGGGTTGCTCGTCGATAAGGTCACCGCTCAGGGGATTGAAGTACAGTGTATAGTTACCAACTTGGATTTCTTTCCAAAAAGAAAAGGGGGCACGCGAAGATTGAGAATCGATGGAACCACTTGGTAAGACAGACATGCCTTCCCTTTCAAGTAGCCACGCGACGCTGCGACATTGGAATGGGAGAAGAGTAGGGAGCAGTACCTCCGGCTGCATGAAACGCGTGGCTTCGTCGGAAGGCAGAGGAGGTGCAGGCCCCATAACATTGTAAAAAGTAGAAACGGTAATGGGGTCGTCTACTCTGTCTGACATAATAGAATCTTCTCCAAAAGCGACACGAAAGACTCGGCGTTGCGCATCTTCATGAGCGATTATTTCCCGTTTGAGGGCCCTCTTGCGCATAATATACTCTGTAGCCCGAGGAAGTGCTAGAGATACAACCATTTCGAGTTGAAGGCACAAGGGGAAGTTGGAAAAATCCTTGGTACTGGGTACAGTTGGGAGAACGACTTTGAGATGACCACTGAGACTAATTTTCCCCGCATCTTGAAGCATACGGCAGGCTGAAAAGAGGTCGTTTGAAGCCAGTTCAGTGAAATCGTGTGATGGTCCATCAATCGTCAGCAATGGGAGAAGCAAAAGCCACTCGGAAGTAGATAGGTGAAACTTTGTTCCTGCAGGGAGGGCAACGATACGCCCATCGTAGTCCCCAAGGCATATTTCACCTAGGTCGATGGCCTCCACAGATGATTTCGAAGAGCTTAGGTTGTAAAGCACTTCCGATAACGAACTGTCTTCGTGGTCCCATAGTTTCAGAGTCTGCATATCTTCGTCGCGGCTTCTTTCCGAGTTTTCCTTGGTGTATTGAATCTCAGCAACATGGCGAAAAATAGGAAAAACTACGTCGCTTCCTCCAGTACAATTTTCAGCCAGCCGCACAGGAGGATAACCTTCGGATGCACTTGCTGGAATTTCAGAAGAATCACTCTCGGATCCATCGAAATCAGCGTCGTCCTCAGATCCCTGGGATGTCTTCGCGCGCTTTGAGCGGTGTTGTATTTGTATGGTTTCAGTAGCCTTCCGCTTTCCAGAGATGGATACGCGTTCTTGATCTGGTACCGCAACAGACAGAAGTTTGGTCAACAGTGCGACATTGAGTAGAGGTCGAAAATCCCTTTTTGAGGTGGGCCATATCTGACTGGCTGGTGTACGTATGCATTCTACGTGTTTGGAAATAGTTTCATGCATTGGAGGATCCGTTCAGGGTCCAGACAGATGGGGGAAGGTAAGAAAAATGCCTGCAATGACTCGCACACACGGTCACGCAGTTTGCACATGACTAATTCGGTCCCGCAATTCGGATGTTTCCGATATTAGGAAGTTCTTTTTGCTCAGGAAAAGCGAAGGGACGCGCAACACAATATGTTATCCAACATTGTGACCCTATCCACAGCAAAATCATAGGTTCTACTCAAGGATATAATCGTGCGCGGCCTTAGACGTGCCATCAGCGTGATATAATAGAATTAGAAAGCAAGTCAAGAACATCATAGACTACTACTCATCGGCCTTTTTAATTGAACTCTCTCGCCCAGCGTCCTTCGTCCTCAGTTCTCTTCTTCTTTTGACATCCCAATTATACACCCGAGCTGTATTCACCTCCATGATCGTGAGTTGCTCCCGCAAAAACTCGAGATCTTCAATCGTATTGTTCAGACTCGTCTGAGCAATTGCTAATTTCGTTTGTAACAGAACGATCGCTGCAGGAATTTTGTATGACAGCATAACATTTGCCTGCAGAACTTGTGAGACAATTTTAAGATCGATTGTGAGGACGCACCCCAAGCCATAAATAAACAGTGTCAGTATCCTCTAGTTCTGCTTCTGCGTACAGTGTGTCGTTGAGTTCAAACGTTGTTTTGAGAGGTGCCATCGAGCCTTCCTCGACCTCGTCCAGATCATCATCTGCTTCACCAGATTTGGCTTTGCTTTTCTGAATGATGAATTTCATATCAAGGGAACAATCCAATCACTAAAGAAATAATACTTACTTGCCTTTCTTGCAAATACTCAACCATATCAAACGTTTTTTGGATATCCGGGATTTTTTCCTCCAAACTGGTCCGTCGTTGTGTTAGGGTAGATTCCATATATTTGTACTTGCTATCTTCGAGTTCAAGGAATATCCAGATTGCACAAACAGAAAAGGGCCGTACGCTATTGCCTCTTGGAAGCTTTTCAACGTTACTTCCACTTCAGCGTCTTGATCAAGATACTGCGAAACATCTGCCTGAAACCAGATCAGGAAATCAATTTGATTGGAAATAAAAACATACGATAAACGGTGCCTTTGGTATACCTCTAGGATTCTTTTCTTCGAAAAGGTCCTTCCCTTTAGTTGCCATGACCAAAGAACGTTCCCGGGCCGGTTTTTCGAATCTCCGCCTTTGTAGGTCACATCTGTCACACTCGACGGCCATCTTCCACAACAAGGATTTTTTCCTTCACCAACATGTCTCCAAGGTCGTATCCATCCGGTCATCTTGTGTCCCTGCCACAAGAAACCTATTGTAACGGCTCCGTATATACCCACTCACCATCATCGAAAGCTGTATCCACGATGAAGGAATATTCCA
>Ga0307517_10010210_pt1 | contig 13175 bp, 22 predicted proteins | sample 23_EM_MG_FD_194515 | JGI IMG/M metagenome (GOLD analysis project Ga0307517, IMG submission 194515) | Populus trichocarpa ectomycorrhiza microbial communities from riparian zone in the Pacific Northwest, United States - 23_EM | ecosystem: Host-associated > Plants > Roots > Unclassified | place...
TGATGCCTTTTATGCATCCTGATAATATTTTTCGCCTGATGTTTGCACCCCACAAATTAATAGGCTGCTCACGCGTACCAGGACCGAGTGTGCTGTGAGGTCTCCCCACTCCATCGAATACGATGGCGCCTCCCCTTCCAGGAAAAGAGTCCAAGATTGGGCTAAAGTCCTTGCGTGGTTTCAATCGAGTTCGAGACGTTATATTGCCCCGCCCGCATCCGCATGCTCTCCCTGAAACCAGTACCGCCAATATACCCGCTGACGATCGATCTCGTTCAATTCCTCACCTTTCTCAGCATTCTTCTGGGACCGATAAAGTTGGCAAGGCAGCAAATCGTTGTCAAGACACTATCCCTCCAAGATCCCGCCCATCCCACCAACTAATTTCTCTCCCTGAAACTAATACTATAAAATCAAGATGGCTTGGGGTGTGACAAGGAGCGGGCTCGTGACAGCGCTCCAGCTTCTGGAAAGGAGCGCAGATGAGTTTCCTCTTCTCAAGTCAGCTGTCGGTGGATTAGTCATTTGTCTGGATCTGGCAGTACATCACGCTTGTGGGTTCAACACTCCTTACCATGTCTAATTCATATCACAGGTAGTCGCAGGGAATGATGACGAATACGAAAAACTGATCTCACAATTATGGCAAACACGCTGGCCCCATATGTGATCCGTCTTGTCACAGAAGATGTAAGCGGCAGCGTTGCACGCATTATATGCTCGCCCAGGTGTAGGGTGTTAGTGACAGATAAGTCAATGCAGAATTGACAATCACCGGCCGACAGCAAGATCGCAGCAAGACAATGGGAACAGTTGAAGCGAATCAGGACCAGGGGGATATAATCCAGCGATATCGTTGGATAGAGTCATTGTTTCGTCAACTGCAGGTGAGTACCCGACCATTCATATACAATCAGTGTATCTGACGGCCCGATCAGTCCTCAAATTTGGGAAGATACAAAAAAATTACGCGAGGAAAGCAAGTCACGAGTCCACACTCAGATGGGTCTTACGCTGACAATCCACTGCTAGACACCATTACTTAATACCCTGTCCCCAGTGTTTGATGTTCGATATAACCCCAATTGTTCCATGGCCGTCAAGCGACGCGGGTGTACAACGGAGACGCGCACAAGTCGACCGGAGCCTGGGATTCGTAAGAAGATGTTGGCGCCTAGATACTCGCGCTCTGTACTACATCTGCACGATATCGATGAATGGATCGTGGAGGGAAAATGTATATTTGGAACGATGTCACCACCCCTTCAGCGAACGACATAGAATGGCTTGCAAAACGTGCCGGAAAGTTGTTCATTTATGCGCCGACCACTGTACGATATATTTCTCCAGAGTCGGTACTGGGAACCAAACAGCATAGCGATCTCAAGAAATTATACACGAGCATCCTTTCTGGAGCTGCCGACCCTGAGCGCCTCGAAGAGCAGGAGATGATTGATATTCTGCTCACGCTGAGGACGGTGATATGCGCAAAGGAACCAATGACTGTCGAAACGCTGGCGTCTCTTCTTAGTCTCACAGAAGAGCGAGTTCGACTTTCATTAGGGCCACTGCGGTCAATATTGCCTGTGCAAGACAGTACACATGGACTGGTCTCCCCCTTTTCATGCATCTTTCGCTGACTATTTGTTTGATAAACTTCGATCCGGTGACTTCCACTGCAAAGCGACCGAGCATAGTGAAGTCCGATTCGGGGAATAGAAACGAAACTAGAGGATTACCTCCCTGAATTCTGGCATCCTTTGCGTCTCATGTATGTGTCTCTTGTGTGAAGTCGGGTTTTCAATGGCAATGGAGCCAGAAGAAAGTGGACAGATTTTACAATTTCATCCTGGATGGTCCATTACTCAAGTCATCGTCGGACTGGTTTGTCAATCTGGATAATGATCTGCCCTCCTCGTGAGTCTAGAATTGACGCCTTGTAGTTGTTTCTTTGATTTTGTGTTGGATGACTAGCGACGCCAGAAACCGTGCCGATCACGTCGTCCTACAAACGCAAACACATTGGCGGTGCGACTGAGATTGGAATTGGAATTGGGAAGATCCATGCAATGTGGGCTTGAATGCCTGCTATGAAAGCCGACTGCTTGGAATATCTTCCAATGTGCCACTATAATTTACAGAATGAGGCGTACTCACAACAGGAAGATGGGCGGAGGGTCCAGCATGATTTTATGCTGGTCAAGCTCTTCTCATGTTGTATCCATCTTTTGACCATTTACCGAATCCACCGATGCAAGACCGGATTTTGGTTTCGCGATGTGTCCTCGTTATGGTTATGGCATCCTGATGCATATTTTATTGCTGAACGAGTCGCAGATACAGGCCTTATCACAGTATCGGGGAAAGGTAAGTTGCTACGAAGTGGGATATTTTTAACAATAGCGACACCAAACAGCGGGTTGCTTGTAAAATGTCGGCCATGGTTACCCGCATACCATATAGTACCAATGAGCTTCCTGATTACGAGGACAGGACAAAAAACGGCCAGAACTTTTGGTCTGGGAAGTGACGCATATTCTCTGACCCCATATATTATTCACATATTCGCAATCATCGCACAGCGATACCGCGTTTCCAAAGATAATGCTTGAGAGATCAATACTTCCCTTGGATAAATGTGTCATGCCCATCATCAAGAGGCCAATAGAGGTTGCCGGGTGTCTGCGTCCATCTAATCAGGGTATACACAAATCCGAAGATACCGGCAAGATACGTCGTCATAATTACTTTTGAAACCGCTCAGAATGGAAAGGACCTTGAAAAAAAAAAGTTACGAAGGCTCACCCCACTTCCATTTCCTGAACTTTTGTAGTTCATATCCTATATCAGGTACACCCATAATGTTGCAGAAGATGTGGGCGGAGATTGTAGGCCAGACAGACCCCGTACGGAGGAAAAGATAGGAAACGTGAAAACCGAATAGAATCGTGTACGTGAGCTGGAACACTGAAAAGGTATCAATTCCAATTGAGGTAATTGCATGACAGCTTTCATACCGCATGAAATGATAGCACGTTTCGCTGCAGCTGTATTACGACCGTAGCGATTGTATGTGTCCCAAGCATGATGGACGTGGGCTGAGAACGATAAAAGTAGGTAGGAAAAATCTTTGCTCGTAACTGGAGGCAGCTTACCGAGTCCAAAAGTCAGTGGGGCTAGGAGAATCATTCTTTTTTTGGATATGCCGGCAAGATGGTATATGGCAAGAACACAAGCACGGAAAACAATTTCTTCTGTTGTGGGACCCTGTCAAACAACCAAAGTTGGAAAATATCAAATGCATTCATGCCCGAAACTCACAACACAATAATTCCGAATGCCCTGTATAGTGAAGAACCTTAGACGTACGTGGGTGTTCCAGGTCCAATTCTCTTGGCCTGGCAATTGACCATCCAGGAATGACCCAAATAGAGGGCCGAGGAATAAGATCGGTGTTACAAAGTGAGCCGCGTACGATCGAATGTCAAAAAGGAGGAAAGGTCCTGGAGGTAAGAAACCAAGGCGAAGTAGAGTAGCATCAAATGCACTATCAAACTTGAGGTACAGAGAATAAAGGTCAGAACGTTGGATCAGAAGAGGGAAAGCTACCATTCCGTCAGAGCACGCCCAGAGGACCACAAACACCGCTAGGCAGCATGCAAGTGTAGCAAACATTACGACGATGATTCTGGCGCGTATTACATCTGGGTCGTCCCTCCATCTCTCGTTGTCCAGCTTTCCTCGTGGAGTCTTTCCGTCTCCGTCATATTTTACAGAAGCAAAGATAACGCGAGCATTTTTTGACAGATAGAGACTCCCAACGTAGGCAGCCGCGAATGAGAAAGAAATAAAAAAAGCTGAAGTCGTCGAAAGGACTGGCCGCGTGAAAAGGAGCATAATGTGACGGTTGTGACAATTGTGACTCTAAAAGTTCCCGACCAATGCCGGGTGTTGTCAACCTCCCAAATGCACGCAACAGTCATCCGCCGCCAACTTGGGGGAATTGTTCCCCCTAAAATTGCTACGCCAAAGCTCGTTGTACGATTATTCATCTGAAGGTGCTTCACATTTTGGTGACATTCTTTTCCAGTCTGGTGGATCGGGGGCTGGTCTGCAACCTCTCGTCAACTTTTATTCGAAACTGCCCAAGGGTAATGCAGTCGCTAGTGTCAGCGGGATAAAGGGACGTTATTTCTCTGGTGCTAATGCATCTGGAAAGCCATTGGTTGCTCTTATTTTTGGCATCTGGGCCATTAGTTATACTATTGACTATAACAGTGCGTTGACCAGTCTTTTCTTGTTGAGAATAATTTTCTGACCATTCTTTATTTCTTAGTGCACTTGAGTACGTCCTTATATGATCTTCAAGATATCACATCCTCAAAGCACACACACAGAACACCACAAAAACCATGCACACTAGAACCATCGAACATTCGTTCTCATAATGGAATTAGAGTTTCCCAATCAATTATTCCTTTATTCTGGTCTCCTGTCTTGAATGTTCGACCGATTATTCTTGATCTGAGAGCTCGGATTGCCGACCATCCAGGGCTGAACTTCAGCCCCTTCTAGCCCGTGGGAGCACCAATATTGAAATCTCACCAATTGTTCTAGAATCCGATTTTTTGGCGTCTTTCGCAAGTTCATAAACCAGACCCGGCGATTTACCCAGACTCGACGAAAGACCGAGTCTGAGTTAATTCGACAAGGCCACCATCGAGAATGTCCCGACTTTGGTGCATACTAATCATTGTGGCTTTCGCCCCTGTGACATTATCTATGAGGTATTCATTGCGTCTGGGGTGATAATCTGTCAGTTAAAGTATCTGGACCAGGTACACATCTATTTGAATTTGTTCATTCCGCAGCGGGCATTGAATCACGTTCCTTATCAAGTGGGCGTCGGGGACAAACTCAGCTGATCATAGCAGTTGGAGTTTCACTGTCAACACTGAATTGGAAACTAAAACTGGCTCCTTCCACTCGTTTGTGGGCGGCAGCCTAATTTATATTTGCTAAAACAATTTTAGTCTATCAAGTGACTATTCCATTGAATCCGGTCGAAAACGAAAATGGGTCGACATAATCTTATTCAGCCTTTGTTCGCCTTGAAAGACCAAATCTGGTATTATTGGGACCACCACAATTGAGCATGTGGTAAAAGAAGTGTGCTGGCATTTAGGCAGGCCTCAATTGATTGTGAATATCATCATCGTCCAAATGTAAAGACATATTAACAGTTGCAGACACGTCTATCATATATACACGGGGTCTAGCAATGGAAAGTATAGTCAGGTGCACCTCAGATTCAGGGGAGAAGGCGTAGGTTGCACTAGGACACTGGGAAAGGGGATGGATGGGGATTTGATGGGGATGAAATATATTTTGGTGAAGAACAAGCAGACCTTTTCGAGGCGACTTATCGTTCATGATTGTAGGGGAACGCCCTCGGCTTTGGCCTTGGCTGCTCGACAAGGAAAGCAGAATTCGTCTACAGAGTCAACGTCCTTCTGTATTTCATGGTCGTAGGTCTGCCCAGGTTCAACACCCCAAAAACAAAAGTCCTGGTAAAGAGGAGGGTTATATGAAGCAAAATGTATAAACTCGCCGTCAAGCAGGTACGCAAAACGCACGACTTGCAGTAGGGTTTGTGAAAGATGCTTTTTTCGCACTTGGAACTGTTGCAGTCAGCAATTGCGAGTATTGAGTGACGTTGAAAATGCTGTTATATAAAAAATGAGTAGGTTGCAAGACGTTTGTGTACTGGTGTTGAGCTTACTCCACAACTCGTCCATCGGGTGCCTTCACTGGGAAGAAAGAAATTGACATGAGCGTCAGTATGATGAAAACAAGGCGTTTACGCACGCAATTCGTCGGCACATAGTGAGCTGGTCGGTGGCTGAAGGGTAGGGGGAGCCGGGGTGTAGTGGCGTAATAGAAGGGGATTTTATAGCTGAACATTGTCGTGGAAAGTCGGGAAGCCCTGCAGGCTGATGCCAAATTCAGTGGATCTACGTCGCGATCTTGCACAACACTCCGCAGTGACATAGGCGATTTCCGAAATGTGACTGAAACACGCTGTCTCTTATACCCAACAGAATGACAGGTGTATGAATGGACAAACAAGCCATATTTGTTAAGACGCCAGGAGACTGGTCAAAAAGGACATAGGACCGCACCAGTCGAATATTACTCTAATGCCAACCCGGGAAGCTTTCGAAGAGAAGCTGACACGGTTCTCGACAAACAAATTGAGGAAGGCACAAGATAACGTTATCTGTGTGGCCCGAGGCAGATCCGTACTTTCAGAATGTCTTCTTGAAAATAAGTCAATCCAGGACAGTGTCATATGTATTTTGAACTCTGCTGACATTAGGAATATAGTATTAGGCTTGTTATGTCTTCTCTGACGTCAGGTCTACGACGACAAATTTCCTGGTCAAGAGGTTGAAAATACTGCCGAAAACGAACGCTATCAAGGAACAGGTGAAGATGATGACGTTGTAGGGCATGCTGAAATCAGGAGTGGCGAGGTCAACCAGAAGATTGGATGTGTATACCCTTCCATGTGCGAGATACGCGGAATTGTTTGGTTCCAAAGGAGTGAAAATAGCTGGAGGAAGGTCCCATCCCCTTTGGGCATCCGGTTGGTGCTCGGTGTATCTGAGGAATGCCTTCGTCACATCCATGGTGATGTGAACGGTTGCTTTGGGCGGAACTGACAAAACTGCTTGGAAGGTTGTTGGTCGTGAGTGCGCAATGGGTGGTATATACGTGAAATTTGAAATGATCCCTTCTGTCGTATGATGTTACTGATCAGCCCAGATAGACAAAGCGGAGGGAGACACACCTTGTAAAACTCCGTTGATACGTGATTCCAAGGTATGTAAATGGAACTGAACAAGCCAAGGCATTGTTTCTAGGTAGAGTGCATGGACTGTTTCAGAACGGCGATTCGTTATTGACACAGAAAGTTGTCCCCATGCTTGACTAGAACCCCTGAGTGTTCGTCTTACCGAAAATGGTGTCGAATCGGATCGGTATTCCAATGCTTTCATGAAAACTTTAGGAACAAGTGAGAATGATCAAAGGTAATTGCAGCTCACGATACGAAAAGGAATCCTTCCATATCAATTTCACAAGAAGAGGCTCATTTACTAGAAGAGAAGATCAGTAAACCAAGGAGGAAACGACTATCCCACATACTGGTTTTAACGTCATATGTTGCCATACTCCCGTTCACTATCGAAGGCTCGGGTTTGATGGCGTAAACGGCGTTCTGAGGCAATGAAATGTGGATCTCGCTTGTTTCTGCAACGGGGCAAGCATTATCAATAGTTCGATCGAAAAGCGACTCGAACGACCAATCTTGTTTTGTTCAAGTCAGCTATCGAATATTTTAAGAGAAATGAAGGTCACCTTGCTTGTTTCCGAGGGCAGATCGCAGCGGATCGAAAACGGAGAGGAAAGTAAGCCTGAGCTCAACGCCCTGTTCTTCACGCCATAGCACATGGACACCCATGCCGTGCCAATCAGCGTCGAACAAGCGATGAGGATTGAGCAAGCTAGCAATACCCGACAAAGACTTGCAAGGAAGGAGTTTGAGGAAAGGAGTGAGATTTTCGGTGCACACATTTTCGGATGGCAAAGATGCATGTCTAATTTGGTGAGGTGCGCCCCACTTGGGAAGAGAGCCTTCTGGACGGAAAGATTGAGAAGGTGATGTTGTTCGCAGGTCGTCCATTGAGCCGAGGGAAGCACAGAAGAGGCCAGCGAGGGCATTTCGCAAACCTTTCCAGCGTTCATCTACTCTGTTGGATCACCGGTTGAGCAGCAGCTTTTCGGGTTGTGATGCTGCTTACGTCTGAGATGGACCATCTCCCATCCATGCCCACAGTTCAGCACCTGTGCCCACTCCACTCTCCTCAGGGTATCCCCATCTATCGTAGTTCCAGTTCCCGGCGTTAAGAGAGAGGTGAAGCTCTGTGACTGCGTATTCGCGCAATATCTGCCCAAGGCTAAGAGGAAACAAAGTGTAATGTTGGGCTGTATGACGAGTTAAACGATTGTCAAATTTGCTAATAAGAAGAGGAACCTCACATTCGTCTTCCTCATCCAGCGTCATAGGATTTCTCGGCAGGACTCCCTTGAGAAGGCTGGTAAAGGTAAATTTTGAAGCGACTTTACCATCTTGCAGCGTGTTGATCGTGAGTCTTTCGTCGAAACGCTCGTTTGTCGTGAACGCCAGCGCCTGAAGACAAAACAGAGAGACTGGCCATATCAGCTGGAACATGAGTGTCAGGTGTGAGCTTTCCTAATCTGGACGTCTCATACCTTGCCTCTGGTCAGCTGGTCCTATCGCGATGGCGTCCAGAACATTCACTGTGAGGCTGAGCAACAGTTCTGAGCCTCGTGCCGCACGGCGTGTTCTCTTCAATTCAGATGTATTGAAGGCAGCCAAACTGTCGACTGGTGAATTGGTCGCCTTGACTGGCGAAGTTGCTTCGGATGCTGTGGGTACCATGCTATGGATTCCTGCTTTTCTTCTCATTGAGTCACCAATAGAAATATGCTGTTGGGATTGTTTGGCCATCTCTGGACATTCCTCCAGAAGGTTTCTTTTTCCCTCTCCCGATACCACATGATCCACTGATATGGATTGTCCTCATGTGGCTAGCCGTGTTTATTTCTTCCAGTCACCTTCACACATTAGGCCTCGAGGCAGGAGAATTGGTTCGAATATTCCCCCTGTCCGCTTCTGCTTCTTCTAGTGGTTCCTCTTCGATAAGGAGCGCGAAGGAGGCTATTTCAATATGCTTGATTGAAATTCACTCCCCCCAAGTCTCGCCCACATCATATTCTCAAAAACACCATAGAGATTGGCTTAATCTCGCGGCCCGTGAAGTTTTGGGTATGTTGGAGCTACCATGTGCTGTGGCGTTGATAGCTTGAATCCTACATAGTCGATCTCAAATTCATCACAAGCAGACAAGTGATTGACCTTTCCTACGAGGGACTGACTCGACAATTTACTATCCATTCCATCAGACCTCGTGATTCAAAAGAACACTCTCAAACTGGGGATCTCTCACACTCTATGAACTCGCTTTCTATTTCCCCCCAGCCACTCCACCTTTGGAAAGTGGACTGGGGTTGCTCTGTTACGATCTTAGAGGACCCCATCCAGGTCGGCGGACGATTCACCCGCCCAAGACAGGCTGCGATCGAGATTCCTCCGAATCAGCCATCTCGAAATGCTTATGCTTCTGTTGGTGGTCTTGACAAGCAAATAGAAATCATTCGTGATCTACTGGAAATACCCCTAACTAGACCCGAGCTTTTCCGCACTTTCGGTTAGTGCCTTCCAAGTCAAATTTCCTAATTCTCATATCTTCCCCTAAGGTCTCAAGCCGCCAAGAGGAATCTTACTCCATGGTCTTCCGGGGACGGGTAAAACACATTTGGCTCGCGCCATTGCATCATCGACGAATTCGTCTGTATTGGTTATCAATGGCCCAGAGCTTTCATCTGCTTACCATGGAGAAACCGAATCCAAACTTCGGGATGTGTTCAGGCAGGCTCGAGAAAAGAGTCCGTGTATAGTCGTTCTCGATGAGGTTGACGCTCTCGTGCCCAAGAGAGAAGATGGTGCAGGAGGCGAAGTTGAAAAACGTGTGGTGGCTACGTTGTTGACAATTCTAGATGGCATGGGAGAGGACAACGAGGACGGGAACCACCGCATTGTCGTCATTGGCACCACGAACAGGCCAAATGCTATTGATCCAGCCCTTCGTAGGCCAGGAAGGTTTGACAGGGAAATTGAAATAGGTGTGTCAACAAATATCTCAATGAACCAGGACACGCTATGACATTCCTAGGAGTACCCGATGCAGATGCTCGTTTCTCCATACTTAGTGTACTTCTGACGAACACGCCTCACAACATCTCTCAAGACGAGCTGCGATCTTTAGCAGCTCGGATGTATGGTTATGTCGGCGCCGACATAAGCGCTGTAGTTCGCGAAGCAGGTACACTCGCCATCAAGCGCTACCTCAAAAGCTCAAATACAGAAATCGAATCCAAATTGGTTCTTCCAAACCTGAAACTCGAACTCAACGATCTTGTTGCCGCAATACCTGCAGTAAGGCCATCGGCCATGAGATCTTTGTTCTTTGAAACACCTCCTGTTCGCTATGCAGAAATAGGTGGTCAAGCTTTGGTGATTCAGAAATTGAAAGAAGCTGTGGAATGGCCATTGTTGCATCCCGATTCGTTCCAGCGCCTTGGAGTATTGCCGCCGAAGGGTGTTCTATTGTATGGCCCACCGGGATGTAGTAAGACTATTCTTGCGCGTGCATGTGCTTGCGAAAGTGGTGTGAATTTCGTGGCTGTCAAGGGACCTGAGGTGAGTTCTTATATGATGTCATTCGAATCAACTTCGACGTTCCCATATATTTTATTTAGCTGCTGAGCAAATTCGTCGGCGAATCGGAACGCGCTGTACGAGAAATATTTGGTAAGGCTCGCGCTGCGTCTCCTTCCATTGTGTTCTTCGTAAGCCAACTTCCTGATTGAAATTCCTTGACAACCCAAAATATAACTCAGGACGAAATCGATGCACTCGCAACATCCCGAGCCTCAGACGCGGAACGTTCCTCTTCCCACGAGGGTGTTTTGACAACCCTTCTCAATGAGATGGATGGTGTCCAAGAACTCATTGGTGTGACTGTTATCGCAGCCACCAATCGGCCTGAAGTTCTTGTAGGTGATTTTGTTTGTGTCTGGGGACTCTCTTATCCTGCTTTAGGATCCGGCACTCATGCGGCCAGGACGACTGGACCGTATCTTGTGGGTAGGTCCCCCCGATCAGCGCGGTAGAGAAGAAATACTCCGAATAAAGATCAAGAAAATGACAGTCGGCCTTGACCTGAACGTTGAGAGCATCGCGAAATTGGTAATGCTTGCGATTCTTTTGATTTCGCATTTTGACTAAATGCTGATTCGTGATCAGACAGAAGGTTGCTCTGGTGCGGAAATATCATCGCTTTGTCAAGAAGCTGCCATTCTCACAATGCAAATGGATATGAATGCACCACACGTTTGTCCTCTCAACAAATTAATTAAAATTTCGTTGGCCCATTACTCTGACAGGTTCCCCATGACGCATTTGTTGCTGCGGCCAGAACTATGAGGAAGCAAATTACTCCAAATGTGTTAGAACGGTTCGCAAAGTGGGGTCACGGCTGCGATACTCGTTGTCTTTGAATATGAACCAGCAGAAAACCCGTGGAGTAGGTTCTCTGCCATCGCCAAGTGATGATTACTTAATAAGAGTCAGCACGGTTGATAATGTAGATGACTAAGATAGGTGACGCTAGGAACCGGCACGTTTACATAAGCAAAATTGTAAGCAATTACACGAGGGGCAAGTAGACATCCAATTGGTTACAATCCAACACCCTCTCCAACAACCTTTCCAGCACCGTCTCCAATTGATGGCGTGTGACAAATGTCACAAACTTTGTTCCAATGAAGATCAGTTTTTACCAATCTTGGATGGATATGTCGAGCTAGCCACTGAGCTTTCGACAATAACCTTTTGTGAATGGATATGGCAGGTTGTGTTCATGATTGCATATGCCTAAAATCTGACAGCTCAGCCTGCTCAGGTTGACAGGTACAGGTCAACCGATGACTATTGCAAGTGTCCTTGTCTGTCTCACCAAAAGAGCTGTCGATGTACGTTTCACCTGTATTGGATGGAGGAAGCTTCCTTAGAATAGGCCGATTTCTCGAATTGAGCACTTGGATCAAGGGGGTCTGGGAATCAGAATCCCGGACCAGGGGTGGAGTAGGTAGGTCAGCCGTAGCTCCACTTAAAAATTTTTTTGGAACCCCCCAAAAACATCGGGCCCAAATTGCCATTAGACAGCTTGTACACAATTTTTATGCCTTGGTGAGGTCTCAGACTTGTAGAATAGTCATAGATGATACTAGATAGAAGCCATATTTGCATTATAACTTATAGTATCTACCTAAAATATATTTGATTGAGAATGATTTGGTGTTGCAGGTTGAACTGAACTTTCATCATTCAAATAACATGGAATCTGGCCCTACACAAGAGGTATAAGCCTTGAAATATGTATCCATGATTTACTAAAGATGTTTTAACTTGGAGGCGGCCACACTGGAGGCGGATGGGTATGCGCTATGCCCAGATTGCAAGACCCACATCCACTGTGGCAGTGTTGGCATTGCCAATCTTGAGAAAAACCATCGTGGAAAGAAGACTTGCATCAAAGCTAGACAAAAGCATGAAAAGGAAGAACAGGCAGCAAAGCGGCCAAATCTCCTTACCTTCTTCAACAAACTGAAAGCATCTCTTGTGCCCTCAACAATCTCGCATTCCGCACCTATCCAAGGTTTACATTCAGCACCTGTTGCAGCGTCAGGACTCAGGTTTCCTAGAAAAACTACATCATCTAATTGGAAGCCTACCGAATACCATTCTTGAAGCTTCAGACGACGACAAACTGGCCGTCTTTGAAGGAAATCCAATGGATTTTGATGACCCAACCTTGGACGCAGACTTGCTTTGGGAAACAGTTCTTAATGCACTGTTGAAATCAGTGCTGGGTTGGGGAATGGAGGAAGATATGGACCTTATCATTCGGAGAGGGGAGAAAGGGTTGGATAGTTTGGCAAATTTCGTGGAGTACTTTGTTGTAAAGCGTGGGGTGAAGGAAGGTCTTTTTGAAGGGAAATTATCGCACTTGATGACCGCTCTGCAGACATTGTGAGTAGTAGTCCTCGTACAAGTCATGGATATCACAAAACTTACCAGGATAAACAGGGTATTGAGCACGCAGGACCCAGCAGTCTCAAATTCTACACCAGACCCCAATACTGTTATAGACGGCAAACTGATGTGTCTCAGAAACCCCAAAAGCCAACAGGTAGCTGAACGTGAGCATGAAATAATCGACGTGGAGTCGTTCAAGCCTGAACACATCCAGTGGCCAAGCAAGAAATTGGCTGCAAAATGTCAGGGACTTTGTATCATAATCCCTGACAGACGATCACCACACAGCACTTATTCCGCTGGCATTACATGATTTCCGCACGCTTCCATGGACCTGCAGGTTCAATGACCAAGGATTAACCCTTTT
>Ga0307517_10010211_pt1 | contig 13174 bp, 5 predicted proteins | sample 23_EM_MG_FD_194515 | JGI IMG/M metagenome (GOLD analysis project Ga0307517, IMG submission 194515) | Populus trichocarpa ectomycorrhiza microbial communities from riparian zone in the Pacific Northwest, United States - 23_EM | ecosystem: Host-associated > Plants > Roots > Unclassified | place...
GTTAAAATCTTTCTGCAGGAACCACAGTTAACTGCTAGCGAACCATTTGATGTGTATTCAAAACCTTTCTCCTTGTAGCCAGAGAAGAAATTGTCATGAAACTATATTGATATGTTCGAGGGAGTCATATGTAGAGTTCCTGAGCAAACACCACTTTCAATCATTAATTATAATTAATTATCAAATTAAAAAGCATGGGTTTTTCATTGTGCGTGATCTCATTGTTCATCCTCTTACACATTACTATAGATGAATTGTACAATTTCTTTTTATTATTTGGTTGTAAACTTTTTTTCCAGTGATTTAGTCATAATTGAAAATCAATTGATTTTGATTTCTTATGAAAGGTCGGATTGAAAGAAAATGGACATAAATGAAAAAGGTGCTAAAAAAGGGTAGTGTGCAATAAGTTTCGAAAAAGATGCATTTTGATCCCCAACTTAAAAATTATCGTAAATTATACAATTTTGACACCTCAATATTTTTTAAATTCAGTTTTGGTACAACAATTTATTTTTGTTATTTTTAATTCCTGGTTGAGAGAAGAGAGAGAGAGGTCGTCGGATTTCGGCGGTAGAGAGAAAAACATGTTGTTGATACAAATTTAGGCTACCAAAACAGACGATATTTATGTTAAATAGTTTCTTTTGATGAGAGGAGTTCATATTAGGTGCTTTCTTTACCTTTAAAATTCGTGAAAAAATAGATCTGAGTTCGGGTTGATTTTCGGTTCGGGTTGATTTTGGTTTTTGGGATGGTAATTTGGTTTTTTTGAGGCCATGGATAAATTTAACATGGTTATTGAGGTGTTTTAGGTCAAAATAAGTTGAAAAAAAGGTTTTTTGGTAAAAAAAAACTTTCAGCCACCACAATGGCCAAAATCTAGGCAATATCAGACGATACAACATCTAATTTTTTTTCAAAAAGAAAAACTAGGTGTAGCAAAAAACAAATTAAAGGCCTAATCACGTGGCCCTTAATGAAATAGGCAAAGCAAGGTGGCTAGCCTAGTAGCACCTATTCTTTTTTCAATTAATGCTTCTTTTTATATTTTGTTTTCAAAAAAAAATATTTATATCAATACTCTTTCTCTCTTTTATTTTGTTTAAAGAGCTTTTTTTAAATGATGGTTATTTTTTTGTTATGCGTTTAATACTCAAAAATAATGTTTCTCATTCATATATAATTTTTGTTTATTTTTTGTATAGATGAACTATATTTTTTAAAATAAAAAATGTTTATTTTCAGATAATATTTCTAATATGTGTAATCTTGCATAATTATTTTTCATTTTCTTTTATTCAATCAATTTAATGTGTTTGTCTATTTTTATTATCATTTGATTGAATAAAAAAATATTATAATAAATAGGATTGATCAAACATAATTGGGTAAATATCCCGTTTTGCAAGATTAAATATCTTGATCTACATCCGTCTCTTGATTTTTCAAGTTTTACTTTTAGGTATCATTAATGACTTTGTATTTATTTATTAGCACGCATAGTTCTCGGTTTATTTGATTACATGTATGTATAAACTTTTTAATTTGCGCTTAGATTTTTTGAACTATAAAAAAAACATTGAAAAAACCTATATATATAATTTTTTATAAAAAGTAAAAATATTTGACCTGCTACGAAGTGCGAATCACATAACTAGTAAACATTAAAAGGTATAGCTGAATTACTATAGAGAATTGCATTATGGAACCTCTGACACATAATTTCTAAACCCAATCCAATGGTTGACCTTGGCTAAAACATAGATCCTGGATCGAGAAAGTTAACTTGGATTAATTCAATTTTTTAAAATAAAAACATGACAATTTTAATTTTATTTGTTAAAAATTAATTTTTTCCAAGTCAAATACACATCATAATTTTCAAGAAGCTTTCCGATCAAATACTTACACAAGCCCCCCTTTTCAAGGAACTTTTTTGTCAAACCTATGTCGGGTTTGGAGTTGATCGGCAGGTCACAAAGTTTAACCGGATCAATTACAACTCTGTTTTTTTGCTTTGTATAACCCGATCAAGTTTATAGGTTGCTTTTGTCCAAGGTTAACCTGCTAGGCTAGATCGAGTTTTACATATTATATGTTTAAAATATATTTATAACTTCGTTAAAGCATTTTTATTTTAATTTATCAAAACATTTTTATAACGTATGCTCTTTTTTACAACCTTAAGATTTTGGTTGCTTATTACAATTTTCTCTTTTATTTCTAAAATGTCTAATTACCTCAAGATAAATGCACCATAATGAATCTTTTGAAATTTTAATTTTAATTGATATTTTAAATTTATTTAGAATTTTATTTTCATATAAGGAATTATGATTTATAATAATTAAAAATATAGGATATTGAAATTTAATTCTTTTAGAATAGGGATAAAGATAATGTTTTTCTATTTATTGAGTAATATAATATTAAGAAAATAATCAAGGTAAATATTCTTAATTATTTTCTAATAAATAAAAAGAATAAATCAAGGAATTGAATAACTCAAACAAATGAAAAAAATTATTTAAATCACCTAGTTAAAGGAGGTGATCGGGTATCTTGTATAATTTATTTTATTTTATTTTATATATATATATATATCTTGTGTGTATGATTATATAAACTCTACATATGAGACTATAAATTTTAAAATCAAAAGTTTTCGAACACTATAAATTTTAAAATCAATCGGTGAAAAGTATATATCATGGTTAAAATGAGAGTTTCCTATGCCATAAGCCCTTCATAAGTTCATATTGCCAATGATATTGTAAACTCTTCATTGTCCTGTTCTTCTCTATTATACATGCGATGAACACAAAGAACTTGAACGTTTTGAAATTAGCAGAATTTTCTTCTTTTTTCTTACAAATACATGGAGCAAGTTGACCATTATCTATCTTTATCAATGTTCTTAACTTAGATTTCACTCTATATATATCGTCTTCTTCTAATTCTTTTTCTGGATTCAACGGAGAGCTAATTAAGATCTGATTAAATCTAACAAAACCTTGGTGTTACAACACTATATATGTCTTCTAATAATAGATTAACACACCCAAAGGGAGCTTCAGAAAAATAAGAAATTCCTAGGAGCAATGGGCAAGCATAAGCTGCAAGCCAATCACCGCTCCCGTTTGCTTCCCTGTAAATATGACACGACAGGACCTCCCATGGTCGACTTTGTCATAGCTGATGTATGGCTGAAACTACTTGTTTATGACTACCATGAAGATTGCTTGCAGAAGATAACAGTTGCACTGCTGTAGCTGAATCTACCTCAAGCAAAAGCTTTCTGTAACCTTCATTGCATGCCATTTCCAATCCAATCAAAATACCCCACAGTTCAGTACAAAGCACCGAAAAAACACCAATATGATAAGAGAATCAATGAATGCAGGACCTAGAATCGTCCCTTAGCAGCCCTCCAGCAGTAGAAGTTCCTCGAGTTTGTTGAAAAACACCATCCGTATTCAATCCTTTTGGTGGCCCGTGGCCTCATCCACCCAATTAGCTTCCCGTGCCTGATTGCAGTTGGAGTAGTAACAGCCTTTTATTTCACCAAGTCCATACATGCCAAGAACAAGAACCAAACCAATCATTATGATCAAATTGGAAGAAATTAGAGCACAACAAACAATTCAAGAGTTATATTATAAAACCAAGTCAGGTGTTTTTACCTTTTCATCTTCCAAAACGCGAAAAATAATGATAAAAAAAAATCCAGGACATTAATTAAACATTTTCCTGCGGGCCTAAATATGCCAAAGAATATTATTTTATAGAAACAAAAAATTCTCATTATTTATTTTTCGCAGTGGAACCCGATCTTAAAAATTTTGGGTAATTTTTAATTTTAAACAAAATTTAAAATAATTTTTTATTTAAACAAATTTTGTTTAAATGTACTTTTTTTTTTTTTTGAAAAAATCGATATATCAAAAAATAAGATACACAGAAGTAAAAAAAAAAAATGAAAAGAGAATCAATCCATTAAACCAAGTTTTATTTTACTTTATTTTATTGAGAAAGCACTAAATCATGTTACAAATCGAAACTGAAAGAATTATATACTAAAGCTTTTATCATTAATGGAAAAACCGTACATCAAAAGAGAATCAATTCATTCTTTCTTCTATTTATTTTTGTTACTTGATTTTTCAATTACTACACATTCTATCTCTCGTCTCCTTACTTAACCCCTTACATGTGTGAGACTCGCTACTCAATTAGCTTCCTATATATTATTATATGTCCTCTATGCTCTAATAATTAGAATAATGAACAATTTTCCACCTTATTTCGGAGGAGGAAGCAGGCATTTGGAACCCTAAATATATGCAAGAGAAATTAAAGGGTTCACTTGCTGAGGGGTCAGCTGCTTGCTGAGTTTAACACGGCCAGTACTAGGGTTAGAGTATTGTAAGGGAGAGTTCACCACTCACTAAAGTTAATTATTTAACATTCCTCGAAAAACTATTTCATGGAGCCATTTTTAAAATGAATAGTGCTAATTTAGTCCAAACTTTTTCATGTCCTTTCGAATTTGGATTTTTCATCAATATCCAAGTCAAAAAAAGTCACAAATTTAATTCTTAGATGTTATTTCCTTGTCAAAAATTAATTACTAGCACTTAGATTGCAAACTTTTAGAGTGGCTTGGACTTGAATGCAATTGCCAAATAAGACATCGAAAGCCATGCACGGCGGCGGCGGCGGCTCCTTATTAACCATATTTTCCATATATAGTTGCTAGTTTTTCTTACCAATTACCTACCATGTATGACCTCACATAGATTACTTAATCCATCAAAAATTAGTGAGATCGATTAATACTTAGATTAAGAACAATTCTAATCCTAGGCAAAAGAGTTTCCCAATTCACTTTACAAAAAAAATTTAACCATTAAAATTTATTAATAGACCGTATCTATTTTCAATTGATGAATTTAAAAAAAAAATGAATTGAGGAGAGATATTTAAAAAAAAAAAAAAACCTTAATTAATTATGAAATCAAATTGATTTAAAAGAAATCAAGATCAATCAATTACCGGTCTCGTTCAGGGTGGAGATTATCCAGCAGGATCGACCACACTGCTCATCTCTGTGTAAGCAAACACCACCCGAGGGCTTTCCCAATTCCGTTTACTTTGCAATGCACAAAACAAAATCCAGTATCATCTTCCTTGTGTCTTGCTTGCGCAGTTATCTCGGCTAATCCTTGGTCTGCTAGCACATTTATCTTCGTTCCCTGCATTAATAAATTTCACGCCAGCTTTAAATGTTCAAGAATTTTAATGCTTTTAAGAGTTAATATTGGAGGTTACCAAATACAAGGACTTCCCACTTCCGAAAATGAAATCAACAGTGCCTTCGATTTAACAATTCTTGAAAAAAAGCCGTTCCTTGTCATCACATAAGGTGTCTTGAAATCCAATCAGTCTGCAATTGTAGAAAGCAGCCTTGTCCCCGCCGATTCTCAAAGCAACGGCCTGCTCTTCTTTCAATCTCCCACTCGACCTTAATTGGAGCAGAATTCTAATCCAACAATTCCATGAGAAAAAATAGTAGAAAATATTTATAACATAACAAAAACATTAACCTTAAATAAAAGAAAAAAGCAAGCACCATTGTTCTGAGTAATTCTTACCTTAATAATGATATTAGAAGATACAAAATAAGCAGAATCAACTTGCAAGGTGGCACTATAAACAGTTCCATATACCCTAGCCGTACCAGCAAATGTCAAGGTTGGCATGTTACTAGCCGATCCTTTAAACGTAATGAAAGGCTTATCTTTCTCAATTTCGATTTTTTCGTGTAGACTCCGGCACCGATATCGACGATTACACAATGAGTATTCCCCGAGGGAATACTTTTAACGGCATCGGTCAAGGTTTTGTAATCACCCTTCCATTTTGTCAAACCGTTCTTGGTTTAGCCTAGGCAGGTTCTGTTGTAAACAATAAATACCATTTAAAAAGATTTTTATGTAATGTTTATCTAGTGAACTCTAATATATATCTGGTATTTCAATAGACACAAGATTTTTGGGGTTTAATAATTATACCAGACTCTAACAAATGTATCAGATCCAAAATACTTGAGTTTAGTAATCAACGCAACTCAAGATAATATAGGTCTGGTGAACATCTCAAATCTAAAATATTTGACCTACTAATTTAATCCAATGACCTGTCAACTTGAAGTGTAATCCATGTCGGTTTATTTTGAGCGGATTTTCTTTTTTAAAAAACAATTTTTTTCAGGTTCTTGACATTAATTGTTTAACAGGTTTTTAAAAAAAATTATAGTTTTTATCAACTCGTTGAATCTACAATTTAGATCTTAGACCGGGTTAACCTTCATGTTAGATATTGTAACTAAGATTATATATATTTTTTTCAATTTAGTATTCTAAAAACCAATAAATTAACAAGCAGTGTAGTCTCTCTATATCATTTCAAAATATATATATATATATATAACCTTAGACAAAATCATTCAAACCAAAGCCATATATATCATTTCCCCCATGAATGTGCACACGCCTCATGCTTCAAATTTCCAAATGTTGATGTCTCATTGACCGCAGACCGCTTGAATCTCTTCCAATCATCTATAACAGCAGATAAGTCAGTAATCTTGGCACTAATCGTTCGACAACAATTGGCATGAACAGTTGTAACAGCTCTAATGTCCTTGCTATCCTGACAGAATCCACTGAAGTAGAGGGTGTCCAGGAACCTTACTCTAAGGCCTAGCTTCTTAAATACACCTCCATGAAGCATTCCATTTAAAACATCTTGCTCTTTCTGTCCAGTAGACTTGTCTTTCCTTTCATACCACAAGTCAAATAATTGAATAGTGTTCTTGTTTGACCTGATCATGAAGAAGCCCGTGTTTATTGGGTTGGTCTGTGACCATTGATCACCATTGAACCTATCTGTACTTATTTGTAGATCAATGTTTTTGTTGAAGCTCAGCCTTGGAAATGGGTTCCTTAACCACAATACATCAGCATCCTGTCAAGAAAGGAATTGATCAGCTTATTGAGTGACAAAATAACACACACCCTTATGTAAATTGAGCCATACATGCGATGCGTCTTGCCCTAAACAAGTTGTTTGCCCTGGACGAAAAGTGCCGAGAAAAAGATACTAGAAAACATACCGTAAAAATGAAGTTATAGCCACGTCTGAGTACTTGTCCAAGAAACAAGGTTCTCCTCCACATCATCTTGATAAATTCATCGGACATGTACACTTCCTCTTTATCAAATTTCACACCATCTGTTTCAAGTTTGTAACAGTGAAGCCGGAGAAACTTGCACCGTTCATAGGACGCTTGATCAACATTAACAAGCAGGAGATTATCAACCAAACCTCTCGTATTTTCACCATGCCAGAAACTATCCAAGAAAAGGTCTAGCATTGACTTATCGTCACCCTCTACAAAGGCCTTGTTTACCATAGCGATTATCACAGCTTTGTTTTCTGTCGATGCCTCAGCCAAAGCCAGTCCCAGTGCATCTTTTTGGCTAGTACTGGTCACGTTTCTCTACAATACGCAACAAATTTCATATCTTAAGAATGAAGGATAAAATTTTTCACTGGGTTTAGGGTCAATGCCTCCTCATACATTTATCGAACAAAAAGAAAACCAAGACTTAGAGAAATTAATCTACGTTACATTTGACTATATATATTCGCTAATTAAGGTCCAATAAACTTCCTAATAAAGGAAAGGGTACTTAAAAATAATTAATAAAGAAGAAAAGAAAGCATGCTTACTGTGTAATACTGGAATGGAGAGAAAGGCTTGAAGGTGATTAATCCACATAGTAAAGTAAGGAACAGAAGGGAAAAGGCAATGATGTGGTTGCAATGGTTCTTGAGACCATTCATGTTCTTGAAAAATCTTCAATTTTTAGATTTAGATTTCGTCTGGATGTTTGGTTTTGGTTTCCTCAATCGGTGGTGGATGGTGCAGGAAGTTGAGTTTTTGAAGAGTTTTATGCTTGATGAAATTTATTCTCGTAGTGAGATCTAAAAAGTCTTGGTCTATGGAGTTTAGGACACTCATAAGATCATGATACTGTCTCCAATTTCAACCTTAATTAATAACTACGAAAAACTGTCTTCCATAACAAATACACGGACAAAAGGTCTCATGGACCGTAGTTCCCAAACTAACTCGAATAAAGGTGTGGGTCATTGATTTAATTAATGAGTTATTAATTAAATCAATCCACTCAATTGTTTATATTAAAATAATATTATTTTATTTGAAAATTAAACTTCATTTATCATGTTTGAATGAGTTAATCTAATTTTTCTAAAAACATGACAACGTTAACGAAATTTTACTGAATTAATATATTTTTTAGTTCAATCTAAAATTTAATTCGAGTTAGATTTTAGACCACGTAATTCTTGAAAATTTAATAACTATGCTTTGTAATCTCTACCTTCCTGTCAATTTTGAATAAATTATTATTTAATCACTTTTTAAAAAAAAAATAATTAGTGTTATCTCTTTGGTTTAAATAACCTAATATCGAGTACTTATATTTTCATGTTTTTTTGTAATTTAAACCAGAAAGACTAAATTTAAAAATCATTCCCAGTGGAAGAATGGAGCTCACAATTACGTGGTCAATGGGTTGGGTTTGGAATGTTTTGAGCCCATAAACCTAGGCGCGATGACCTGAGTCCTCACCACCGTATATTGGACTGCCATGTTAGGGGAATGGCTGCCCATTGGATTGGTGCCATGATTGAGCACTACTCAATATATAGGGGGTGAGCATTTTTCAAGAAAAAAAAATGAATTTTCCGAATTATTCTAACCAATTGGGGTAATGATTTTTTTAGAATTTTTGGAAAATGATAATTCTTAAAATTTAAAAAATAAAAGTAAATTGAGCAACTCGGGTGATACTAAAAGATATTTGGATTACTCTAATTATATTTTATCATTTTCTTATTCATAAATTTTTTAAATTATTGGACTTCTATTTTTTATTTGATCTAGTTTTGGCTAGTCAAAACTTCCCTCAAGCCTGGTTTTCTAGTTAATTTCAAAAAAAAAATAGCACTTTAGATAAAAACAGATAATAGGGTTAATGGGTGAGAAATTCAAGTTACCCTAAATTACTTGATCAGTTAAAGTTAATTCAAATAAAAATGTATATATAATAAAAATAGTTTTATTGCGTAAATTCACTGAGTTTGCTTAAAAGCCAAATCATTTCAAAGAATAGAAATGATAATCAAATTGGAGAATATAATATTTGATAAATTAAAATTTAAAGTTGAAATTAAAAACAAATAAAACTTCTATAAAAGGATCAAGTTGTAATTTTCAAGGAGAAGAGAAAGAAAAAAATAATAAAAGCTTGCCAATGTCAAATTAAAACACCATTAAAGGACACTCATTATACCAACAGGAAAAGGATACAGCAGTTCTTTCAACAAAATGGTGGAAGGACATAGGCACCTCCCATGCGCTCCTAGGTGTGCCACATGTGCATGTTTATTTTTTTATTTTTTATTTTTTTATTTAACTAAATACAAAAGTGTCACAAAGCTAATTTTCTAATTACAAAAAATAAAAAGTTGTGAAAAAATAAAAACACTCCTTGATCTTATGCTTAAAATTTTTAATTTTAAGGCTATTTTTACTGTTTTACTGTACATTTTAATTACTTATTATTTTTTTATGTCTTATTAAATACTAAATTATCCTTTAACTTAAATTATAATAACAAAAAAATCATTATAAAAATACAAAAATATCTCTTGACATCATATTTAAATTTTTTACTTCTAAGAGTATTTTGATTGTTTATTTGTGTAATCAAGATGGAAAAATATTTATTTATTTCCAATCAATTTAAAAATAAGAAATAAATTATATGAAAAGACTTTAGTACTCTTGAAAGTAAATGAAAAAATAAAATCATACCAGTATACAGTTTCCAGTGGATCTTGAAGTATAGTAATTTTTAATTAGGTTTTGTTAACAATTTGAAATTATTAATTTCATATTTGAGGTCATATTAGTAAGCTGTGTTGGAAGATTCATCGAGGGCGTGAGCATAGCAGTTTACATAACTTTCTTAATGCATGGGCTCCTTGCACTTGGGCTTCGAGTCCTGTGGCAGCATGGCCTGAGGGTTATGTCACGGGGAAATAGTGTTTTCCTTTTTTTACAAGGAAATGGAAATTGTTTTCAAACATTTTGTGATAATTATCCACAGAACTTATCGGTCCTTATCCCAAGACTTTACAACTTCCAATAGCATTTTTTTTCTTCTTACTAGTTTTTTAAATAATGTCTTTTAAAAAAAAATTTAGTCAAATTATATTTTTATTAGTCATTAATTTTGAATTTACTAAGTCAATCAAGTCACATCGGATTAACCCGAGTCGTGAATTTATTAGATGAACTAAAATTGACTCAGATCGATCTAATATGTTGTTCTCTCAATACTTGTTTTGAAAGAAAATATCGTCTTGAAATTTATTTTAGTCAAACTATATTTTTATTGGTTGTTTGGATTATTTTTAAACCCATCAAGTCAACTGAATCACGTTGAATCAACCCCCGCATTATCTAAATATTTTTTACTACAAAATATTAGCAACACATGATCATATTTTTTTATATAAAATAAATAAATTTATTTTAACTCGCAACATATCACGAACTAACTATCTAGTAAGTGAACAAAAGCTATACCTACCCCTTAAACTAAAACTTATAATATTAGCACATGTCAAGAAATTGTAATTGAAAGCAGGTTATGGAAAAACTTTCCTCTTATTTTTTTTTTCAACTTAATATCAACATTTTTGTTTTTCTATTTTTGTTGTATTTATGGTAAGATGGATCAAATATATGTCTTCGTATTTTGATGAAAAAATATCCATTATTTACGTGTTATATAAAGGCACCGTTTGGTATTATGTTTGTAATTATGTTTCATTAAATTTTGAAATTTTTTTTTTTTGCTAAAATTAAGTGCGGTTTGTACCTTTTGAATCGTTTTGATGTGCTGATGTCAAAAATAATTTTTTAAAAATAAAAAACATCATTAACATGTATTTCGGCACAAAAAACTATTTAAAAAGCACCCGCAACCACACTGTCACACACGCTCAAAATAGATTCCTACCAATCACCCTTTGTTTTGATTGATGGAAACATCTTCATACCTTTTTAGGTTTATTGTTGATTGGTCTAAAAAAAGGATGTTGAAAACTTGCATCTGCATGCTTTTCACACCCAGCAAAAGAATTCTTCATCGTAAAAAGGCTCATTCACTTTGATTACTTGTCAAATTCTTAGCATAAAGTCACATATCTTATGAAGATAATGCTTGTTCTTTTCCCGGAAGCCCACCATCGGAATGCAAATGTAATATTCAAACCCTTGTTGCTTGACCGTTTAAAATTTTACTTGGTGTTTGGAATTGTATTTAAAATGATATTTTTTAAATTTTTATTTAAATTATTTATTTTTTATGTTTTTGAATTGTTTTTTGATGTGTTGATGTTTGAAGTATTTTTTTAAATAAAAAATATTATTTTGATGAATGAAAAACACTTTAAAAAATATATGTAATAACTATATTATATTACTAAACATAGATTAAACTATTAAAAAAATTAGATGAGGAAATCAATGTTCCAAAACCATCTACCAATTTCTGTTTTTTTTTTTAGTTTTAATGATTAGGGTATTCTTCAACGGGCAACATGCAAGAAACAAACCTATCAATGTACAGTATAGTAGTGCAATTAATTAATTTTATAATCCCTTTCTTTATCAATAATCAACTCAAACTATAATATTAAAATCATTTTTTTCTGATAAAATACTATTAAAACCATTAAAGTATGATGATTGAAAATTTAAGCACGGCTACGAATTTTTATTGTATAGAAAACCTTACACCCAACTTCTCTTTTTGGCCAATCATTGTTTACTGACCAACTTGTTTGTGTCCAATGAACTGTACATGGAAGTCAAAGTTATCATCCCCAGCTTCTCCACGTTTTGCCCTCCCCGACGAGCCGCTCTCCTTCCTTCTCACCTTCCAAACCTCTTACCAACTTTGCCTTATATCATCAGCATTAAATTAATCATACTATTGCCAATATATAATCCCTTCTCATATATCATCCCCAACTTCTGACATTTCTGCGTCTCTCAGAGACACTAAACAGCATGTACATGTTAGTCAACTGTTCAAACTGCCACACCCCTTTGCAGCTTCCACCAGGAGCCAACTCCATCTGCTGTGCCATCTGCCATGCCATCACCTACATAGTTGATCCTCGCTCTGCCCCACCACCGCCTGCTCTATCTTACTCATCCTCGAGCCAATACCAACATTACCCTCCCCAACCTCATCCTTTTCAAGTGGTTCCATCACCATTCAGTCATGCGCCTCCTGGACCACCACCTGCTGTCCATGGCCCAAAGCGTGCTGTGATTTGTGCGGTGTCTTATAAGAATACTAAGAATGAACTCAAAGGGTGCATTAATGATGCCATGTGCATGAAGTATTTGTTGGTTAATAGGTTCAACTTCCCTGGATCCTCCATCATCATGCTCACTGGTAAGAATTTTCAAACATTTATTTCCGTTCTTGTGTTTCTTGAAAGATTCTTGATAGTTTGATTTATACCGTCTTTAATCCGCATATATAATGTTTTGGTAACTGATTAATTAATGATTTATACCCTCATAATTTAGGTTTTTTTGTTGGATACAAGTTCTCTTTACAAAGTCATTTACTCTGTTTGGTTGAATTAGGTACATATTTTAATGTCTTAGCTTTCATACTCAGATCTAATCAGCCGAGTAGAAGTTCTAAAACAAATTAAGAGTTATTTCAAGTTTAACTTTGACCAATGTGTTCGATGCTCAAGGCACATGGAGTTTTCTGTGATTATATCACTATTCATGCTGATTAATAATCAATTTGCAGAGGAAGAGAGTGATCCTTATAGGCGGCCAACGAAATCCAACATGAGATTGGCATTGTCATGGCTCGTGCAAGGATGTCAGCCTGGAGATTCATTAGTGTTTCATTTTTCCGGTCATGGTTCGCAGCAGAAGGATTACAATGGAGATGAGTTGGATGGATATGAT
>Ga0307517_10010212_pt1 | contig 13174 bp, 7 predicted proteins | sample 23_EM_MG_FD_194515 | JGI IMG/M metagenome (GOLD analysis project Ga0307517, IMG submission 194515) | Populus trichocarpa ectomycorrhiza microbial communities from riparian zone in the Pacific Northwest, United States - 23_EM | ecosystem: Host-associated > Plants > Roots > Unclassified | place...
AAAATTTATTTGATTTTTTATTTTTAATTAATTTTTTTTAATGTTTTCAGATCGTTTGATGTAATAATATTAAAAATAATTTTTTAAAAATAAAAAATATTATTTTAATATATAAAAAAAAACAATTTTTATTCTTAAAAAACATATACTTACTTACCCAACAGCCATTTTAAAGGCTGAAGTATTATATCAGAGCCCATTGGGATATGCACTTGAGGTGGTGAGGAGTGAAGAGTGGCTGCCCTTATGGTGTTAAAAGGGAGACCACATTATAATTATAAATATAAACATTAAAAAAAAAAAACACTAAATCAAAACAGTGTTTCCTTGTAGCACCTGAGATGTATCCACTGCTCACGTGTCGTGAAGAAAATGAATATAGTCACTGTATTTTTATTATTTATTATTTGGTCCCTGAAATTTTATGGATTTACATCTCATTCCTCAAACTATATTTTCATGGCTTTTCAATCCATGGACTATGAGAGATTAAAAAGAAAGTCGTCAGAGAATAACAAGGAGAGAGAAAGAGAATTCAGACGAACACATTTTAGCTACAAAAATATTTTATGGAGGTTTTGCTCATCAACGATGTCGGAAGAAAATAAAAAATCAGGGCTTGTTAAGGTTTTTAGATCCATTTTGAGTTTTAATTTTTTAAAGTAATTTTAGGATATTTTGGGGGATGAAATGAAGTGATTTAGAATTCTAGGATGTTTGAGAGGTTTTTTTCCTGGTGAGAAGAAAAAAAGTTAAAAAAAAAAAAAAGAGTTTTGCCTCTATAAATGAAAATTTCACTCTTTTATTTAAATTATTGTGAATATTTATTTTAATTATCTTGGATTTTTATTAAAAAAACATTGATAATAAAAAATATATTTTTCATAAAAATGAAGAAGATAAAGAATGAGGCTTTCAACTTAATAAATGCATTTTCTCTTCTATAGAATTTAAATCTTTCAAAGTCTTATGAATTTTACATTATTATGAGTTTTTTTTAACAAAAAAAAGATATTCTTTTTCAGAAAATAAGTTATTAAGGAAACGAGAGTTACGCCTCTACATATAAAATTTTTCACTCCTTTATTTAAATCATTAAGTTTTTGTGATTATTTACTTTAATTATCTTATATTTTTATTTAAAAGAGATAATTACAAAAAGCCTCCTATAATTTACTTATTTTTTTCATTTTATTTCAATTCTTTTAAAAATTACACTTTACAATATAATAAAGTTTATATGTTTGTAGCGGTTTACATTATCAAGCTTGCGTGCCAAAAATAAATAAATGCTATTATATTTTATTTAACTACTGAAAAACCCTTGTAATATATCAACATTACAATTTTTTCATCGAATTAAAAAATACCCTACCCACCACGAAGACTAGCATCTTCTCTTTCTTTTTTTTCTTTTCAATCTGATACTATTCCGTTTATTTTTAAGTTAAAAAATATTTTTAAAAATATTTAAATTTTTTTACTTTAAATTAATTTTTTTTAATATTTTTAAATCATTTTAATACGTTAATATCAAAAATAATTTTAAAAATCCCATTTCAAATCCATAAATATTTGCCTAAGTTTATCAAATAGTTGGTTGAATTGAAAATTGGCTTGCACAAAATTGTAGAGGCAGGGAGTCAGGGACCATGCACTGGCCCTTGATTTAACAACTGCCAAGACAAAAGGGCACGAAATTAAACTCCCAGTTCATGGAAATTATGAGTGCAGGCCTACAACTTGGAATGCTGTAACGTCAAAAACAAAACAATGAGAAGAAAAATCTAAACACATCCTCCCCCCTATAAAATTCTCTAGGCGAACGTTCTTATGTTGGTGCCATTTGAACACCCCTCCCCCCTTTCTCTCTCTCAGGGATAAAGGTGAAACTTCTATTGGCCTACTTTTTAACGTCCAAGACCTTGCCCAAGTTCCTGTCATCTGAAGGGAGCAGGGAGCAGGATTGGACGCAACAATAGTTAAATCAAACTAGATTACACTTAGCTTGCAGACACCTTCTTCCGAACAACCCTCTTTCTGCGGACCTTTGGTGCTGGTGATTCCCCATTAATGGAATCAGTATTGCCTTGTTTTATGCCGAGGAGTCCAAGCCCAGAAACTAGGGTTTTCTTAGAGATAAACCATTTTGAAGATGACGAGTCAGCGTCTGCAGAAGGAGACCTGTTGTAAGCCTTCAAAAGGTCATCTGACTGAACCAAGGGATCTGCCTCTACCCCTAGCCAAGCTAGTCTTGATGTCTCTCCTACTTGGGTATTTAAAATCCTGTGGAAGATGCAAAACAAAACGAATATCAGCAACTGAGCATTTTCACATGTTTTGTTGAAGGCTGGTAAAATGGAACCAAGCAAGTTAGTGTGGTGTAGTCAGATCAAAATCACAGCAAATCTCGGTTTCACAGAAAAACATAATGCCATATAGTTGGTGACCAAGAAATGTGTTGTAACTAAAACTTGGTTTCAAACAAAAAGAAGCACACGAACAAGGGAATCGTGAGAGAAACATCAATAGTTAGAGCCTAGGGGTCGACACTTTAATTTTCTATCATCCCATCTCTTCTATTCTTTTCTTTTCTTTTCTTTTTTCCCATTTAGTTGACTGTACGAGGTTTCTGCGTAGCATGATTCCCCTAATCCCCTTTCGTCAGCAGTAAGATGGCATGAGAACTAAGGCAAATTTGGATATAACTTGACCAATATCTTGCCCCTAAATTATTGAATGAGTCAAACATCATCAGAAAACAAAGCAAATGCAGTATCAATACTATTTAAAGAAATATGAAGCCAATTCAAAAGCATGGAAAATATTTAACAAAAAATCTCAAGAAGGATGTAAAAAAATATGAAATATTCATGTCTAAAAGCAAACCTCAAAGCTGTGCTGAAAAACAATGCAACTCCAATGACATCAAAATGATTGACCACTGCTCTATCAAATCCACATAATAGCTGGTATCTCAGGTTTGCATAAAGTCCAAGAAAAGCACCATAACCAAGAGCATAGGTACTCACAGGTGGGACTGTCACGGATAACCTTCCAAACAAGCAAAAAGAACGTCAAAAGTCATTATAACTACACTGATTTACAGAAAAGAGACAATTTAGCCCATTCTTTTTCTTTTTCTATTCTTTATACAAAAAAGGAAAAGCCAAAGCAGAAGCATTGCTTACCTGTCCTTTTTTCTGGCCAAAGTATTTGTCAATGAACCTTGGATTGCCCCAGCAGTTAATCCAACCAAACATAACTCCGCAGCCTTATAGAAGAATGAATGGACTCTCTTTTGCAAGTCAAACTCTCTAAGAGGGTAACTCATTTCAAAGATATTGTTTGGGAGCTTCTGCAATGTATTTTGCAAATCAAACTGGAATGTGTTTCCATAAGAACGACAAGGAGCGAGCGTCCAAACAACAAAGGCATTGCATGCTGTTATGGTTAGCACATTTATAAGAGCCAAATCCCATTCTTGTTTTATCCTATAATCAGAACAAATAAACTATTTATCAATTCAATACCAAATGAGCAGATATTTGAATTTCAAAATAACAGGCAGTAACAAATACCTATCCTTGCGATTTTTCAACTCCCACCAAACAGAGCAACCAATTGTAGCAGCCTGCTCCAAAAGTAGCCTATATAAAAAGGCAGGGTCTGCAAGCATCCTGCATAACAGAATATCAAATCCTCAAAAATCTAAAAACTTGACAGCGAGCTGCCTGGTTGCATAGTCAAAGGGAAATCTGATACATGTATGAAAGGTAATATTGAGAGAGATGCACAATTCACACACTCAAAGTATTAAACAGTGCAACAAATAGAAAAGCAGGGGGAATAATGCAAAATTCATTTGAGCATTGATAGTAAAGATAGAATGTCTATCCACCAATGTTTGACCCTACTTTACAAGGACAAGACTGCCACCAGCTTTGCAGAGCATTAAATTTTCAGGAAGTGCTCTCTACACAAAATGAATAGAAAATTGTAGCTGCATGAAGGTTGTAAAGTATGACATCATTTACAAGAAAATATCTCAACTTTGCAATGAATCAATCCATGGCTCTGTACCACGCTTCTGATATGTCGGGTAAAGGAATAATTTTTTTAAGATGGCACGGAAATGAGTATCTAGCACATTGAATGGCAGAATCTGCTAGCTTAAATTGTGAAACAAACTATCAATAGTTCAGAGAAGCCTGGCCCAGTGACTTAAAGTGTACTACTATTCCCCCATCTTCCCATGGATCAAATGAAGAGGAATAGCTTACAGAGTCAAAAATATTGATAAACTAAGTTAAAGTTAACAATAATGAAAATAGGGGCAGGTGAGCACCATATCCAAGTTACCTGCCAATAAATGCCCGAGAGACTGCTTCAGGAAGTGCTCTGGATATAAACCTAGTACTTGTTGGTCTGGCATTTATTGCTAGGAATTTTACCATTTGTGCTGAGCTGACCAAACCCTGGAAGCAATATTACAGTAAATACTTAACCACGGAAACATCATTCAAAAAGAAACTAATAAGAGAAGCACTGCACCATTTCATAAGCTTGTCGGAACCCAGCAGGTAAATCCATCACTGTTTTATGCCACTCATTCAACACTGCATCAACAAATTTTCGGTCGAAAAGCTGCCGGCAGACAAAAATGGAAATTATGGTCAAGTAAAAGCATTTACACAGAGAATATTTGCATCGTCATAATGATGTGTTAATAAGTCTCTTAGGCAGCACTCCAACCTCTTCAAGAAACATCCTTCTCCTAAATAGTCCCCCCTCGTCACCCTCATCACCATCATCAAAGTCATCAAAGTAATCATCATCATCACCGTCATCATCACCTCCATCACCACCTCCATGATTGATATGCTTTCCAATATCTCCGCCACCTCCCCCAAGTGCTACCTGAAATTATCAAAAATGTTAAGGGCTTTGCCATTGACCCTTCAAACTTGGTGACTGAATACTCTTACAAAGGCATACCCAAAACAGATTTGACCAAACACAAGCATAATTACTGAGAGGTGAGTGAAGCAATTCAGTGCAGGCAGTTAGCTTAAATGTTTACTGCACGCTGTAGAGAAACAATTGTAGATCCAATATGTTAGGTCGTTAAATAAAATCCATGGACAAGCACAGGTTTTTCATTGTACTCAGGCATGATGAGTAAACCATGCTCAATCTGAATTTTCAAACATTTGCTCTTAGTTCAAATAGAAAATCAGTAAGATTTCTACTAAATTTAGAGCCATTACAGGCACTTCAATGTTCAAAGCAAACGCAAAACAGTCATTCAAGGAGGGAACATTCATGGAAATAAAATTACTTAGTGTCATATGAAGTTTCTGTTGCACTGAGGTTTGTCAAGTTTCATTGAGTGAAGGGGATTACGAGTGATTGTTTCGTTGACCATATTAACAGTAAATGCTCTCATGTTAGCTTTCCAAAAATAAGGACCTGATGCTGCTCTGGGCTGATCAAGCATCATGTAAGCAATTGAGTGGGAAGAACATGTCTTTGCAATGGTCCTTCACTTTCGTCAAAACTCTAATCTATGATTTCGCTTCTTTTTGTACTTCTTATCCTCCCTTTTTCCCCTGTTCGAGTTACAATGATATAGCACTAAATCAATAATCTACGACACACTTCACTATATCCTGTTAGCACCCTGCCCTTCTGGAACAAAGTCAGCCTCAATAATCAATGTGAGCTAAAGACAATCCTCAAAGAGAAACAGCCTAGGTTATAATCTGAAAACTAAGGAGAGGAAAAAAAACCAAAAACACATCCCAAACCACCAAATTGGTTATGCTTAATTCAGAAGAAATTTATGTATTTAAATCAGAAAGCAAGTGAAAAAAGAAGAGAACCTCAGGGGTAGACTGGGATTGCTTCTGGGTCAAATCAAGTTTGCTTTTTTCCAAAGTAACGGCACCTAAAGAACCGAATTTTCCTTTCATAACCGGACCGAAGTCACCCTTTGGAGAGGAATTCAAGACGGGGGCAGACGGGGCTAAAAAGCAGCGCTCCAACCCGGCTACAGAATCTCCGCCACCATCAATTGTCGGACAAGAAGAGGAGGAGGAAGAAGAAGAGCACTTAATGGTGTGATTATGATTAACCCTCTTCCTAGTACCGCGCAGGTGACACAATTGAGGAATCGGAGAGGTGGGTTTTAAAGTTAAGGTGGTCTTGGTGGTTGTGGTAGGGATTTGTGTTGTTTGGAACACAAAGTGAGACATCTTTAAGCTTCTTTGGAGGACAAAAGACAACTTTTTTAGGGTTTTGTTTATTTAGTACGAGGAGGAAGAAGGGTTCTGTCTCATTTCTTTGTAGACTAAGACAAAGGAAACCAGAGGAGGGGGCGTGTGTTTCTCTCTCTAGAAACTAGGTGGTTTTAGAGAGAGAAGAAAAGAGGGAGAGAGGAGGAAGGATGGGTGGGGTTTTTGATGGATGGATGGATGGGATGGATTGGATTGGATTAGACTAACTCATCGCGAGAGAGTGAGTTGATTTGCGAGTTTCTAGTTTGAGAGTCATGAGAAGTCATCCAATTATATAGGTAGTCTCGATTAACTCCTCGAACTATATTTTTATCTCCAATCGATCCCTATAATTTTAATTATTCTCAATTTCAGTCTCTCCATCTATTCGTTCATGGGTTTGGTTCTTATGGTATGTTTTTCATAAGAAACAAAGTCTTTTTAGCAAATTTAAGGTTTATTTTTAAAAGAAGAGTTAATTGATGAACTTTTCTGTTTAATTGAATTCAAATGTGTTTTATAATTCTAAACAACGACAACTACTATCTTCCTTGCAGATGATAATCATTGGTGGTGTTTCAAACTCGTTAATTTTTATATTTTAAAAATATTTTTAATTTTTAAATAAAAAATACTTTAAAAAAAAACCAACACTCTCAAACACGACATGAAAAAATATATTGCGTTTTCTGGTTTTTAATGGAAGGAAAAGAAAAAACAATTCCTTCCTCAAAAAACAAGTTAGTAGAGATCCATTACAAAGACGATATCCGATATGGTGTGATGCGGCAAGGTTCGATATGGTGCGATGCAAATGAAATTACGTTTCGACTTAACCATAGTCTTGATTAATCAAAAGATATCATAATTTTGCAATGCCGAACACAAATGAATAAGAAAGGCTAGTGTTGCAATTATTGTGCGTATGTTTACAATGTTGATCACAGTTTGAACCCAAGGGGAATCTCCTCCTTGTTTGAGCTCCTCTTTTTTACCTTGACATTATATATATATATATCAGGACTGATTTACATCACTGATAACGTAAACTGAATTTAACTATGGATATATTCTATGACACTAGCTTCTACATTGCATCTTTTGCTTCTGCACAACTAAGCAGTCAAAAAGGAAATTGTATATGTTACACTTGCCTGATGCAGGGAATCTTTCTTGTTCATGTCTGTACCAATGTTTTGCTTACTCTCTGTTGATTGTTCACAGTCTGAGGATCTTCCCCTTTGGGAATGGCTTTAACTTCCCATATTTCTTGGGATAACACAAATCCTAGAAGTGGGGATGAGAGGCCTGCCACCTTTATGGCTTTGACCTGCATTCCATCTTTTTAGCTCATTTGCATTTTTGTCTATTGCCTGAAGAGAAAGAAAACTCGTAAACTTTCCACTGGAATTTCTACCATCCTCGCCAGAGAAAAAATTGGGAATCGATAGACACCAACTGAGCCTTGGAAATTGTCTTGAGTTGCATGATGAGAAGTGTAATGTTAGTGAGGCCAACAAAGAAGATTAAAAATGAAGAGCCCGGAGAAGCCCAATAGCCAGATCTTCCTGTAGAAAGGATCTACTGCTAGAGCTGCAAAAACCATGCACCTTGCTTAGAATAATACGAAGACTTGTGCAAAAGTATATAAACACATCGAAATTATCAGCAGTGCCCTAAATCACATAAAAATATTTTCCCTTTCTTCATGAGATTAAAATATTTTCCTCCAAATAACTACTATTAAAAGGTTGATTGGAAAATGCTGTCCGATTGACTAATTTTCAAGTGCTTGTTTTGCACTGGAAAGGGAGGAAAACATTTTCCACAAAACACAAACATCGTAAGGTCCCTCCAGGCTCGATGTATATTACAAGGATTTGTTTTAGGGGAGGCACCTTTTTAATCCTTTGCGTTATCAGTATCATGTTACCTAGAAATTGTCAAATGATCCTGAGCAAGCTTGCATTGTCCCACATAAAAAATAAAACAGGAACGGTCTTTCATGGTATGTTAGGCACGCCAGCATCCATCATAATAATAAGAACAACAAACAAGCATTAACGAGCATAGAGGACAAGTTTGTTCCAATGAAAAGAATGGGATCAGCAGCTAGATAGCTGATGAACACTTGATCATAGGGAATTTCATATTATAATAAACTATTTGATGATGTGAATCTCATGCCTAAAATGCAGCAGGCATCAACTTGTAAGGTACAAACTATTTTCACTGGTAAGATTTTATTTCCGAACCATCAAAAAAAAAAAATTGGGTGATAAAGAAATGGCATAACCAATAGTAAAAATATGCAAATTACCTGCTTGTTAACTATATCATGATAAGCAGAAACAGGAAAAGTCTTATAACTTGACAGTGATGACTTACATGATGGCGTTTGAGCCAATGTGGATGGTGCAAGTGACAATAATGGACCTTTCCCTGGACCAGAACCATAGTATACTCCAGGTAAAGGAGACACATCTGGGGGCTCTGGATGTAAACGAGGAGTTTGGTTAGAACCAGATGGAGAGTTGCTTGGCGGAGTTGCAGAACTATGTTGTGGACAGGGCTGAGGAGGGAGAGCAGGTATCACAGAAGGTGCAGGGGAATTTACAGGAGCAAATGGAGCAATTGCTGGAGGGAGAGATGGAGAAATTGCTGGTGAAGGAGTAGGAGGAGTTCCATGAAGCGTATCCTTTAAATATGATGACAAAACAACACTCTTTACTTTGCCGAAGACCGAGTTGTTGAGGCCAAGATTTTTTACAGGAGAAGCTGTGATTATTTGAGCCAACTGCTTCAACCTCTGTAGCTGAAGGGTCCCCAGATCCGACATGACTGAAACCTGAACTGTGACTGGGGGAGTTATTGTGGAACCATCCTCATTTGTTATCTTCACATACACAGTCTGAACAACAAGAAACAAAAGAGTGGGAGTCAAACAGCAGGCATAATTTTCAACTTTCTTAAGGACATTGTTAGCTCCTCAGTGTCTGCTAGCACTTACACAGTATACATTAAGGCTGCAAATTCAATTCATTTCTGTGACAGTACATCACAAAACCACTCAATAACTGGAACATATTTGAACCTTGTACTCTTCGAAGAATTATAGGACCTAATTAGAGCCACCCAACAATACATGGCTACTTTATAGTTATGCAAAGTTTCTATTTCCAAAATTTTCCAGACTTTTGAAGGGTTCTACTTCCCCAATCAAATGATTTAGCTTCAGTTTTCCATATTATTGAATTGAGAAATTGCTGTATCTAGCAAATTGTAACATTGGACACTATAAGAATCAAAGCTAGAACCATGGCATGGATTAAAATAAACACAGCACCAGACACCAAAAAGTGAGATATACCAATAAGCTTTTTGAAAATGTTATACCTCAAATTGCCTTAGGTGCAACCCAAATTCCAACTGATCTTTTAAGTCTCCGAAATTGTCCAGAACTTCAGATATGGAATTGTTAAGAGTAAAATTAAAGAGAATCTGGGGCATCTGCCAGATTGAAGCATATTGCATCGGTACTATAGTGATTCCCCCAGGAAACCTAAAAATTTCAAATGTAGATGGTTGCCCAAAAATCAATGTAGTCACAGTCAAATTGGATTGCTCAAGGAACAGATCAACCAGTGACGACCTCAGCACACTTAAGGACACCATGTTTATTGGGACATTTACTGGATCAGGAATAAAACCAAACACCACATCAGTCCAATTAGAAGCTAATCGGTGCATGGATAGAACAGCCACCTGTTGACAACAAATTAGTTTTAGAATCAATTTTCAAGGTGACATTACTTAGGATGCAAATATGACAGAACAGCAGAAGATTGAAGTACAACCTTTGCGTTTGGGATGCCTATTTCTTCATTGATATCATATTCTAATCTTGCAATGTGTGTAACAAGCTGCACCACTGGCTTTAGAAGTCTGAAGTATGCTTGTACTGTAGCTGTAAATAAGAATTAAATGACATAAACAGCATGGCCAAAACAGTCTAAGTTACTTGATAAAAATAAATTCATTTAGATGCAAGTTTAACAGAAATACAGCAATAAGCAAACACAAAATCTTTGCATTTCAACAAGAAAATAAACCGGAAATTTATGGCCTTGGTTCATTTCAAAGTATCTTTCTTTTCTCTAATTTTTTAAATACATTGTTCAGAAGAATTTGTTCTAGAATAGAAAGTAGAAAACAAGGTAAATCGCAGCAAAGCCAAAAATTGAATCAAATTTAGCAAACTTTAAGGCAATATAAAGCAATGGACAAGATATAATTATTAGGTCGGCCAGTATAACATCTTAAAACATATCGCAATCACCATTTTCATTGAAGACTAAACAGCAGGCTTGTTTTCAATCTCTCAATACAGAGTCTGGTGAAACATGAGCCATGCGAAGGGAGAGCAATCAGAAATGTAAAACAATAAAAACGTTTCCAAGCTTGATATAGAATCAGATCTTTTACATTCAAGTGAAATATATATATATATATATATATATATATATAAGTTGTTAACTCCAATGAAAACCATTAGATCTCACAATATCAGTCAACATCTATCTTGAGCTTAGGTGGAAAATGATCCAAAATTAAAAAAAAAAAAGGCCAGCGATGCACATAAGATAAGTGAATCTCCACCATCTGAATCAAAAGCTCTGATTTTTATTTTTTTTCTCAAACCATAGCCACTATAAAGGTACAATACAAGGGATATCCCAATAGAAAAATGCAATAACACATACAACATATGCTACAGAAAAACAAAACGGTAGCACATGTGTATATGTCTTAGGCAGTAGTTGCAAAAGCCTTCAGCAAGCAAGATTCATCAGCCACTTGCAGAAGAATGAAACATTGCAACAAGCTCCTGATACTAAATCTGCAAGCAGATAACAAATTCATAGATATAAGAAGTGAAAGTTCCCTTTTATCATAATAGCATGATCCATGTCTTGTATCTCACAATGTGTTGGACGCAACAAATTGCTGAACACTGTAAAATTGGTATACGAGAAAAATCCAAAAACTTATCCTAGCACCCACTTATAAATGATGCAAGATTAGAACAGAGCCGTTCAAATTGCATATAAATTGAATTTAATTAAACAAGTGAACAACCTCTTTAAGAAGAGGAAGGTTTCAAACACAAAAACACATCACAAACACACAAGCACAATGCTAAAAAACATAACAACATCTATATATATGCTTAAAAACATAAATAAATAAAAAAACAGATAACTTAAAAGCAAGTGAAATATCCATCTACCAAACTAGCTTCTAACAAGGTAAACTTCACAACTAGAGCCAGAATGTAAGAGAAGAAACACACCCATCAACTGAAAACCTCCATTACATGACAAGAAAGGAAAATAACGAAAACCCACTTGCCCAAATCATTACAGAAGAAACCCTAATGAAACAAACAAAAAAAAGGAAATATATAATTACCACTGAGTTTAACTTCATCTTTAGCATCGAACCCGCTAACTGAATGTAGAGAAGAATGTAAAGGAAAGATCCAAAAGAGAGCAGAGACCAAAAGGCACAAACTCAACATCAAAATGAAAACACATTTAAAACTGATTCTTGAAAGTCCCATCGAACATCTCTCACAAAGGAACAATCTTCTGGTTCTCCTCTCATCATCATCATCATCATCATGCCTCTGCTGCTGCTCCTGATTATAAGAAGAATCTCCTTTCCCCATTGAAGAAATTGCATCTGTCACTCGTTTTTCTCTCTCTAAAAACCCACTTGGTTTCCCTGGACAAAAGTGGAGTAGTGGGACTGGTGGAGGAGATGGGAGAATGTACTTAAAGACAAGTGTCGATGCCCTCTCCATCTCTTTATATTCCATTAATTAAATGATTAAACTTACGAAAACCCTGTCAACTTCACTTTTCTCGTCTTTTTCCAATTTGTCTTTCACTGATCATTCTGCTCCTACGCTACTTCACTATTTTATTTGTTTTTAACACCGTCGGAAACAAGCTTCGACATGGAGATATGCTTGTTGCACAAGCTGAGCGTCGGTCGACACGGATAAAATTTAGATTGATAAAAATCTTAATTTCTTAACATAAAAATTTAATTTTTAATTGGGTCTATTTTAATATATTAGTTTCTAGTCAATTATTTTTAATTACAAGGCCAAATTGACATAACAACATTTTACTGTCTATTTTCAAATGGTGTGTGTGTTTTCTAAAGTTTTTATGTATTTGGATCATAGTTTTTTTTAGACTCGATCTAGTTCAAGGCTCGAGTTCCAGGTTTTGACCAAGTCATCGGGTTTTGACCAGGTCACCGAATCATCCAGGTCAATTTTTTTAAAAAAAATAAAAACGACGTCGTTTTAGTAAAAAAAAAAGTTAACGGGTTGCAACCGAGTTTTTGACTGGGTCTTGCCGGGTCAACGGGGTCGTCGGTTCATACCGGGTTTTTTTTTCCCCTGTTTTTCTTCAATCCGGCCCGGTTCCAGCCCCGGGTCGGCCAAGTCCCGGATCGACCCGCTGAGCCGGACCAGATTTTAAAACTATTATTTGGATCATCTTCAGAAATTCACAAAGAATTTATAATAAAGGCTAAGCTTTACTTTGTTTATGAACGCACCTTCATTTTGCACTTAGAGCATCTATATTTATGTTCTTTATATTTCAGCTAAAATAGCAAAAAATATCATTACATTCATGCTCTCTAAAATAAAAAGTTATTAATATTTTTTATTATTATTTTAATCAATTACTAATTATTATTTTTAAAATTCAAATACTACAATGATTATACTTTTAATGACAATATTTTTCACCTATAAAAAAAACTCAATTAAACTCTCATTTTCATTCATCATTTCTCGCACACTTCCTCCATCC
>Ga0307517_10010213_pt1 | contig 13173 bp, 14 predicted proteins | sample 23_EM_MG_FD_194515 | JGI IMG/M metagenome (GOLD analysis project Ga0307517, IMG submission 194515) | Populus trichocarpa ectomycorrhiza microbial communities from riparian zone in the Pacific Northwest, United States - 23_EM | ecosystem: Host-associated > Plants > Roots > Unclassified | place...
CTTTAAACACTCCACCACACCATGAACAATGTAAACCAACCTCCCCACAACCCCTCACCCAACACATGGGCTGAAAGGGTTAGAGTCATTGACTCCAGCACACGTTTCACCCTTGACCCCATTCCTAGACAGTTAGCTGGTAACATGCTCCAGATATCAGAGGAAATCTTAATGGACACTGCTAAACAGTGGAACAGGTGCATGATTGGCTTCTTCCCAGGTTTCAAGATGCCATACCATCCTGTCAACACCATAGCCTCTAGAGTTTGGAAGCATTATGGCCTAGAACATGTGATGACCACATTAAATGGCTACATGATTTTTTGGTTCAAAACAGAAGTAGAGATGCAGATTATGCTAGAAATAGGGTCATTGATGTTTGGGGGAAAAACTATTGTCCTGCACCAATGGCATCCCAGCTTTCAGTTTGACAAAAACAAAATCTCTAAGTTACCAGTCTGGATCCGTCTCTATGGGCTTTCTTTTCCTCTTTGGTCAAAAAAAGGTCTGAGTTTGGTTGCTAGCATGGTAGGTCGTCCTCTCTCCTCTGATGAACAAACCTATAGGTGTACTAGGCTGGAATATGCCTGATTGCACGTATAGATTGATGTTTCTCTCTCTTTCATCCACAAGTTTGAGATAGACAGTCCTTTATCCTCAGAATCGATCACCACCAAAGTTCAATACAAATGGAAACCTCCAAGATATGAAAAATGTAAACTTTTTGGCCACTCCTACACGCCACGCCATTGCCTACACCTAACAAGGGCAAGGCCATAACACCTGCCCAGCAAACTATGGATTCAATCCAACTTGCAGCCCCCTTCTTAACAACACCTCAAACCATAAATGGTCAATCTGGTGTTCTTAACACAGCCATGCAACCCCCCATGATAGTTCAACCTGTGATCCTTCCTCCTCTGATCGATCATAATTTAAACATACAAACTCCTCTACTGCACACCCCCCCAACCCCCTGTGCAGAACACAACCTATATCCTACATGAACTTCTGGAGCATCTGATTATGAATTAGAGCATGACTCAGGTACTGATCTTCTTCCTATTGAACAAAACATCATACCACTATTTGGTATCGCAACTTGCTTTGAGAGCAAGATGGATCTTCTCCGAAGTTAAAGTGACACCTCATTTACAACACAAAAGGTGTCCATTGAGGCCTCCTCAACTCAGGCCCCTCTAAATGAGCAATATGATGCTTCCTCTTCTCCCTCTCCAAAGACAGTTAGGAAAAAAAAGGGAGGAAGAAAATGAAAAGTGGCCAAGGGCCTCGAATCTCTTCAATTCTTCCCCCTACCCCAACTAAATAAATGCTCTACTTAGGCAGTTGGAACATACACGATCTTAACAGTCTGCACAAATAAAAATATGTCCATGATTGGACTCTTAAACACCACCTTGATATTATTGGTTTAGTTGAAACCAAAATTGCACCTCATAACATGGCTTCAGTTGAGTCGAGCCTAGCTCTCCCCTCCTAACGTTTTCTATCCAATGGGAGTACTTCTGCTCATTGCAGGATCCTAGTAGTGTGGAACCCTTTCAAGCTCAACCTAACATATGCTTATTGCTCCCAACAGTGGCTTACTTGTGATATTACTCCCATCTCAAAGAAATCAACCCTCAAATTAACATTTATCTATGACCTCAACACCCCTGCTGAAAGAGAGCCTCTATAGAATTCTGATTAGTACTTAAACATGCATTTTTATCAAGGTTTTATATCATCATATTGCACTTAAAGTATAATTAAATTCCCTAACTTAAGCATGTTTTATAATAATAAGTCTGATAACATAAGATATCTTTAATTTATGATAAATGCTCATTTTAAATGCAGGCATATCTCACAATTTAAAGGATTGATTGATGTGTTTAACTATTGAAAGTGAAAAGACAAAGAGAGGGCTAAGCTTAAAGAAAAGATGCTGGTTCAATTCAAACTGGAACATCATTCGGTTATTGGATCATAATTGGAGCTGTAGAACATGGATTTAGGTCTGGTTTATATGGATGAAAAGATAAGATATGGGCCTAAAACTTCCATGAGAGTTCAAGATTCAAAATGACTGTTTTCAAGTTCAAATTGTAGCAACAAAAGAGAAGTCAGAATCTGTCCTGCAGCTCATATATTGTTCAGTGTTCAACCCATATCTCGAGTTCTAGAAGTCGAAATGAGCTCATTCTTGTCTTGTTGGAAAGCCTAGACAAATTACCAGAACTTTCATGAAGACTATCTGTTCAAATTCTGACGTTAACAATGATGTTTTGTTTAGACAAGAAGATAATGGTTGTCACCAAGTCAAGAGGTGGTCACCCACTCAATAATTAGTCATCAAATCAATAGTTCCGAATTTTAGCCTATAAAAGAAGGCATTTGCCATACATTTAGACATCTTGGTTTTCAAATCAAGATCATATTCTTGCTTTCTTTCTTTGTATTTTTGTAATGTTTAAGTTTTGCTTTCATTAATATCTTGTTTATGCTTTTCATTATAACTATGTTCTTATCTAGTTTATTTATGTTTCTCTTATTCATAATGTTTAACTAATTTATTATTAACATGTCTTATCTTTTTATCTACTAATACTTAATACCTTACTTGTTAAATGATTAATCTAGATTTGTGTTGTACAACCTTTGGTACAACAAATAATTGGCGCTTTCATAGCCTACTGTATGGTATAACCGACACCTGTGCTATGAAAGGAACTTGATTTGTTGTTAACATAAGTTAACATCATGAATTCCTGACAATATTTAAAAGTTTGGTGTTATTAAAATAAGATAATTAATATGATTATGTTAAAAATTTATAATGAACTATTAAGGATAAATCATCCGATTGGAATCTCATTTGTGTGTGGTTTTTAGTTAATTAATAAAAAAAGTTTATACTATACTTATTTCTAATACTATTAGTGGATCCTCTAACCTTGACAATTGCTTTTATCTTTGATTAATACTCATATCAATATCATATCTCAAAAGTTCTCTTCAACTCCTTTTCATTTATTGTTTATAATTTTATATAGTTCATCTCCCTGTGGTTCGACCCCGGTCTTACCGGGTTATTTATTACTTCAACACTCCTGCACTTGGGATAAGACAACAATTTTTTGATCGTGTCAAATTCTATCTGCCAAGGAAGTTCTCCCTTTTCCACCACTCCATGAATCCTGATGGGAGATTTCAATGCCATCATGTCATCTGCAGATAGGTCAGGAGGAGACAATGCTTGGTATAGTGATCAAAATAACTTTGGTAACTACATCCATATGCTGCTCTTCTTCAGGTCCCTTATACAAGAATGAAATATACATGGCACAATGCCTAGCACGAGTACCATACAATCCAAAAGAAGCTTGATTGGATGTTTGGCAATCAAGCCCTCTTTGATAAATGGCCAACAACTCACTCAAAATTTTTACCAAGAAACCAATCGGACCATAGTGTTATGGTCCTTCAGCTTGGAACTCATCGGCTCAACCAATGCCCTCCATTTAAATTCTTAAATCTATGAGCAGACCGTGAAGACTTCATCCCCAGAATTACCACCATATGGCATACTCCAATCAATGACAACCCTATGTACCAATTTACAACAAAGCTTCGCCTGGTAAAGACAAAGCTGAAAACATTACACTGTTTTCACTCTAGTCATATCTCCAGTAGGTTGACTCTAGCCAAAGATGAATGGAATGTAGCTTAACTTCTCCTAGATCAGAACCCCTCAGAGGCACATCTTTAAACTAATGAAAGGGCCCTAACAAAACATTACCAGCAGCTATGCAAAGATGAAGAAGCCTTCTACAAACAAAGGTCCAGAATCCAATAGCTCCAACTTGGTGACAGGAACACCAAGTTCTTCCATAAATCTCTGCTCCATCGTCATGTTCGGAATATAATCCATAGCTTGACAGATGAGGGTGGCAACTCCATCTATGACCAACTAGCCTTGGGCAAGCTTGCAGCTAAATATTATGAGACACTCCTCATAGCTCTACCCTACAATCTTGACAGAGACATTTCTCAATACTTCCCCAACACCATATCAGATGCATCTATTTCTTCCATTTCTCAGCCAGTTACTAATGAAGAGATTAAGACTGGCTTATTCTCTATTCCTGATGATAAAGCCCCTGGTCCAGATGGCTTCACAACCCTATTTTTTAAACATAGCTGAAACATTATTAGAACTGACTTCACCAATGCAGTCAGGTACTTCTTCATGACCAACTCCCTCCCTAGATGTGTCAATGCTATAAGGATAACACTAGTGCCTAAGATTGAAAATCTTGCATGCTTGAATGATTACCGTTCTATTTCATTTTATAATATCATGTATAAATGCATCTTTAAGATTCTTGCAAATAGATTAAAGGCAGCTTTATCAGAAATTATTAGCCCCTCTCAATCGACCTTTCTTCCTAATAGGCTAATTTCTGATGCCATCCTCCTAACCCAAGAGCTTTTGCACAACTACCACCTTGACAAAAGTCCTCCTAGATGTGCCCTAAATGTTGACCTCAAGAAGGCCTTTGACACTGTAAGTTGGCAGTTCATTATAGTAGGCTTGAAAGCCATTAGAATTCCAGCATCCATGGTAACATGGATCCAAATCTGCATCTTCTCAGCTTACTTCACAATAAACATGAATGGGGAACTCCACGTCTTTTTCAAATCCAGTAGAGGCATTCGCTAAGGAGATCCACTCTCTCTATACCTCTTTGTTCTTACAATGGAAAAGCTGGAGGGCATTATTCATAAGGCCACTCAAAATAGCAGATTCCTATTCCATTGGAGATGCAAGAAAAATGCCATTACTCACCTTTATTTTGCAAATGACCTTATGATCTACCATGCAGATCAAATATTAGTTGAGATCCTGAAGACATTCCTAGACACCTTTGCAGGGCTCTCTAGCCTCAGCATTAACCCTTCCAAGAATTCCCTATATCTTTCTAGCATATATGTGGAGTTGCAATCTTCTATTACAACTTTTCTTGGGATCCAATATAAAGCCCTTCCAGTCAAGTATCTTGGTGTCCCTCTTATCACAACAAGACTAACTCAAACAGACTGTATTTCATTGGTAGAACGAATCATTTCCAGAATCAAGCTCTGGACCTCCAGCTCCCTTACAAAAATCAAAAGTAAGGTGGCTATTTTTCTTTAGAAAGGGACCTCCCTCATCCCCACTAGAGTTAAGGTGGTTTAGGCCTCAATCTACTATCCCCAGAAGGAAGGTGGTCTTGGCCATAAAAGCCTTAAAACTTAGAACAAGGTAGCTATCATGAAACACATATGACGCCTCCTCACCGATGAGCACTCTATATGGGCAACATGGGTTCATACCACCTTACTTCAAGGGAGATCTTTCTGGCACATTAATATCCCCTCCAGCCCCTCGTAGTCCTGGAGGAAGATCCTTCAAAGTAGAGAATGGTGCAGAGGGAAATTCACACCTTGCATAGGCAATGAGAGCTCGACCTCACTCTAGTTTGATTACTGGTTACCAGAGGGGAAAAGGATAAATGACATGCTCCCTCTTTGAACACTCACATCTTCAGGGTTACCCTGGAATGCTATGGTTTCGAACATCATCAATGAGGAAGGGTGGAGTTTCCCAAGGACACATCATCCCCTGCAAGCAATATGGAACTCAATTCCTTTTCAGCCAAGACCTCATATGGCAGGCCACCAGGTATGGAATGGACATGCCTCAGGTCAATTTACCATAGACTCTGTATGGGAGCTGCTTCGAGACACCAGACCAGAAAACACCATCTGAAGTTGTTGACAATATAGAGATACTAAAGAACAAAGAAATAAAACCAGCAATATAGAATTGTTGTTTGTTGTGACTGCAAGCATGAATTCTTTATTGATGAAATCACTCTTTTATACAAGAGTTTTGATAATAAACTTCAGAAAAATAATGACAAGATTTTAACAAAAAAGAGTTGTTCTATAACAGCTTTATTTGCAACTAACATCCTAACAAATAGAAGCTAATCTTGACTCAATCTTCTCAGCATTGAAGACCACTTTTTCAATAGCAAATGAGGCAACCATCAACACTCCTCCTTGCATCTTTTGCTGCAGACGCTTATCTTATCCCTCAAAGTTTCAAGCCTTGTTTTTGACAATGGCTTGGTTAACATATCAGTAAGCTGGTCTTTTATCTTGCAATAAATCAGTTGTAATTCTTCATTTTTCTGAACTTCTCTAAGAAAATAATACTTGAGCTTGAAATGCTTTGTTTTGCCATGGAAAATTGGATTGTTAGATATTGCAATTACATCCTGATTATCAACATTAACCTTAGTAGCTTTCCTTTGCTCCATATCTAAATCTGCTAAGATCTTTCTAAGCCATAAGACTTGATTTGCAGCTGCAGTCGCTGCAACATACTCTGCTTCTACCGTTGACTGTGCAATAATTTCTTGTTTTTTGGAACACCAGGAGAAAATTCCTGATCCAAAACTATAACAATATCCAAAGGTGCTTTTAATGTCATCACAATTGCCAGCCCAATCACTGTCTGCATATCCTTGGAGTTTAAAATTTTCAATATGACTAAACTGAATGCCATAGCTTAGTGTACCTTTGATATATCTCACTACTCTTTTTACAGCCTTGAAGTGAACTTCATTTGCACAATGCATGAACCTCGATAACAAGCTTACAACATGCATGATATCAAGTCTTGTTGCTGTGAGGTACATCAGACATCCAATCAAGCTTCTGTAAATTGCTTCATCTACTTTGCCAGCTCCATCTTCTTTACATAATTTTTCTTTCAAGTTTATAAGCGTAGTCATTGATTTGCATTCTTCCATTTTGAATTTCTTTAGAATCTCTTTGGCATATATCTGTTGGCCAATAAAGATCCCACGCTGGTTTTGTTGCACTTCCACACCAAGAAAATAAGACATTTCACCGAGGTCTGTCATTTCAAAGACCTTCATCATTTCTGCTTTGAATTTGTCTATCATGTTTAGATTGTTTCCTGTAACAAAAAGATCATCCATATAAAGTGAAACCACAATGCAATCATAATTTGAAGTTCTCATGTATAAGGTTGATTCGCTCAAACTTTTTTTAAAGTCATGTTTGAGTAAATGCTCATCAATCCTGCTATACCAAGCTCTTGGAGCCTGTTTCAATCCATATAAAGCTTTCTTCAATAAGTAAACCTTTTCTTCTTCACCTCCCATAACAAATCCTTTAGGCTGTTCCACAAAAATCTCCTCATGCATATAGCCATTTAAGAATGCAGACTTCACATCAAGTTGAAATATTTTCCAACCTTTTTGAGTTGCAACTGCTAGTAGCATTCTAATGGTGTCTAGGCGTGGCACTAGTGCAAAGGTCTCTGAAAATCTATACCAAAAATCTATGCATAACCTTTAACTACCAATCCGGCTTTGTGTTTGTTGATGGTGCCATCTGCATTCAGTTTTGTTCTGTAAACCCATTTTACACCAATAGGTTTTTTGTGTTTCGACATGTCCACCAGTTCCCATGTTTGATTCTTCTCAATCATCCTCAGCTCTTCTTTCATTGCATTAATACATTTTGGATCGTTTTTGGCCTCTTCAAATTCTGCAGGTTCTAACACAGCTACATTGCAGCTTTGATAAATGTCTGCAAGCAATCTAGTTCCTTTGACTAGTGCTTCATCAACATCACCAAGATCCTGCACAATCTCTTTACTTGCACTTCTTTCTGCATCTTTGAAGTTCCACTTTTTGGTTTCAATAAACTTGATGTCTCTACTAACTATCACCTTTTCTGTTTGAGGTTGAAAAAATTTGTAGCCTTTTGCAACATTGTTGTAGCCAACAAAGATGCTAGCTTCAACCTTTCTATCAAGTTTATCTTTTCTCACCTGAGGAACATAAGTGAAACATAGGCTTCCAAAAATCTTTAAATTCTGGAGTGAGGGTTTATAACTGTGCCAAGCTTCATATGGAGTCTTGTTTTGTAATGCTCTTGTTGGCAGCCTATTCAACAAGAAAATTGAAGTGTTCACAGCCTCTGCCCAAAACTTCTTGGGTAAATCTTTTTCAAATAACAGAAACCTTGCCATCTCCATGATTGTTCTGTTTTTTCATTCATTTACAGCATTTTGCTAAGGAGTGTAAGGTGTAGTATATTGATGTTCAATCCCTGCATCATGACAAAACTTGGCAAACTTGTTTGATGTGTATTCGGTGCCATTATCAGATCTTACAACCTGAATTCTGTGACCACTTTGATTTTCAATCCAGTTTTTAAACTTCAGAAAAACATTTACTACCTCAGTCTTAAACTTTAGGAAATAGACCCAGCACATTCTTGTATAATCATCAATGAAGGCAATATAATACCTGTTTCCATTCAAAGATATTGTCTTCAAAGGTCCAGCAACATCTGTATGAATAAGCTGAAGCTTTTCCATTGCTCTTCAAGCCTTGTTCAGAGGAAATGGAAGTCTGTTCTGCTTGCCGTATTGACAAGAGGTACAAACTGTGATTTCTTTTTCTAGGTTTGGCATTCCCTGCACTATCTTCTTTTTTTGCATATGCACCAACGTTGCTTAATTAAAATGCCCCAGCCTCTTGTGCCACAATTCTGTCTGATTTGCTGTGCTTGAAAAAGCAGTTGACTCCTCTTCCATCCAGTCCAGTGAAAATTTTTTTCCTTTCATCTTTATAGTGAATATTTCTAATCTAGCAGGATCAGATATTGAGCAATGTTTGTCTTTGAACACAACTGAGTATCCTTTTTCAAGAAGCTAACCAACACTCAACAGATTCTGATCAATTTCAAGGACAAAAAGAACATCTGAAATGAGTTTTATACCTGAATTTCCTTCAATAGCAACTGTTCTTTTCTCTTTGACAGGAATATATTCACCATTACCAATTTTGACTTTAGAGACACTTGATTTGTCAAGTTGCTTGAATAAATTTTCATCATTTGTCATGTGATTTGTGCAACCACTATCTATAAGCCAGCAATCACTTGCATGTTTGCTAGCAAAGCAAGTGGCCACAAACAGCTCCTCCTCCTGTTGTTGATCAGCAACTTAAGCTTCACCTTCTTGCTGGTTAGTTCTGCTTTTGCAAATCTTCTCCATATGTCCCAATTGATTACATTTTTTGCATTTAATATCAGGTCTCCACCAACAATATTTCTGTAAGTGATTTGTTTTCTTACAGTGTTGACAGGGAGGAAAGTTTCCAATTCTTTTATTGCTGCTACCGACTCCTTTATATTTGTTGTTCTTCTTTTTGCCTTTGTCACCTTCCTGGACATGTATTTTAGCTTGAAAAGCCTTTCCATGGACTCCTCTTGCCTTATTGTTCTTCTTTGTTCTTGTGCCTGTAAAGCATTGAGCAATTCTGCCAAAGAAATTTTTGACAAATCTTTAGATTCTTCTAATAAAGATATTTTTGACTCAAACCTTTCAGGTAAAGTCACAAGAATGTTTTCAACAACCTTTTTATCAGGAAAGTCTTCTCCCAATAGTCTTACTTTGTTAACTATGAAAAGTAATCTGTCAGAGAAATCTCTGATTGTTTCCGTTTCTTTCATCTTCTGCATCTCAAACTCCCTTCTCAAATTCAAGATTTGCATCTGAATTGTTCTCTCATTTCTGTGGAATTCTGTTTGAAGATAATTTCAAATTTGTTTGGCTGTATCAAGTGCAATTATTCTGGGAAATATTGCTTTTGAAATTGCAGAGTAAAGACATGTTTTAGCTTTAAACTTCCTGGCTCTTTCCTCACTATGATTTCTGATTTGAGCTAGAGTAAGATCTGCAGGAAGTGGTTGTGGATCATGTTCTTGTTCTACAGCATCCCAAAAATCACAGGCTTGTAAGTATGTTTTCATTCTTACAGCCCACATCTGGTAGTTTTCACCAGTAAATACTGGTGGTGATGCAAGAGAATACATATTTGATGCCATTGAAAAATGATAGGAGGCTTATATGTTTGTATTTTTGGTGAAAAAAGGTTTCTCACAGGTTACTCTCTTCACTTAAGCTGGTCCTGTAAGATCAATGTAGCTCTGATACCAATTTGAAATTGTTGACAGTATAGAGATATTGAAGAACAAAGAAATAAAACCAGCAATATAGAATTGTTGTTATTGTGACTGCAAGCATGAATTCTTTATTGATGAAATCACTCTTTTATACAAGAGTTTTGATAACAAACTTCAGAAAAATAATGACAAGATTTTAACAGAAAAGAGCTGTTCTATAACAGCTTTATTTGCAACTAATATCCTAACAAATAGAAGCTAATCTTGACTCAATCTTCTCAGCATCGAAGACCACTTCTTCAGCAGCAAATGCGGCAACCATCAACACCATCCATCATTTACTTTGGTTCAAAGGCCACGTCCCTCGCCAATCTTTCATCTTATGGCTGGCCTCCTAGGAACGCCTTCGAACAAAGGATAGACTCCATAGTGTAGAGAGCATAACAAATATAACATGCATTTTCTGTGGAATGGTCACTGAAAACCATGACCACCTTTTCTTCCAATGCTCTTACTCCAGTACAGTGTGGGGAACCGTGACTAGCAAGTTAGATGTGCAGTGGCCTAACACTCCATGGTTGTAACTTCTCCATCCTCTTCCAACTTCCAAGATTGGTATGAGATCACTCAACTGATAGCTTGCCTCCTCCTTTCCACCTTTATGTATTTTCTGTGGTATGAACAAAACAATCACATCTTCTCCCAACAATACTAACCCACTTAAACGCTCAGTGAGGACATCCTCCAGCTCATCAGATCCCACTTGATAAATTTGTACCACAAGTGCACCATCCCGGCCTCTATTAGAGATACCTGGAACCTTCAGGAGCCTTAGCTTCTTCTTTATCCCAAACAATGTCTTTGTTTAAAATTGAAGAGTTGGCTTTTGGCCCTGTAGCCAAATAGTAAAGCATTAAGTTCTGTGTAGTTTCTTTACTTTTCGTCTTTCGATCTTAGTTGTTTTTTTCTTTTCTCCTTGTATCACAAGATGTATATCTCTTGTATATGTTTTTTCCTTTAATACAAATTAATCTTTCCAAAAAAAAAAAATCAAATTTGATTACCAAAAAATTAATTTCAAACACCAAAAAATATTTTTCGACCGGTATCAACCCGGTGGACCGGGTTTTGACCCAAAATGGCCTAAAACTCATTTTTTACCCTAGTCAACGTGGTTTAACCCGTATTCCCCCATGAACATGGTTTTGACTCGAAACGACATGAAACTCATTTTTTACCCCGGTCGATATGGTTTGACTCGGTGGACTCGGTTTTGATTGAAAATGATGACTTCGACCCAAAATAGCTTGAAACTCATTTTTTACCCTGGTCGACATGGTTTGACATGTATTCCTCCATGGACATGGTTTTGACCTAAAATGATAATTTTGACTCAAAACGGCCTGAAACTCATTTTTTACCCTGGTTTTGACCGAAAAATATATTTTTGAATTCTTCTTATTTTTTTTGGATTTTTGTAAAAAAATAGTAATAAAATAACATTCAAGAAAATTTTAGAGAATCCAAAATTGGGTTATTACACATGATACAAAGATGAATTTCATTGACTTATAACATTGGTCCAAAACTAGGATATGCTTGCTAAAAAGAAAGTGGTTCAGGTTCGTCATGCTTACAAGAAAGCCAATATAGCTATTGATTGGCTAGCAAACATGGGTCTTAAAACGCTATTAGGAGAAGCTAGTATAAATGCTCCCCATTTTAGTTTACTACCTATCTTATTTTATGATTTTAATGGAAGTATATGTTTATTTATTAATTGCACCTAGTTGAACTTTGTATATCAAACAATCAAAGCATGGATTCAAATTTAATCAAAGCATGCTATATAATAATGTATAAATCACGAGTTATGTGATTTTCATATGTGTGCACATAGCCATGTAAACCCAATTAAGCTTGAAAGGTAGCTTCAAATGAGGGAACTAGAAAGGATGTTTGATGAAGTATTGTTTGTCTTATACCATTTTCATTCTAATGCTCATGTTGTAAGCATGATGTTTATGAAAAATGAAATTAGTGATGAACCAAAACTGAAGCCTCTTCATTCCATGAAATCCAATCTACATGGCTTGATTGTCATTTCTTTTCTGGTGTTTTTGTTGGTTATTAGGTTAGGCCTGGTCCGCTCATAAAGGATGAGTCTGGTCCAACTATTTAAAGGAGTTACTAAAAGAAATAACTCTACTTATATATATATATATATATAGTGACATGACCCATATAAAGATGTAAGTTTTCATTATTGAAAGAATATAGTTTTCTCTTTCTCTTTTCCAATCTTGAACTCTCTGTATTAACTTGAGAAGATTTACAAATGTGTTCATACTGTGAAATATCTATTTTGTTCTAGTAATCAAAGTAGCACTGAAGCAATTGATCCAGGGACAAGAAACTAAATTCTCACATCACAAGTAAGTTTTCTTTGAATTCTACAATGGTATGAGAACATGGTTTTAAGATGTGCCTTCTGTTAGATTTTATGCAATATATCTATTACAGTACAAACATTTTTTTCCAAATACATATGAATACATGCTAGTTTTATGTTTGCATTGCTGACTACACCATGCATTATTTAAAAGAGATTCTAAAAACGTTTGCTAGATTTGCATTTTTGAAGACAAAGATATTGACTTTTGACTATATTAATTGTATCATAAGTTTTTTATTCTGATTTTTTTTTAAATGGTTATGATGGCATTTGGCATTATATAACCTAAATGCTTTTTATTATTATTTTTGAAATTCATTAATTTGATATAATTAATTAAATTTTTAGAATTAATTAATCTAATAATTATGCATGACACTTCCTGCCAAATTATTCAAATAATTTGTCTTTAAACTCTACAGACACATTAGTGTGAAGATGTGTCCTTTTAAACTCTACAGATAGATTGGTCTGAAGAGGTGTGCCTTTAAACTCTACGTACATAGACACATATACAGACACATTGGTTTGAAGAGGTGGGCCTCTAAATTTTACAAATATATTGGTCTAAAAGGGTATTATTTTATTTATAAATACTAGTTTGATGTTGATAAAAAAAAACAAAACAAGAAACAATCTTTTTCTCTCCCTAATTT
>Ga0307517_10010214_pt1 | contig 13172 bp, 12 predicted proteins | sample 23_EM_MG_FD_194515 | JGI IMG/M metagenome (GOLD analysis project Ga0307517, IMG submission 194515) | Populus trichocarpa ectomycorrhiza microbial communities from riparian zone in the Pacific Northwest, United States - 23_EM | ecosystem: Host-associated > Plants > Roots > Unclassified | place...
TGAACTGCTCCCTGTGCCGCTCAACTATACATCAGTGTTTGTCGCACCACCTTCGGGTCCGTCACGGTCCACATCAGAAGATGGTTTGAATGGGGGCGTACGACAGCCAGAAGTACGGCATCGGCGGTTATCCGATTGCTGGGCCGAGGGTTCCAGCAACGTTCCAATATCCACCATATGTAATTTGTGAACCACGCTCCTTCCGCATTAAAAAAAAACAACGCTCTTTCCGCATGGTGTATAAACGGCAATAGCCGAATACTCGGAAAACAGCATCGCAACCGACGAGAACTTCATACATCGTCCCTAATGTACGGTAATCCAATTCCCTGGTTAGATGACTCTCGTTCAACCCAAACCCTCGTGGCAAGAAGAACTCTATGTTCGCCCGCTGGGCTTTGCTAGACCCCATAGGCATGGTTGCATCGTTTCAGTTATCCGAGATTATCCTGAGAGCGGAGTACGCCAAACAGGCGCGGTCCTCGTCGTTGATCAAGATGTTAACCTCGGGGTCGGGTAAGCGACGGTGCAATGCGGTAACCACGGGATTCAAATACGTACCCCCCTGATGTTTCCGTGGATTACGTTCTGATCATGCATGTAGATCAAACCCATAGTGATGTCCCTAAGCTGCAGTAAGCGTTTGATCGTCAGAGATTGGATCTTGAATGAAAAGAATACCAGTCCTAACCGATCTGTATTGACGCATGCCTTCAAAAACTCCCTGATGCAATCCGAGGAGGTCGCTGCGATCATAGAAACACGCTCGTGTGTGGTGAGGGTGCTACTGATCAACCGCTTTCACGGCAGACTTCCGTTGCATAGGGGGGAGGTCCTGTTAACAAATGCGTGATCGCCAGAATGAGTGAGAACTTGACAGTGGAGAAACGAGATTTGGAATTATGCCCTCCCTTCAGATCTTCGTGATCGCGGGACAAACAAAACGAGAGGGAGACCCACGAATCTAAGTTGGTCTACATCTTGGCGCTTACTGATGTATCCCAACGACGAATCCCCATCAGACATCCAATTCGAAATGAACCGGGGGAGAGTAATAGCGACACCAGCGAATGGTAGGATGTTCGTGTGTCAGGTACGTCCAAATTACCGGCTCTTGGCAGCTGTGTGTTTCGTCAACGGTGGCGAGCGGGGACGCGACGAGGCAGAAAAATCGCACTTTGGTAGCCCTACGTAGCTCATTCTGACGACACCTCCGTAAACGGTGATGCAAACGTTCGAACCGCTCAAAATCCCATTGTGTCGGGAGTATCGGCCTGGTGCCACGTAGGTATCCTAGTTCGCGTAGATGCTTCCAGGAAGTGGGACTTGAAGCTTGAATCTTGAAGAATCGGGGATCGGGTAAGGACACGAGGGATGAGAACCCGCCGGGGTAGTGAGCAGCAGGAGAATGTGAGGGATAGGAAGGGCCGTTGGTATATGCACCGGAAGCCTGACTCAATCCACGAGGCAACGGTACAGGTGAATGTCACAGGCCGGGTGCGCCGGTCGATCCGTGAACGTGAGAGCGCGCCGTCAAACGCACCGAACTCCAAGTCGGACACGCCTTTGGCCGCTGTCAAAACGACTGGAAACTTTAGATGGAGGAGTTCGAGGGGGTCATGGGGTGGGTTGACCTTTGGTCGGTGAACGTGAGCGTTCCCGAGTTGATTAGCGCCAACAGGCTGTTCGCCGCATCCAACTCCGTCACCAGAGATAATCTCTCCTCGAAGGAGATATGGGGTGTTGTCGCGAACCTGAGGGACCTTTGTCGTCTAGTTCGACCCTAAGTAAGTTGACCACCATACCACCATCAGGTCACAGTCTCCGTTCCGCCCTCAATGAGTTGTGAGGACCAATGATCTCCGGAGACTTTCTCGTCGTCTATGGGAGTCAATGGACCTGACTGAGACAATGGAGTCTCGTGTTGGGCGCGGCGCTTCTAATCGAGTTTGCGGGGTCGGATCTATGGTGGGACCATGTCCGCCAATCGGAATTCACCTCCTGTGAAGAGACCGCTTCTACCGAAGAAAGAAAGATGCTTGTCTTTGAATGCACGCCAGGCGTCGATGAACGTCAGGACAGAGCTCCTTGATTCGCCAACGAAACTTGTCCCAACACAGGATGAGATTGTTGGACATGAGGCATTCAAACCCTACCAGATCCGTGGAATGGTACACCTGGGAGGCCTGTCGGGACGCATCGAGCGAACACGCACATAGTAGGGACCAATCGTGCAGAATCGCCTCCGCCGACTCAGATCTGTTTTTTTTGTCACATGTTACGAAGCCCGAAGGGTTTCGTTCTTTACTAGAGTTTTTTAGCCGATACATGATCTGGGGAATGAAACATCTCTGCATCACGTGAACCCCCTCCTTTGGCTGGGACCTCTGCGATTATCTTGGGATCTGTGCAGTGGCATCCCTCAAGCCGAGTTGCGTTCACACCATTGGAACATCTTTGCTCTCCCACGTGACATTCACGTGCAAAGGCTGGGTCTAGACTCAAGCTCATGACGAATGTAGACGAAGAATGTCCGCATCGGGCGGCTACCGGTTATCAAGCAGCAGGCAGATCACGAGCGGAGAAGAAAGGGTTGTGGTCAACAAGATCCTCCACACGCCCGAACATCCCATTATACTGCCCGCACTGCGAGAAGACGGTTTGGAGATGCAACGCGGTGGATCGCGTCACCATAGCAATCGTCCTGGACTCAACACGATCGACGGAACGGTGTATGAGAGTCCTGCTCGAGCTCACGGACGCCCACCAAAATGAATAGAACTATCTCCCTACAAGATGAGGACTTGGCTATTGCGGAGAGGGAAGTCGAGCGAGAACACGAAGGTACAAACTGTAAGCGATTCGAAGAACAAGAGACGACATCGCTGGGTACACTCAAGTATACCTGTAGTCTAGCGAAGTTAAAATACAGATAATGTCGTTATGGATTTCGAATTGGCACCCCTGGTCCTCGCTGGGTTTGCTTCGGTGGTGACCCTGTGGGTGCGCTAGTAAACTTGCACGGCTAGTTTCGTTTCACTTGCGTTCTGCCAGCCGCTTGGTGGTTATTCCGCTAGCGACTAGCGAACAGTCCCGGTCAGTGTTATCTGTATATCCAAGTACATGACACGAAACAGTAGTTATCTTCCTGTTTACTACTTTTGGCGCATCACGCGTCCGCATCAGGGCTCAGACGTTCACATGTTCTATCCTACTGGGGTTTTTTTTCAGGTCCTGCCTCAATTTGCGCCAAAATAGGGGGGGAGGGGGGGGGGCTGCGACCGAAAGTGTTCGGACAACCCAACCGACATGGGTATCGGTGGGGTCCAAATTCGATCGGATCCCTCCAGACCTCAGGCAAGAGCAAAACTCATTTGGACGGCCCAACAGACCTCCCCACCCATTTTCAGTGGTCCTTTCATGCCTAAAAATCAGGGGCTTCGTAAGTGTGCCACGTGAGTGGCCACAAACGCAAGTCACATCCGTGACGTTTTCCATTCTTCCCGTTATGTAATGTGGCGTCTCTCCCTTCCCCGCCGCCACGATCCTCTCCCCGGTATCACAATCTCTTCCGATCTGTCTTCTCCTGTGTCGACGACATCTTCCTCACACCTTGGATCTATTGTATCCTCGTGTGGACCGCTCCGGATCCTCCATGAAGAACACGATTCCTGACCCGTTCCCGCCCCGACCAATAATCATACAATATACATCGAATTTATGGAACAACTGTGGATTTGGCTTGGGCGTCGACCACCCCGGAACGGGTGTATTACGCCTTACTGGAAATCAACGGGCCTGTACGGTATACATACATGCATGGTCTACTATTATGGGATGGTTCCCCGACTGTTGTGTGACATATTGAAACCCATAGTATCCATCGTCCTCCGCCGCTGCATGCTACGCCTCCCGATGAACTTGCCAACGCTTTGCCCAGTGACCAAACCTCGACGATAAGGGGATCCGTCAATTCGATGGGGATACACACACGTACTACGCGAAGCGCTGCGAACGATTTCAATACGAGGGGCTCCTAGTGGGTATGGATGTTCCCGGTGAAGTCGAAGTAGTGAGTATCACCATCCCCCATCGTCCGTGTCCTGCGAGCTTCAAATATTCTCTATTGTGGTTCCAGAATTGGTCCCCACTGCTTCGTCGCGCTGAGCCCACTGAGTCCGCCAACGACGAGGCCGGCTCCGAGTGGCCGTTTGAAGAATTGACTTTGATCGATTGGATCGGTCCCCGGTGGTTGCTTCAGGCCCTTGCGTCAACCGAGTCCGTCTCGCTGCCAATCTCCCTGTCACCGGCCTCCACATAGATCTCGGCCGCGTCCTTCCCTCACGTACATCAATGTATCAAAATCGTTTGATTTCCTGCTTGCAATTTTGAGTTAGGCGAGGGAACATATCTATTCCGTCGATCGCGATGGTCGGACGGCTGAATTTGTCCCCCTCCTGACTTTCAGAATCCGCAAGGAACCTAGGTGCAGCTCGCACGATGTCTTGTATGAACCACTAGCTTCTCCTAAATAGGTGGCGAGGCAAAGCTTCACGCGCGTCACGGACCCCCCACAGTGGGAGATATACATTAAACCCTGATGAATGCGCAGACATCATGCGATTCCGTGACTTTTCGGAGGTAGCAAACCCCCATAACGACAGAAAGGACTGAGAGATGGTACGGGAAGACGGTGAAGGTGGATGGAGAGGTCACCGCCAGCCATTCCACGCAACCGCAAACGTTGCCCTAGATGTTTCGGGACGCAGTTCGTTCCAGAAACGCTTGCACCCATATACACGTACTGTGTAACCGTTCTACCGGCAGAACAGGGGGAACCGGCCTGTGCTCCTTCGACTCGGAATCCGTGAGCCCGGATGACCTTTTTTTTTTCCACGCAGGCACACATTCTCGCAAAAGCCTCCTTGGCACACGCTTTATTCTTATCCTGTTTCCCTCCGGCCACACTCGCTTCCTCTCGTAAGGGTTTCATACGTCCGGGGTAGATGGTAGACGCAAGGAGACAGCTTGGGCCGATGACATCAGGAATCGGAGTTTCGATTCGTGATCACCAGCGTAAACGCCAAGATCCTATGAATAATCACAATTCCAGCCCATGAACAATACAATTACCACAGGCCATCCAAACGATGTGTCCATTACCTCGACTCCATCCTCCACAGCGTCCTCATACGTTGCAGGCTCATAACGAAATAAACGATGGAATCTCTTCAACTGACCGAGAGAGTCAAAGATCGATATAATATCCCGATTGCGGCCCATCTACGGTTAGTACTCACCGACTTCATCCTCGTGTCAACCTCCAAGTCTCGTGATCCACCGGGCTTCTAATGGGGCACTTTCAAGACCTCTGAAATTTTCGGGCGCAAGCAAGGGTCGTCATTCCAACACTGTTGCATCGACTCCCACAAATCCGCTGTGAGGGTTGGGTGGGTCGGCCGTGGTGGACGCTCGCCTTTCGTCAAGGCCAGCATGGCCAAGAGAGCCGAACGATCAGCGAACGGAACTGCCCCGGTGAATACCTGTATTGAAACGCAGAGACAGTAAGCCAGACATCGATATACAGTAGATCGTCCGTGACCTACTTCAACCATGAGCATCGCGAAAGAGAAAACATCCGTTTCCTTGGTGGGCCACCCTCCCTTCAGGACTTCTGGCGCGGTCCATCGCGAGAAGCAGCCATGCTGAGAGATGACTTGCACGGAATCCATGTTTCGAAGAACAGCAGAGAGGCCAAAATCGGCGACGCGTGCATGGCCAGAGTCGTCCACAAGGACGTTTTGCTAACTGAATGTTATTGCGGTGGTGGGAGGAGATTCAGAACGACGTACTCCTTTTAGATCTCCGTGAAACACGTTGCGAGAGTGGAGGTACTCGAGGCCCGCAGCAACGTCAGAAAACTGGTAACGCGAGTGAAGATGGGATAAACATAAGGGGAGGGACACACACGAGTCTAAGTATGTCTGCACTGGGATGTTTTTCGATGTACCCCGGCAGCTGCCCGCCAGCCATCCAATTCGAAATGAGCTGTGGGGGATTGATAGTGACACCGAGGAGGGGTACAATATTCTCGTGTGTCAGGCGTGCCAAGATTACCACCTCTTTGCAGAAGATCTGTGGTTTCGTCAGTGATGGTGAACAGGGAAAGCGACAGCATCAAAAATCGCACCACGGTAACCTTCCGTAACTCATCCGGATCAAAGATTCGCGTACGTTTGATGCAAACCTTTGAGCTGCCGATGGCCCCATGGAAGGTATCACCAAAACCTCCTGCGGCGAATGGGTTGGGGTGGATTTCGAGAAGGTTCGATGAAATAGTGCACGACGTCGGGAGTATCATCCAATTACCGCATATCTTTCTGAGTTCACGTAGACACTGCTGGGAAGCGTAACTGGAAGGGTCGAGACAATCGAAAGCCTACGCTGGCTTGAGCGAAAAGTTGGAAAGGGGTAAACGGCAACGTACCTCATCCAGATAGTCAACCAGCCACCCTAAGTCATCGCCAGGCTGGAGGCCCCACACACATTTCCTGCAGTCCTCCCCGTACAGTATGTTTATGAATTTGTCTTGGAAGTCGGGCGAAGACTTGTCGAGGCAACATAGTTGTTGCAGGGCCGGGGAACTGGGGGGAGACAGGGGGGATACCCTCGACTGGGGTTGTGAGCGGTGGAACTCGTAAAAGGTGGCAAATAAGAAGATATACGTACTGCCTCGTCTATCACGTCAACGGAGGTCTCGGCGGTGTCCTCACGGAGGCGACTGGTCATCTTGACTTGGTCCTCGTTCATGGGTGCTGCCTCAATAGGAGAGATGGCTCCATGCGGATAAAATTCAACTTGCTTAAGTACAGGGTTTCTGGACCCCTAAACTATAGTACCTAAACGGGAATCGCAGGATCGCAGGATCTGCGCATTTGTTCGGCACTGTTGTCCCTCGGCGCTTAACACCACCCCAAGTTCCGTACGGTCCGGTCCGACTAGGTACCGCTCAAAGCTTGATTACGCCGAAAAAACAAAGAATGCGAATGCAAGAGCCCCAGATGGGAGAAAATCAGACTGCTGTGAGAGTTTTATGACGATTTAAAAAATACAAGCAAGGTTCGTGTCGACGTAGTCCGCGCCTCTCTAGCAGATGAGAGCGGGATGAAATGTCCCAGGCCAGATACGCGGGCCGGCCCGTGAAGATCGTCAAACCCAAACTGCAAGTCCCGCACTTTGACCGCTGTGAGAACGACTGGAAACTTTAGATGGTGCACGCGCGAGGAAAATGATCCTGATGTGACCTTCGGCCAGCGAACGCGATCGTTGATCATCACCAACAGGCTGTTTGCCGTATCCCCCACCTCCGTCAGTAGAGACACCTTTCCTTCACCATATCCTCAGGGGGGATACGGAGCGTCGACGCGAGCCTGAGAGACCACCGCCGTTCAGCCCGACCCCAAGACGTCCACCCCCTACCCACCGGGAGCTCGGTAGGCTCGTGTCACAGCCCCCATCCCGCCCCTGAACAGTTTTTCGGACCCCCGAGGACCAATAACCTTCACAGACCTTCTCGCTGTTCGTTGAATGGGAGTCAATAGAGCCGACTGAGATCATACAGTCAGGCACGACGAAGATCTCATCTCCGTAAGCCACCTGATTTTCGACCTTACATTGAACGTGCATATCCAAGATGGCCGTTCCCCTGCAGTCAGCTTGGTGTTAATCAGATCCTAGCACTTCCGATATCACCGCGGCATACATCCAGCCTTGTCTCCAAGTGCCTCTGGAAATATCAACGACGCAGCTGCGAAAACCGTCAAAGATCACACAGAACCCCAAACACATGCAATCACCAGCGCACATTAAACGGCGAGATTTAATGCATTGGATTATAAAGAATGGAACAGATGACCCTTCTCAGACTGTCAGCCTCGGGACCGACATTACAATCTATTCCCGCTGCGAGCGCAAGCGATTCGTCATTCAGTGACGTGCCTCTCCTAACGATGTCTAAGACGTGCTGTCGTGCGGCCGCCCCAATCACCCCTGCAAGACCCGAGAGCAATCCCTTCCTCTGGACGATGGATCATGGCGGAGGGTGACTGGTGGCAATAACATGCAATTGCTTTGACCATATGGACACGAATGCAAGGTGATTCCTCTAACCCCGGCCGAGGATCTCCAGACGGACGGGCTTAGGATGCTCTGCTTCAAGTTCCAAGCGACTGTTTTACCTCGGGACTTGTCACGCTTGTGAACTAGATTTATCTTTCCCGTGGCTGGTGCGTTTGCCGGGAGCCACACAAAATAAAAACAGATCGCTGTGGAGAACGCTAGACTCGGAATTATTCTTTGAACCAAACGGCCCCCACGGAACCGCCTTTATAAACCGAAACCACTGGGCGTGCCTTGCGGAATTCTGTTTTTCAACAGCCGCCGGGATAGGGTACACCAGCGTCACTACCAACATCTGCTCGGTCTTCATCACTCCCATCGCCATGAGCAAGGTGGAGCGAGGCCTAGCGGAGCCGGACCGAAGCCGGACCAAACGTCCAACGGAGTAGAGGCATCTCCCTCTGCCGCCACGACAGTTTACAGCACACCACCCCGGTCCAATAGTTGATGCTGAGAATTGAAATGATGAGATTGCGTATCACAGAGGGGACAGAGGGGGCAGATTGTGGTGATTCAAGAGATTGAAATCGCGACCGGAGTTCCCGCCCTCCCAGCAGCCCCTCCCCCTGCGTCTGACCAAGCTAGCCCCAGGCCAAGTCCAACCACAAACCCGTTCGCCAGTCTTGTTTCCGCTTAGCGACCTCGTAGCGACGCTTGGACTCTCGTGTATTTCCGCCGACGGCTCCACGCATGGGTTTCCTCGATCCAGAAAGGCTCGGGATCGAAAACAACCAGTGGCTGAGAGATCTCACCGCTGTACTCTCGGAATAGTTTACCATGAGGTCCATGCTCGAGCAATAGTCTCCGCGTGGAAGGTCTGAAGCCTCAACACATCATCAGGCCTCGTCTAAGAACGTTCCCTACTGGAGCATCGTAAATCAGGGGGGGGGGGGTACGTAGTGATGGACACGACGGGCGATCTACCCCAGGGAAGGGCTTCGGTTTTGCTGGTTTGCTACGGAGAATCGTTGAGTGTCGTTGGTGAACGAGCGGCCGGGATTGAGTGTTGGACTCTGTTGTCCAAAATACGCCACCAGAACTTGGAATGTGCGCACAGTCGCGGTGGTATCTCCGATGGCAGCCCTCTGAACCGTGCAGAGTGTACCAACGTCACATAGGCTTACAATGATGCTTTGACGTCTTTCTGCCATCACTTCCTCCGATTAGGGGGGTTCTCTGGCCCTGTTGCATGGAAGTGGTCGCTCGGTCGCGACAAGTGTCTGCGCTCGAATTCATACCGGGGTGCATGGTACCACCACGGAAACTACAACTCCGTCAGCCATTAGATTTGCTGGGTGGGAATATATTCGAGAGATCTACTGTCACAGATTCACCCGACGAAAACTGAGCCCGCAAATAGGTCCACATCGAGTGACCCAGGATTACTGTCTGTCCTTCAAAAACAGAGGCATTCTGTCCCAACTCGTGATCAGTAGGAGGTCATAATGTGAAGGGCTACACGTACTATTCTTTGGAATGTCTGGCAGAGGCGGACTCGGGAGCCTCCTTGGGGTCATGGGAGGGGTGGGTTCTGGGGGTTTGGACGTGGGGGTAGGTTGGGGAAGCTCTTTATTTCCTTTGCAGGCGATCCTTGCCACTGAGAAGGAGTGAGGCCATGAATATCCACACATGATGGGGCTGACCTCCGCGTTCGTCCACCACGAAATTTGGCCTCTTTGTAGCCAATATTGATGAGATGTCACCCGAACCTCCCATCTGTCTAAAGATGAGACTTTGAACTTTTATACGCGCGGATAACCTACCGAACGAATATCCACAAGATCCTGATGGTGCATTAATATACATTTAGCGTTGGGATCGTTCTGTTGAGAGGATTGAGTGGCGTAGCCGCGACACGGGGAGAGGAATTACTCGGAATACGTAATCTCCAATGGCATCCCAGCTGTCATATTCCACCTGGGGGCGAAATTCAGAGGAGAGACAGAAAGGGGTAGCAGGAACCATACATGTGGTGGATTCCGGACAGTATCTGACCAAGAACCAGTGTCCTCATTGTTGCTCCCGGATGATCCTGCACCGCCCCGAACCACATCTCAATACATCGGAAACCATTTTCTCCAGCGCATAGTGTAATAGCGAATGAAGACGCATTGATTGGGTCTATGCCTGAAACTTGCACCACTCAGTCCGCCCAAAGAGCTGCGCCGCTGCAGCCCTTCGTTAGTGTCAACTGGGAAACTGGCGCGCCATGTTCCCTTAAAAGTAGGGGGGGTGGAACGGAACATTTGAATAGGGATAGCGGAGTGGGGTGTAAGAGCATCCTCGTTCGAATATACCACCATTGAAAAATCCCTGGTCATATCGAAGCCGGATACGAGGATAGGATGAATCTTGTCTCCACACTGCTTGTGACGGGCAAACTCCACCCATGAGTTGTAATGGCACTTAGTATATGTTTCAAATGCAGTTTCTAGTTCAGTATCTTCCGGACACGTCAGGTTCCTCGTCACCAATGCCGCACCACGATTGCCGGTGAGCTCGAATGTGAAATCTGCGTCATGCCCCAGGAGCCTGGGTGGCACCTTTTGAGAACGGTGAGGAATTGTCTAAGGGATGGGACGTACAGAGGAGTAGATCCCACGGTACCAGAGGGAGCCCCGAGTTGTCGAACGGTTGGAGTATGAAGGCAAGCGGGTCGTCGTGACTCGAGGGTTACCGGCTTTTCAACCCTCAATTGCTCGAATATGGTGGGGACATCATTTCCCGGCTGTCGTCCTCCTAACGGGGAACCAGCGGAGAACAACAGATTAAAACGGCCATCGTGGATAAAGCCTACATCTCCGATCTTGATGCGCGTGTAGTTATGTGTTGGGGAGGGCTCCCTAGGTGTTATGAGATTCCAGGCCTTCAGATATCACCCACCGCGGTCGACAAAACAATACGTTACCACAGGGCATCGCCGTGACCAAGGAACTCCAATTCACTGTGAAAGGAAACCTCAAGCGTCAGGTGGTCGGCGTAGGATACGAAATAGTAGTTCAGAGGTTTACTCTTTGGATACCCGCCATTTTGGTTTGGGCCCGGGTAACATCGAAAAACTTGGGGGGGGGGGTCAGAGGGTCAATATAGGAACGGTCAGTACCGACGGCGAATGTATTTGTACTGGGGGAGCTTAGGCGCTAAAATTCGTTAGTATTGGAGGTACTGGAAACGACCCAATTAAAATTTTGTAAGGGTTCATTAATACTAACCTTTCCCACAGTGGGTAAAACGGTGCACCTGTACCCACCCCTGGTTTATGAAGTGGCAACGAATGGGAGTTCTGCAATATTCGGTACGTGTCAGCCAAATGAAGGTTGGGTTAAGGGCAAAACAGACCTCATTGAATCCACTCCGCGCGACGGTACAGCAACCTGCACCACGACGTGAACACGCAGATAGTAGGGTCTGATTGTACAGAATCATAAGTGTCTCCACCGGAGATCTTAGTTTGGGTAATATGTCCGGGTGGAGTCGTGTGGGGCGCGTGCCAGCGCGCATGATGGCCAGCACCTGTTCTCGATCTAGGCTGTTCATTCGTATTTCCGGGGGTAGGTGATAAGAAGGGTCGCTGAGACCTTCAAAATCTCCCTCGTCGTCGCCACATAGTGCAATGAGGAACTTCGGAACGTGGTTTTCTGCTCCCGTGACACGTTTACCGCCGTTGAGAGACAGGAAACAATGTCTGAGCCAGGTATCTGGCACAACGTGGCTATCGTCAGCAATGATACTAGCTGGGTGCGAAAGGCCTGAAGGTGAGCATTGTGGCGCTCCCGAGGGAGGAACGGGAAATCGACGACTCGGAGCGAGTCTGTTCGGATCTCACTCGGAAAATTTACCCAAATGTGGAAACTGTCCGGTTGCTGCCATTCCCGGTACGTTCGCATAGTAGGGCCTACATGAATATGAGTATATCGGATAAGGGAACATATCTATTCCATCGAGCATGATGGTCGGACAGCTGAATTTGGCAGGTAGCGAGATAAGGCTTCACGCGTGTTACGCGTCACGGATCCCCCACAGTGGCGGATGTACATTAAGCCCTGAGGAATGCGCAGGCGTCACGCGATCCTATGTCTTTTGAGAGACAGCAAGCCCCTATATCGGCAGGAGGGACTGAGAGAGAGTACGGGACGACGGTGAAGGCGAACGGAGAAGCCATTTAACCCCTTGTCGGACGCGACGGAACCATCCGATCAGAGTTGCCGCAAGCCACTCCACGTAACGTTATCCTATATTTGTGGGATGCAGCTCGTTCCAGAACTGTACATGTATTGTAGAACCATTCTGCCGGTAGAACAGGCGGAACAGGCCTGTGCTCCTTCGACTTAGAATCCATACATCGTCACACCGTATGATTCTGATCATCCACTCCATTCAGCCTCAATGACCTTCGCCTCCCCCCAGTGTTTCCCTCCGCACTCTCCTCTCGTAAGTGTTCCGCGCGTCATGGGCTCATCGGAGACGCGAGGAGATAATTTGAATCGAGTACCGGGAATCCGAGTCTCAATTCGCGATCAACAGCGTAAATACTAGGATCCTACGGATAATCGCATGCCAAGTCCGTGAACGATACAGGTATTACAAAGTGTCGAAACGATGTGTCCATTGCCTCGCCTTCCTCCTCCACAGCGTCTCCACGCGTTGCAGGGTCATATCCAAATAGATGATGCAAGCTCTTCAACCGACAAGGCCGAGAGAGTCAAACATTTATATAATACCCGGATTGCGGCGCATCGACGGTTGGAACTCACCGAACACTACGCGCCCAGACTTCATGGTCGTATCGACCTCCAAGCCTCGTGATCCTCCGGTCTTCCAACACCAGCAGCCTGGGCCCACGTGATTACCACTTCAACTGTGTTCAAACACTGAAGCTCCCTAAGCCGCCCGATAGCTGTGGTGACCATCGCAGAGTCACGATTAAACCCTAACCATTCGTCGGCTACGTTGTCGAGCATTACTCCAAGAATATTTCTGTTCTCTTCTTCGGA
>Ga0307517_10010216_pt1 | contig 13172 bp, 13 predicted proteins | sample 23_EM_MG_FD_194515 | JGI IMG/M metagenome (GOLD analysis project Ga0307517, IMG submission 194515) | Populus trichocarpa ectomycorrhiza microbial communities from riparian zone in the Pacific Northwest, United States - 23_EM | ecosystem: Host-associated > Plants > Roots > Unclassified | place...
TTATCTTTAAATCTGCATGAGACTAGGTGGTTGCTTGTTGAAAATATAATTATCCACCTTAAATCACGGTCATTTCGACTCCGACCACCAAACACGACATCGTCACATGGACGCAACAGCAATGATTCGTCTTTGAAATGCCGGTGACAAAAGCGTGCTCGTGTTTCGTCCTCGTGTTTTCTTCATGACTGTTGTGGCCTTCTTTTATTTTTTATATTTTTAATCTCTCTCCTATATTTTATAATTTTAATAACCAAGTTAGTTAAAGGGGGATGGAAACTAGACAGGCCATGGTTCGTTCTTAACAGGTGGATGCTACCAATTCGGCCACACCATTGACATCACGAGCGACAGACGCCTTTTATTCTGCTTGTTTACACTTGGTTTGCCTTGACTGGCACGTTGCTAATGACACCGGCTAGTGTTACGTTGACCTGTGCTCCACAACCGTCGGATCAATTTTCTTCAGCCCACGCACACACAAAGAGTATGTAGGGACTGTCGATGCGTTTTTGTATCATCAAAACAATGTAATATTGAACTAAAAATTTGATTTGTTGGTATAATAAAACGCTAACATTAAAAAAATGCTAGAATTCTATTTGAAAATAAATATTAAATCAAATAAAGTCTAATGAAATAATATCTTAGATATATATTTATTTATTTATTTTGTTATAACTATCTTTAATTAAAATCTAAGAAAAAATTAAAAAAGAATTACAAAGAGTGGCACAAGAAGAATGTTTTTTTAATTCACGTTCTATACAAGAAGAACATTTAAATCACTCGAAAAATATATTCTCAAGAAAACATGTGCATGCGGTCTGTGCTTCTCATTTTCTTCTCGGCTCTTGTTGACGTTAACATTCAAGCAGCCCAGCCCCGTGTTACTTGTTTGACGCAGAAGCTCAAGGAATCCAATTAGGACCAACTTTTAATGTTTTCTCGAAGAATTACATGAACTTTGATTATTATTTTTTTTCTGTTTAAGTAGACCAGCTTTTTTAAAACAATAAATTAGTTTTCATTTAATTTTTGTTAATTACTACTAAATTATGGATAAAACCCACAGCTCACAATTGTTTTTTAAAAAATTACAAATTAAACTAGTTGGCCCACCACCATACTTTGATAGTTCTAGCATTCTGTTCCTTGACTTTTTTGTTCATGAGTATCACCACTACCTTAGCAAAGTCAGGCAATGATATAGATGGAACAACAAATAACATGGGGGACATTCCTAATCATCGATGACTCTTTGGTCATGTTTTATGAAGAGATTAATTGTTAATTGAAAGACATTATTCATCATTGTTGCAATAGAATTTTGTCAAATCATTTTGTTATTTCAAGTTCTTATTCTCGTTGTAGTTATTGTTGGTTATTGGATTATGTCATTAATCATGTTCATAAAATTCAAAAGTACATTGATTATATGTATCATTGGATACGTACACTCGCTATGGGTGGTGTTTATGAATTCTACATGGAACATCAAATGTTAATCATTCTCGATTCTCTACCTGAGAAATGGATGTCGGTGCGACTATCGTTGGAAAATAGGCTGGAATCCTTAGATTTCAACAATCTCGCTGATGAAATGCTGCTTCATAGGGAACGTCGGTGTACCAAAAAGGATATACGATGCACTGGAAGCAGCGCAGGTCGTTTGGATGTTGTTGCTAAATTCATTTCATTGTTTAAGCATAATGAACATGGAGGAGATGCGTGTGAAGAAGTAAATGACGTAATTGGAGACCCTACTTATGTACCTACAATATAAAATAATTCTAAAATTTATTATTCTTAATATTGTATTTTTTTAATTCAGTTTTTTATAAAGATAATTGGTTGTTTATTATGAATTGCATATGTTATTTAATTTAAGTTTTAATTACATTATAAATATATATATAATATTTGCAACTAGAAACAATGGGAGTGATATTGTGTCTATTCTTACTCTCATGGAGCAAGATCATAAGCAATCTCAACCTCAAAGAAGCATTCGTAAACCAATTATTCGTCGTCGATTTGAGATTGAGGGGGGAAGCGTTCATGATTGCTCCAAAAGATGATGAAGAGCCTAAAACATTCAGTCATGCTCTATCTGGTCCTAAAGCAATAAAATGGATTAAAGCTATGGAAGAAGAAATGGGGTCGATGAAAACTAATCAAGTCTGAGACTTGGTTGATTTATCGTCAGGACGAAGATTCATTGAAAATAAATGAGTTCTTAAAATTAAATGTAAGGCTGATGAGTCAATAGAATATTATAAGGCTCGACTAATAGCGAAAGACCACACTTAAGAAGAGAAAATTGATTATAAAACTACATTCTCATCAGTTGGGTTAAGCCTGATCCACCCATGATGGATTAGTAGAGTCCAAGTTTTTAGAGGAGGTATTAAAGGAAGTAACTGCTTCATCTAATTTTATATAAAGGGACATAGCCCATATGAAAAATGTAGTTTTTCATCTGTTAAAAAAATAATTTTCTCTTTCTCTTCTCCCATCTTGAACTCTCTACATTATTTTGACAAGATCTATAAAGACGTTCATACTGTGGAATATCACTTTAGTTCTAGTAATTAAAGTGGCATTGAAGTAATTGATTTAGGAACAAGAAAGTGAATTCTCACAAGTAAATTTTCCTTTCAACTCTACATTGGTATTAATTAGATAACTAGCTCGTGCTACGTCGTGTGTCAAATTAAAAAAAATTAAGCATGAAAATTTTTTTAAGTCGCTAGAATTTATTTGACAATATTATTGAACTAGAGCAAGCATATTAACCTTGTAATTTCTCAATCCAATTCCTTACCTAGCCTAAATTTCAAACTAAAATGTATGAGAGTTGCCCCAACATGACTCATCTATGTATATGGATCGAAAGACAACCCAAACACTCGGAAACAACATGGTTAGAATTTTATAAAACTTCAAGATGACATTTTTTTTAATATTGAGATGACAACTTATTGGATCAACTTGAGTTTCGATGCTCAACTTATCAAACTCGTAATCTCAGGTCATGGACTCAACTGGATTTAACAAAGTTGTTTTTTAACACTATTTTTTATTTAATTATATGATAACAAAAATAGGCGCTCAATAATTTGAGCACCAACCAAATATCAAAATGTTTTTTGTAGACCATGATAATCTCATAGAATCATATAAAGCAAATCAAAACAACTTATGAAGAGCGATTTAAAATCAACTAAATGTTGAAAAATAAAATTGCAAATAAATAAATAAATTAAAACCTAATATTGAAGGATGAACTTGAAAAAATAAAAATAAAAAGCCTAAATTTGTGAGCCTACTTGGCCCAGCACACGTGGGCATGAAATTGCAAAGAACAAAATAAAAAAAAATTTAATATTGAATAATAAATTTTTTTAAAAATAATAATAAAAAGACTAAATTTGCAAGTCTACTTGGCCCAGCATGTGTGGGCCTACCAATCTCGTGCACTTAAGCTTTTTATTATTATTATTTTGAAGGGTAAACGACCTGTCATTTGCATGGGAAAATTAAAGGGGGTTGGCTTAAAAATTCATTTCCCAACTCATTTTCAATCAAAAACACTAAATCAACACAATAAAAACCTTCACAAATCCTTTACCAGCCCCAAAATCACTCAAAAAATTAAAAAATATCTAAAAAGAACTTGATCTATATTTTTAGGCATGTTTATAGGAAAAAACACCACCATTGAATTATCTTATCAAATTGAACTCGTTGACAATAACATTAACCATTTTTGTTGTTGAATTTTGGAAAAATGATAATCTTCTCTCTTTATCACCATAATCGAATGATTTTCTCTTTCATTTCTTAAACTCATTGACTAAAAAATAAACAAAATAATTTTTTAGACTAAAACTAAATTTGCAACAACTATAAGGATTGTGAAAGAAGAAAAAAGATAAGTAGATAGAATAATTATAACTTTTTTCACACAAATTTGAGATTGGTTATTAGATTTTTCCTTCTTTCTTTGTTGAACTTTGTCTTTGTTGAACAAATTATCATAAAAGCATACGACTGAAAAAAGAAGAAGTTATGGGTGAAACTATTTTTTAAAAATATTTAGAATTATTATGAACGCCTACAGTTAAGACTTTCTACATATATTTTTAAGGTCATCTTGCGGAATTGTTTTTTTGTTTGATTTCATATCATCCATGAAAATATTATCTTTTATTAAAAAAAAAGAGATTTTAAAATGATATCCTAAATTTTGAATAATTTTCCATTTTAGTTCTAAATATTTGGAATTATTTTAGTTTTATGCTAAAATTTAAGTTTCATCTCATAAAAAATGTACTAAAAAGTATTTATCATATAATAATGTTTAGTTTTCTTTTTCTTCATATACACTAAAATACTATCCTATATTGATTTCTAAAATTTTAGTTGCATCACTATCTATCTCCAATCCACGTGTGTTTACAAATAATTACATATCCATTCTCAAATAAATAATTCAAAGTGGATGATAGAACCCAAACTTGCAAATATCGATAAAAAAAAAAAAGAGAGAGTCAAAACGCAGGCCTTAATGGGCCTACGAACCCGTGATAGTTAACGATCTTAATTACAAAAGATAGAGGCCTAGAAAACGTATAAATTTACGGGCCGAAAGCCTCAACGGCTACAAGCTCTGTTGCCACTCCAGTTAGGGTTTAAGATAGGTTTTGATGTTGCTCAGTTGATTGCTCTTCTTCAATACTGTGAGTTTATTTTGGTTTATCTTATAGAAGGTAAGCTTTGCTGCCAGGGTGCGTATGGTTACTGTTGGTTTAAAAGCTTTAATTACCAAGAAAAGCCAAGAGTTGTAATTTGGTGGAAGGTAACTCAGTGGGCAGGGACGATAAATCATACAACCATGGTAGAAACAGAAAGAGTATGGGCAGGAAGGCCAAGAAAGAAAGTTTTTGTTTTGATGCTGGTAATTCCAACAAAAGTGTATCTGGGCGGGTGAATGATGGAGCTGCAAAACCCATAGTCAAAGAATCAAAATACTCCATCAGAGCCACAACCATCCATTGTATCTGATAACTATGGGTGTTAATAACTCAATTATAAATTATAAATTTAAATTTATTTTGCGGGCAAAGTTTTTTCTCACCTTACGAATGCTTGACAAATCTCTCTCAGCACACCCTTTACCTTTTTGCACTAAGTTAGGTTGTTATATTATGGGACGTAGTTCTTTCATTATTTCAAGTTATTCATATGCATCGATAGCATTGTAGAATTTTGCTATGTTTACCTAACCATTATACTTTCATTCAACAACTAATATTCGTGGTGTAAGATATTGCGGCAACGTAATGGTGTCTTTGAGTTCTAATGGGCTGCTTTCCTCATCTTGACACTAGATGGAGTTTATCTGTGAGGAACTTGGTCCAAAATTCAGGGATCTTCTTGAAATGGGAAGTCCGGAGTTATTGCATCTCTTATTGTTGCAAGTCAAAGGCTTCATACACGTGAACACGAGGTTTATTACTCAAACACCATTTCTTGTTTGACATTTCTGTTAAAATTCTAAATAATTTCAGCAAATAAATGTTAAAGATCTTTGTCAAGTTGTTGAAATGCAATTTGAAGTAGATTCTTACACTTCCATGTGTGTGTATATATATATGAAGAAATTGATTTTGCTAAGTTTTTTATATATACAAGTACATTTTGCCATTCAAACCATGGTAGCCATTCATTCTAAGAAGTGTATAGCGTAGAAAATTTAGTTGCAAAAATTTTCAAGTACTGGAGTGAAGTTGTAAGTTTTGTTGTTTTAGTGTTTTCTTTTCTTGCTCTTAGGTTCGAAGTTTATTCAGTCTAAAGAGTGTTCTGTTTTAGACTCGAATTTATGAATTTCAGACCCTTTCAAAGAATAGATGGCATTATCATATACTTTATTTACATTTGAGAAATTGATAAGTTGACAGCAAAACTTAATTGTCTCTGCCTACGGTAGCAAAAAATTGTAAATGCATTAGTAGCTGCAGTTACATTTGGCTATTGACATAAACACAAGTCTACATAAAAAGGGTAATAAAGAATGAATAGTACACCAACAAAAAAAGAAGAGAGTAACCACACTCAAGGGTGCAGATGTTTTGAATCTTCTGGTTTGTGATTCCTTCGGCGGCCTAGTGGATGCTTGCACCTGGGACAAAAAACAGGGTACCTAAATTAATTACAGGAAACTGCAAATGGTGGATAAGGTCTTGAAACTGTTTGCTCTATCAAGTCACTTGTTCTGTATGGGACTTGGAGTGCTTGGAGGTATTCTTCTGAAGCTTGAGCCAACTTTCTTAAACGGGTTCTTATCTACTTGTGAACCTCTGAAAGTTTGTGAAGTTGAAGCCTTGCTTGGCACTGAAGTAGAGGATGGTGGTGCCAGCGGACGACCCTCTGCTTGAGCTTTGTTTAACCAGGCAGACAAAAGTAATGAAAGTAGAAGAGCAAGAGCAGCCAGTGCTATAGAGTATGCCTTCATTGTGCTTATGGTGCTTTTTGTGCTGACTCAAGGTTGTGCTACAGCTACTTGGTGAGTGACCTGAAAATGGTTTCTGATATGATAGAAGAGCTCAAATCATGTCGTAGTTTGTACAAGTAGAAGTGATTTATACCTAGCTTGACGGGTTTTTTTTTTTTTTTTCATTTAGCAAGTTACTAGTAAAAATCTAAATTGGGATCTGATAGCAGGGGGATCATGTGCTATACTTTTGACTGCTACATGTTTAGTGACTCTGACCCAGTTTTCATTGATTTGGTGGAGTATTTATTAGAGGGTCATGTGATCTTATCACGTGATCTCAGTAGGATTAGTATTATATACAGTGTGATCAGGGCATTTGGCAGTGCTTGAGTTCAGCTTCCAAGGACAGTGACAATGGCACAGTGTTGGATCTATAAATTTGACAAACATGATTGGTAACAGCTGTTCCTGGCAGATAGTTGTGCTGCAAATGTTTCGATGTTGTATATGGCAACGTGGTCTTCAAATGCAGAAGTTTCTTGAGTGGTGATGCTTCGACCAGCCATGCCCAGAAACTGATTTGTTTCTTCCACGCAACTTTAAAATTAAATACGACGCAGAGAATTTTATATTTGTAAATGAAGTTGTTTTGTTTTGTACCATTTGTAATTTCTTTTTTCTTAATAGCAATGCATAAGAAAAAATTAAATATTTCTTGTCCTTGACATATTTGAATATTTTTCCTCTACTTTTTTTTATTGAAAATAAATCTTTGCCTCCCATGTCAGTGATCATACATTAACTCCTCTATAAGAAACCAATGATAGATTTCCGACTGGAGTCCAAGGCTTAAAGAAGAAGTTCTTCCACGTATCCTTTACCGACGTAAATTTAAGATTGGATAAAAAAAAATAATACAAAAATAAATATGTGGATATTATCAAAGTGTTTTTGATATTAAAAAATTAATTGTGAATAAAAAATATAATAAGTGTATTTAATAAAATAAATTGAAAATTATATTCACTAATAAATGCAAAAAACAATTGATGAGTAGGATCTCAAATTATTTTTTAACATAATAGGAGAATGTGCTAATATTACCGATCAGTTTTATTGTATTATAATTTTTTTATTAGAAAATATAATGATATTAACGCTTAATGAAATAAATGTAAACATATATTAACCTATAAACTTGAAAAAAGTTTTTAATGCTAATTAAATATTAAAATGAAAAGTTAATATTTTCCATAAAAACAATTGATAGATAAATATGGAAAAAACTTAACCCGATATTCTATATTGCACATGCTTATTTTTATTATTGTATAATAAAATAAAAAATAATTTTAAAAAATAAAGTTGTTAGACCCATTCGATTCCATAACTATAGTCATGTGTTTGGTAAGTGAACTCAAGTTGGGTCGGGTTGATCCAAAATATAATTGTATCAATATTAAATAAATAATGGTAAAATGCCATCACCTGAATATTTTTTAAGTCAAATAAGATTTTTGCTATGTCAAACCCCTCTTAATTGATCAGGTCATATAAAATCAACTTTAATTTTGTTTAATGTACACTCAAGAAGAAAAGGACCCAACCCAATAAGTCTTTTGTTTTAATTGAGATTAATTAAATTAAATTAAATATATTAGAAATATTATTTTATTCATTACTGAAATATATTTGGGATTTATTTTATCAAATGTTGTTTAGTGTTTACTTTGTTTTTGAATAAGGTTATTGCATTTTATTTTTAATATAAGCAATTGCTTTTTTTATACAATCAACCATGTGTTTTTTTGTTTTTTCCTCAAATTTTTTTCCATCATCTTCTTGCACATATCAATTTTCATTTTTATTTTTATTTAATTAAATACAATATACAGTCTAAAAATAAAGTTATTAGACAATTGAATCCATGTCGTTGCTAAACCTAGATCAATCTAAAACATTATCCGTTCAATATTAAAAAAAATAAAACAATGTCGTCTTTAGCTTTTTTGTTACTTCGTTGAAAAACAAAAGAGAAAAACTGCTTAAATGGTGAAAAAGCTCATATTTATTGATGAAGAAAAAGGCCTATTTATAGGCTTTACATCATAGTATTTCTTTTTAGCATTAACCACTACTTCTATAGAATAGGACAACAAGGACCACTTATTTAGCTATAAAAGCACAATTTGTTTAACTGAATAAATCCCTAAAAACTAGGACAATATAGAGCTATTATAAATAAATAATAGTAAATCTTAACACCCTCCTGTAAACTAAGATCCGCATAAATTAGTTTATAAATAAATAGACTTCAACAATTCTGTTATGCCCTTTCTTGAACCACATCATTTGAAGAGCATACTCCAAGCATTCTTCGAAGCTTCACAAACACAACTTGCTTAAGTGATTTAGTCATAATATCAGCCACCTGATTTTCACTTTCCTTCCATGCAAAATTGGATTTTTTGAAATCTTGATTGCTGAAACGTTATCACAATGGATTGTTATTGGACCTTGTTGATGACTGTGAAGTGTTTCTAGCAATCTTTTCAACTAGATAGCTTGGCATGAAGATGAAACAACTGCAACAAATTCTGCTTCTATAGTTGACAAAATCACAATCTGTTGTTTCTTTGATGACCACGATACAGCTCCTGAGCTCATCATAAAAACAAAACCAGAAGTACTTTTTCAATCTTCAATGTCTCCAGCATAGTCACTATCTGAAAAACCAATCAAATTTGATTCTCCACCAGTTTTATAAAAGATTCCAAAGTCTGCAGTACCTTTCAAATAATAAAAAAATCTTTTTGCTGACAAGAGATGAACTTCAGTTGGATTCTCCATGTATCAACTAATTAAACTTACAGCATACATAATATCAGGTTTTGTTGATGTCAAATACATAAGACTTCTAACAATTTGCTTGTAAGGAGTAGAATTCATCTTTTTTCCTGTTCCAAATCTTGTGAGTTTCAAACTAGGTTCAGATGGAGTCAAAACTGGATTGCAATCCTTCATGTGGAACCTGTTTAAAATTTCTAAGACATATTTCTTTTGTGAAATAAAGATACCAGCAGAAGATTGCACTACTTCGATGCCAAGAAAATAGTGCCTTAACCCCAAATCTGACATGTCAAATTCATTCATCACAGATTTCTTAAAATCAGCAAGCATGACTCCATCATTACTAACATAAATAAGGTCATCAACATATAAACACACAATAAGTATCTTTCCATTTGCTCCAGCTTTAATATAAAATGTATGTTCACAAGGACATTTAAGAAAACCTTCTTTAGCAAAGTGTTCATCTATACGACTATACTAAACTCTAGGTGCTTGTTTTAGTTCGTATAATGCTTTTTTTAGCTTGTATACCTGGTTTTCGTGACCTTGCTTCATATAACCTGGAGGTTGATCTATGTATACCTCTTTTTTTAATTCCCTATGCAAAAATGTTGACTTTACATCAAGTTGATATACGGGCCATGAGTTTTGGGCAGCAATAGATAACACCAACCGAATAGTGTCAAGCCTTGCTACCGGAGCGAACACTTTTTTGTAGTCGACGCCAAATTCTTGTTTGTACCCCTTTGTAACAAGTTGAGCCTTGTACTTATCGACTTCTCCATTCTCCTTCAGTTTTGTCTTGTAAACCCACTTGACACCAATAGTCTTATGTCCTTTTGGAATATTAGTCAACTCTCAAGTGTTGTTCCTTTCAATAGTGGCAATTCATCATTCATTGCCTTCCGTCATTTTGAGTTTTTGACAGCATCTTCAAAAACTGTAGGATCACAATATGAAAAAAAAAAAAAGCAAAATGAGTAATTGGATCGTCAATTTCAGTTACCTCATAGTCTTTCATCCATGTGGGCCTCTTTCGAATACGATGAAGAGTTTGAACTGCTGCATCAGTAGTTTCTGCTACTGTTGGCAGAATTTCAGCAGCTATTGGAGTGACTTCTGATGAATTTTCAGGCATAGAGGCTGCTAGATTTGGCTCATTTTCAAAGTCATTGTCAAAAACAACTTGTGTAGGCTGCTGCCTATTCCAATCCCAAGTGTTTTCCTCATCAAAGACAACATCTTGGCTGGTCACAATCTTTTTTGTGAGTGGATTGAACAATTTGTAAGCCTTGGAACATTCACTTATGCCAAGAAAGACACATTTTTCACCCTTATCATCAAGCTTCTTTCTTTTCTCATCCGGAAAATGTGCATAAGCTATGCAACCAAAAATTCTGAAGTGATTTACAGCTGGTTTCTGCCCACTCCAAGCTTCCTTGGGTGTCCTGTTCTAAACAAAAAAAGTAGGACTTCTGTTTAACATATGGATGCTCTAATTTACTGCATCTGGCCAAAAATTCTTTGGAATGTTCCCTCTTGCTAACAAGCTTCTCACCATATTAAGGATGGTTTTATTTTTTCTCTCCGATACACCATTCTGTTGTGGTGTATAAACAGCTGTAAGTTCCTTTCGAATGCTATGATCTGCATAAAAAACTTCAAATTCGATTGAACAATATTCTCCACCACGCTCTGTTCGAAGGGTTTTAACAGTCTTTCCTGTTTCATTCTCCACATGAGCCTTAAAGCTTTTAAATACATAAAGAGATTCTGATTTTTGCTGTAAAAAATAAACCCAATTTTTTCGAGTAAAATCATCAATGAAGATAATTAAATATCTTTTACCTCCATTAGAAGATGGATTTATCGGTCCACAGATGTCAGAATGTACCAGCTCTAAGATATGTTTTGCTCTTCATGACTCATTGAGAGAATTGAGAATGATGTTGTTTGCTAACAACGCATTCTTCACAAATTTGGGAAGGAATGTGAATTTTAGGGACGCCTGTCACCATATCTTTCTGTTGAAGAGTCTTTAATCCGCCAAAATTCAAGTGGCCATAACGAAAATGCCAACGCCACGAAGGGTCTTTTATTTCAGCCATTAAACAAGGTTGAGATTTTATTATCTTTAATGGAAACAACCTATTTGAACTTATTTGAACAACAACAATTGCTCCTCTTGGAGGATCATATAACTCATAAACACCATTTTGAATAATTATCACATAACCCTTTTCTTGCAATTGACCAACACGCATTAAATTACTTTTCAAATCAGGAACATAAAGAACATCAGAAATTATTTCTACAAAACCATTCTTGGTTCTTATCTCAATATCACCTTTTCCCATTGCATTCACAGTGGAACAATCACCAAAACTTACTATAGAATGAAAATCTTCATCTAAATAAGAAAAAGAAGACTTACATCCACACATGTGATTACTGCAGCTTGTATCCACATACCAAACATCAGACTCTGGCTTCTGATTAGCTTCAATAGCCATCAACAAAGTTTTCACTTCCTTCTTTTCAGTAAAATACGATTGCTCTCCCCTTTCTTTGTCATTAGGCAGTCTAGCATAACATTCAGAACGATAATGTCTAAATTTATGACATCTAAAACACTCTACCTTGGATTTGTCAAAGTGTTGAACCCGTCCTCTGCCTCTACTTTGATATTAATCATTATCAGCCTTAAAAAATTATCTGCTGCCATCTTTATTGCCTCTACCTCCCCTTTCTCTGCCTCTACCTCTACCTCTACCTCTACCCTTTCCTCCAGAATTTGAGAACTGAGTAAAGGTAAAAGCCTTAAGAGCTTGCTTATTTGTATTTGAGCTTCGGTTCATCTTTTGTTCATGGACTAGCAAGGAGCTCTGCAATTCATCAAGAGAAAGCGTATCTATGTCTTTCGATTCTTCAATTGAACAAACAACATAATCATATTTTGGTGCCAAATAACGTAGTATCTTCTCAACAATGACACCATCATCCATCTTCTCATAATGAAATCGCATTTTGTTGCTTATCTCCATAGTCCTAGCATAGTAGTTGGTGACAGATTCACCAACCTTCATTTGTAGGGTCTCAAAATCTCGTCTCAAGGCTTGAAGTTGTGCACGTTTTACTCTAGTAGAGCCTTGATATTTATTTTTCATGAAGTCCCATATATCCTTGGAAGTTTCTTTGCTAAGAATTGTTTCCAAGATGGGACGATCAATTGCCTGAAAAAGGTAATTTTTTGCCTTCAAATCTTTAAGCTTTCTCCCTTCTAACTCTGTTTTCTGGGCATCTGTCAAAGCTGCAGTTGTTGTTGGTTCTTCAATTCCAGATTCAATAATCAGCCAATATTCTTTTGACCGAAGAAAGTTCTCCATTAGCATACTCCAATGGTCATAGTGACCATCAAAACGTGGGATCGCTGCTTGCATAAAATTTGAATCTGATGCCATCGTTACCTGCAAAAGATGAAGAGGAGAAAAAGCTACTGCTGTTTTTTACTATTTTGGAGACTCACTGTTTAAAAACTTTTTCTCTTTTGTTTTTATCTCATTAACCAAGCTCTGATACCACTGTTACTTCGTTGAAAAACAAAAGAGAAAAACTACTTGAATGATGAAAAAGCTCATATTTATTGATAAAGAAAAAGGCATATTTATAGACTTTACATCACAACATTCCTTCTTAGCATTAACCACTACTCCTATAGAATAGAATAATAGGGACCACTTACTTAGCCATAAAAGCACGATTTGTTTAACTTAATAAATCCCTAAAGATTAGGACAATATAAAGCTATTATAAATAA
>Ga0307517_10010217_pt1 | contig 13170 bp, 9 predicted proteins | sample 23_EM_MG_FD_194515 | JGI IMG/M metagenome (GOLD analysis project Ga0307517, IMG submission 194515) | Populus trichocarpa ectomycorrhiza microbial communities from riparian zone in the Pacific Northwest, United States - 23_EM | ecosystem: Host-associated > Plants > Roots > Unclassified | place...
CCGGCTCAGAAACCAGGTGAGTTTAGGCCTGCCACTAGTAGTCAGAGTAGCGGAAACGATTGTCAGTTGCCGGCCTGGTCAGGTTATAGCCATCATACTTCCTCTTCCGGATAATCCGTACACCACCACGCTTATTCTTCTAAGCAGTTTTTGTTTTTTTTTTAATTTAAGTGAATTTGGGGTCAATTTATACACACCTCAGCTAATTTCACGAATCTTAAAGTTAACAACTATGTAAACCTCTAGTGATTATAAAATTTATAAGACTTGAATTGGTGATTTCTAGGGAATAAATTCAGGGTTTGACCAATTGAGCTACACTCCTTAAGATTTTTACCATGAATTTGTCTTGATAGAACTTAGCCAGAAAATAGTTTATTTCTAGAAAAAAATTCTTATGAAAAGTAAATTATTTTTTTGATGGTTATCAATATCATAAAAAATAAATTTTAATACTTTTAATTATTTATGTTTCATCAAGTTTATTAAAAATTAGAGACCAAAGTTGACATATAAAAACATTGGAAGATAAAATTAAAAAAAAAACTTCTAAATTATTTTAAATAGAAAAATAACAATTAAAAAAAAAATTGAAACCAAATCTAAAAAATAATGAAATTAAAAAACAATTATCAAATAAAATAAATAACAAAGAATAAGAATCAAATATAATAAATAAAAAATTTTAATTAAAAAAAATAAAAAAACAAATAAAAAACAAATAAAAATCAAAAAAATAAAAACCAAGCTAGTATAAAAATTAAATTCAATCAAATTTTATTAGATGAAAATAAAAAAATAAAAATTCAAAACAAAATATATAACAATTAAAAAATTAAAAATCAAATTTAATATAATTAACAAATAACAATATTTTTGAATTTTTTACAACTTCTAGAAAATATTTTTTATTTAAAATAAAAAATATTAGTGTATTTTTTTGAAAAATATTTTTTATTAATCAATTTTTTTAATACTAAACAAACGCAAGAAAATTTTAAAAAACAATTAGAAAAAAATAAGTAAAAAAAGCTTGCCGTTTTGCAGAAGCATCTTCGCCATTCCAACAATGGTGAATTGACAGGAAACTTTAGTGGTGCTTAGGGTGGGAAATAGGAATCAAGATTTGTATCTCAGACAAGGCCTCTTCCTCCCAGGCTTCCTTGGAACTTTACGACCAAGATGCGACCATGTAATCACAACCTGTAAAGAAACTTAAACAGGCAATCACAATTTGTTCCGCAAGGGACCCCATTCTCTTTCAAGATAATGAAAATTCAACTTTCACAGATCAATATCAAGCAGTGACGTAGAATTGATAGATCAATGCCAAGTGGGTAAATGACAGCCGTAAATCCGGACATCAACAATAATAATTTTTTTTTTTTTGCTGATTTAAATCTCCAGAATGGGAACGACATCCAGCTGTCTCGTACACTGTCCCGGGAATGTGAACAATCAAGAACAGAAGGCGTGTTTGCTGACAAATAAATTGACATCAAGAAACCATGATAAAATGCCGCTGTAATGATGATAAATGACAGATAAACCATATTAAACAAATGAAGAATCTTAAACAAAGCTGAAATTGAGATTTCCTTCCACTGCTATAAACAAAGCCCATTTGGGTCCTGCCATTAGTCAGTGGTACAGCATGTGCCAGAAGTATACAGCAATCTTTACTCTCAATTCTAAGCAGCATCACAGCCTAACCAACAAAAGAAATATCTTCAGGATATGATTGAATGTCCAACCAAACCCACTCAGCAGAGATTTAAATGGGTTCTTAGATCACTTCCATCTGCAAACACAATTAAAACAGAAGTACTGTCACCTAAAAATGATTTTTCCCCCCTTTGTATGAGCTCGGGCGTGGAGAGGGAGAGGGAGAGGGAGAGGGAGAGGGAGAGAGAGAGAGACCTTCATGCATTCAGTGGCATCAGCCCTTTCAAACTTTTAAAGCAGCTTTGTGGACCATAGTTTCTTTGTGTATTTGGTGGCAACTCTTCTCAACAAGATCAAGCAGCTTCTCCAAGTTCATTGCCCATGAGTTGAGAATGTCATTGCTATCCTTTGCTACTTGGAAAGACACTATTCCCATTGGCCTGTCAATCTTTGCCACCAGAGCTTTGGACACAACCATATCAGAAAGATGCTTCTCAGCTTCCTATAATAAAAAAACAAAAAAAATGGTGGATTAAATGCAAAGTCCTTGATCAACGCACACACTTCTCATATTATTAACATGTTTGATAAACTAACTAGTGCACTCAAGGTACTAATTTAACTTCTATTTTTTTAAGATTTCAGCACAAGAACTAAAAAATAGCAATCATTGTTGGTCTATAAAAGCTGACCAGCTTTTTAGGGAAACCTGTAAGATGCTTTACATGGTTCAAGAGAATACAAAGCCCTGTTCCTCTGTTTTTTCAAACCCCAGTCACCAAAGCAAAAGGATGGCTGTTTGCCAAATTATGCAAATCACCATCAACCTAAATTTCGTGCAATGTGAGTGGAAAGATCTTATTCCTCTCTAAGCCAACCTGACCCTAAGCTGAATTGTCTTACTAACAACAAAATAAATTATGAAAAACATTAATTGGCAACAAGTCATTACTGATACCAAGGACCACAAGCACTAACAGAAAGGGAAAGAGATTGTTATACAAGGCAAAGATGTGTATAAGTATGAATAGGCTGGAGGGTTGCTTGGGAGTGTCAATTGCAAAGCAGAGCTCATGATTGTTTGTAAGCTTGCTCTGAATATGCTTGAAACAAGATTAAAGGAGAATGCCTCCAAGAGGATTAGAGCAATCATTCTTGAATGCAAAACCTGGTGCCATTGTCAAATTCGCACTCATGTTATTAAGTGAATTAAAGATCATTTATAATATTAACAGGCCTGCTCATCAGAAACTTAATTGGGCTTCAGACATGGATTAAACACAAATACATTAGCCACCACCATGTGATTAAATTAAGTTACAACTAATGGGATTTGTAAGATTCCAACTCCTAAACATTAGGTCAAAGAGGCTCTAAAATTACCTGTGACTCTGTTCAATAATTGAACGCAATGTCTAAATTCAGATATGAACACCAGAAGTTTCAATTAGGATGGACAATATAACTTTAATTATTATGTTGACTGAATAATTTCTGAGGCGAATCTCTAATATTTTATCCACTATTATGGAATATCCAAATAAATAGTTAAACAGAAGCACCAGGCAACCATGAAGCCTTTATTAATTTAACCATGCCTGATTAAATCCAAATCTTTGAAATGAAACACATTCATGGAGATTTGTGCGAGTTCACATGACAAAGGACAAATCAGGCATAATTACACCATGGAAACAATTGCCAAAAACAAGATTAGTGTGGGCAAACAAAAGCATGTGTGCAACACAACTACACATATACAGAAAGACGGGGGGGGGGGGGGGGGTGGAACCGGGATGCTGAGACACAATAACTCTGCTAGTCTCTTCACAGTAATCCTGGAGTAATACTTTGAAACAACAAGGATATTCTGAAAAGAAAACATGTTGCAAAAGGATTAACAACCACACTCAACAGTAGATTGAAGAAGAAATCTCCATAATTGTCCCCAAATATGAAAATTGAAAGTAGATTACATGTTCAATTATTCTTTGCTTTAAATCCTCTGCTGCTTTGTCACCCAAAGATCCTCCAAGTAAGTTCTTCTCATTTTCAAACTCATCCATAAATGCATTCCAAAGAGATGTCCATTGGATGACTTCCATCGTCACCAACTGTTTCAACAGCAACCTATGGAACAGCATCCAAAGAAGAGAAGCATTAAATAAAAAGATTATTAAATTAAATGACCAACAAAATGCAGGAACAAATTAAAGCAACACGTACTTAAAATTTGAAATTTCAGAAAGATTCTTATCCTCCAAGGTGGAATTCAGAAGGCTTGACTGCATTGGATCATGTGGTGCAAGTACCAAGTACCAACAGATTTTCCTCAAGACCTACATGTTATAAATATCAGGGCAGTCCAATAGAGTACATAGAAACCTCAACAGATAAAAAATTGAAGATAAGCTCTTACTGGAATCCATTGGGCAGGATTTTCCTTTACAGGGGGAATCTCATATATTGCCTTGTAGCAACGGCAAATTTCAAGATAATCATTGTCATGGGAGTAGTACCTATAACATAAGTGGAGAGCACAAAGCCAGTCATTACATGGTGCTCTTATTCAAATCTACAGTAGATATACTAGTTCACAAATACTAGAAGGCTACAAAGCATTTAGCAACCAAGAAATAAGACATGGGAATTTGCATAATAATTGGCAGAGACAAGTTGGATGCTTGGGATATTTTACTAACTTTTAAATAAAATAAAAAATCAACAAAAAGAACTTTTCAATGAAAAAATATTATCAAATTACCCCTGGCCTTTTAGAAAAAATAAGCAAAGGCGATCAGGTCATGAAAGTTTTTGGAAAAGATACCACAAAGAAAAACCATTTTTGCAGGGTTTTGTTACTGTATTTGAAAAAAAAATCCCAGGTTGTTGTTCAAAAGAGGAAAAGAAGAGACCATTCTTTCAGTAGAAAATACAAACATGAAATCTCAACAGAAATGTCTCAGACTATAGAAATCCACAGTTGCACGGTCCTATCAGTTTGCATCTGAAATCACAAATATAAAATAGTATTGCAATGTTATTTGAAGTTCCAGTTCGATGACTTCTGATGTCTGGAACTTTGATTTGCCTTTCAACGGGTTATTTTAAACTCAAATATGTTGCGAAGAAGGAAGCTTTCCAGCATAAGTTGGTAGCATGCATGTCCATACCTTTTTTTAGTGATCATATTTGACAATTAAGAATTGTTTAAATCATGCATATTACTTTGCTAGCATTTCAGAATTGAATCTGTTTGTTAAAAAAGCAAACACAACTAATGACAATGTGGAACACTAACATCATAAAAACCATAAATGCATTGTCCAGCCAGTTTGCTAACTATGAGCTGCAAAATGTAAGGATGGAAATGCTATTATATAGTTCTCACTACCAGACTTAAAACCTTGGAAAGCAATAAATGGTGGCAAAGAAAGCTACTCCCAGGATATATAGCATTGCGCATAGCTTTGATTGAATATTAAGTTGGGCAAACATATCTATCAGCATTACTGCTCCAGATTAAGAACCAAAAACAAAAACCTCAAAAGAGGTTATAAAGATACCGAGCAACATTTCTGTAATTTCTTAGCATTAGAAGTATATTTTGCTTAATCCAAAAGGCGGCACGCAGAAACACAGCCACATAAGCTCACAAATTTTCAAAGATGCACTGTATAAAGATACAAATGTAGTGTAACCAAGGAGCTCATGAAACGATTGGGCATCACATAAAACCTAGTTAAGTATTCGACAAATACTAAAGAAACTCAGTGGAACTATTCAAATAAAAAGTTGAAGCAAGAATAGGGCAAACTATATACAAAATTTACATACCGTATCATCAGTTCATAGTAGATCCGCTTTAACTCCAACAATGATGGTATATCAGCAGGAGCCTCTTCAACAACATTATCACCTTCCTTTGGTTTCTTCTTCTCCTTCGAAGTATCAGCATCAAAAACCCTTGGACTAATCTTCCTTGAGAGAATTTGTGCACGAACATAATCTTGGCGGTCAAGGCATAGACGAACCTGTCCCAACAAAATTGATGCCCCATTAGAATTAAAACAACCAACAACAAAAGCCTCAAACTTAACAGATCAAAGATAAAAAGGTCAATGGTCATCCATGTTCCACAAAAGCAGGATCCCCGGTTAAGGAACCTTAGTTACAATCATATCATGCTTCATTAATTGCATATCAAAGACATTTTAAGCATCCAATTTCTTTGCTTAATCTCAAAGACATTACCTAAACTTAAAGTACAAGCAACAAATAACGAGAAAACACAAACAAAAATACAAGATGCACATACTTGCTCAAGAATGAAAGCAATTTTCTCAGTTTTTGCCATAGCACCAAAAGTTTCCACCTGCAACCCAAAAACATAAAAATACATCAATCTTCTTACACGCTCTATGAAGTAAGGAAGCAAACACTACAAACTTACTGCAACTTCTTGCATCAGATCCGCAGCTTCAGCTATAAGCCCTTGCTCTTCCTTAATCTTAGCTAGTTTCCTAATCAACCTTGCTCTCTCAATTTCAACATATATCTACACGTCATATAAATAAACAAGCTTACTGAAATAACACCAGCATAATTCATAGAAACAGTCATATTTACCCCCACATTAAATAATCAAATAAAAAACAAAAATATATAAAAAGGATCATGAAAATCAGTCAGACCTTGCCAGCAGATACACTGTTAAGTGTTTTAATAAGTTCGATACGAGTATCAAGATCCAGCGTCTCGTCAATGTATTGCATTGCTTGCTGGACCATTGCAGTTACAGCCTACGCCAGGAAAGAAAAAAAAATCAAAATCCACCCAAAACAATCATAGCACAAAAATTACCTAATTTAATTGAATTTATTTGCAAACTAATTAAAATGAACATTACCTGTTTGAGTTGACCACGTTTTTTAGAGAGAAGGATAATTTGGTCATTTAGAGCTTTCCAATCTTTAGCTTCGAAGCAGAGTTGGAGAATTTCGGTGACGGCTTTCTTAGTGCCGGTGACGTCTCCGGCGAGCCTCATCTGCTTTTCGACGTTCTGCAGTTGCTCAATCGCCGCTTCCAAATTCGCTTTTCCCTCCTGATTGATTTGTTTTTTTCATAAATTAAAACAAAATCACAAAATGAAGCGAAATTGATAGGAGAAAAATGATTCAAACAATCTAATTTTAGAACTGAGAGAGAGTCTTACCATCTTAAACCAGAGAAAGTTCTGTTCAGTTCAGTATTTTACGAACCCTAGAAGAAGAGGAGGAGGGGGTGGTGTTTTTGTTGAGAGAAAGTGAAGACTGAAAAAATGCCTTGTGTGCTTTTTATGCACTAAAACCCCTTTTACAAGCAAGAATTGATTTGAATAAACTATTTGTTTAGTCCCTAGCTCTTAGAAACATTATAATCTAGTCCCTTTTGTTTGAGAAACCAGTCGACTCGTTATTTTCTTGTCCTTTTAATTTAGTCCTGTGCTAGTTACCATTTATAATTTAATATTTTATTTTCCTAAAATACACTTACTTTAAGTCAAGATTTCCAGCATTACAAGCCCGAAACAAACCAAATAGGCATTTCCGAAAGGTAGCTTGGATATTTTATTTTTTTTAGTTTAATATGGGTGTTCGGGCCAGCTTGTGTGTACCTCAACTAATCTCACTGGTCCTGAAGTTAATGACCATGTAAGCTTCCAGTGGCCATCATATAAGCAACCACAAGACTTGAACCTGAGACCACAGAGGGAGCAAACCTCTTGGTCCCAAACTCTTATTACTGGGCCACCACCTAGATAGTTGGTAGCTTGGGTATTTTGATAAAGTTAGTTTATTGTCTACCATGATAAAAAATAAATAAATTATGATTTTCAAAATTAAATCATATAATTTATGGATTAATTGTGTTATATAGATAAGCTGGGTTCGACTACCCATATGCCTTTTATTTACATTTTTTTTTAAGACAAAGCTTTGTGCAATGGACCTTATATGATAAAGCAAGTGGGGGTGATCAACCCTGATTTCTCTAACTTTTTTTTATATTCTTTTCAAGATAAAAAGCCTATTTGAAAGTGTGGTTACGGTTGTTTTTCAAAATATTTTTCATTCCAAAATATATTAAAATGATATTTCTTTATTTTTTAAAAATCATTTTTAAAATCTGCACATCAAAATAATTCAAAACATAAAAAAATTTGAATTTTTTAGAAACGTGGATTGGCCCGCGTTTCCAAACACTCTTAAAGTTAGAATACACCTAGATTAGAAAACACAAAATATTGCAATGTCTCCTATGTAAAAACTTGATCCATCATCAATAATGAAAAAACATAAACAATGATGTTTATCAAGAATCATTTATACAAATTTTTACAATAAGTATCAAAAGATTAAAGTAAAACCCTTCAATTAAAATCAAGTGTTCATAAAATCGAGATAAACATTAATTTTTGAATGAAAAAGCATGAATTCCTAAACCTAATGATCTAATACCATGTATAAACAGTTCTTTAATTACAAACATGAACAATCAAATTTATAAATCATAATAAGAAATCACCATTTACACAGTGCAATGATAGACATGACTAGATATATTGCTCTTGCGTCGCCGCTGGTCGAACAATTGTTTTATGTAAAAAAAATGATATGTTAAGAAAAATTCAAGTCTCAAGTCATTGGTCAAAGTGACAATTTAATTAATACAAAAAAAATTGATAAAGAAAAACAACAAAAAAAAACCCACACCCGAGTCTATTTAGATTATCAAATAACTCAATGTTAACCTAACTAAAGGTAAATTAGGGGAAAAAAAAGAGTCAAACTTAAAAAAAAAAACAGAAAATATCAGCTTAATAGGAGGGGGACCAAGTAAACTTAAGCAAACCTCCTAAACTTAATCCAATATAAAAAACTTGCAACTTGGTAAATCATAGATCCTAATTCAACCAATAAACTTGAATGTTATCCAATTTAATTTTGAAGAATGAAATCATTGAAAAAACTATTAATAAAAAAAACTTGCAAAAAAAAAAACAAATAGCAAAAAAAACGAGAGGGGGCTAAAATTTGACCAAAAAAAACCTAATAAGGATGAAATCTATAAACAATTATATATCCCAAACAAAAAAAATTGTAATTAAAAGAATTAGAACCAAGGTTGAAAGATTAAAAAATCATAGGGGGTGAAATTAAAAATCATTTGTAATATGATAGATTATTTATATATTAAAAAATGGTAGAGTGACAAAAAAAATTATTAAGGGCTAACCCAACAGAACCATGTTATTCTAGGATTAAGACAACAATAACATTTAAGAGAATGATGAATTAGGTGTTCCATTAATTATATCAAATAATATAAATAATCACACTAAGCACATATAACACAATAATCAATAATATTATTAAAGTGCTTAAAGTAAAGAGATAAGGGAAGAGAGATTGCAAACTCAGTTTTTAATGCGGTTCGGCAAGCCTACAACCACACTTCAAGTACCAATCGTTCTTAAATATTGTACTCTTTTACTAATCCAATAGAAAGATACAATGCCCTTGATGAATCCACACCAAGCAATTACATCACTTGAAGATGTCCCCTCTTCAAGATTTTTCCTTTGATGACAATACCTCACAAATACCAAGAGTTTATCCAGACTCTCAAGTGTTTACAATTATGATTTGTAGACAACAAGATTTACTTTCTAAAAGAGTAAATTATACAACTAAAAACCATAATATTTATAACTCACTCAATAGTACTTAGGATGATTGAAGATATGTAAATGTAATGAGTATGAGATTTTATATTCTTATGTTAGAATATAAAAATTTAATTTAACACAACTTAGAGTATGTTAGTATTAATGATTTCTAGTTAGGTTTTTTTTTGGACTAGCTTCTGTACCATGGATGTTTAGAACCTCTCTTTTATTTTGCATAAAAGAGAACTATATATATGTTTCTAAAAGAAACTAGTTGTTTATAGCCGTTGGAATGCCTCTAATGACTAACGCGGTCGACCAATTTAAATAACCATATCATTGGTCACACAGTTCCTGTAAAATTCTCAAGTGTTCATCACGGATGAACAATGATCGACCGGTTCACTTGGTATACCTAAGCGGTTGACCAGTTCAGCTTAAAAACTAGTTTTGCCAATTTCAAACCTGGTGAAACTTGAACCGATTAAATATATATCAATGTGAAGTTTTGCTTATTGATTAAGATATAAAGATTTAACAATAAGCTCTAAAATGAATCTTTAACAACTAAGTCTTCACTTGAAAACATATGTAAAAACCAAACAAACCCGAACAAACATCCTAAACATGGTCAAATCTTAAAAAGCTCGCAACTTATGAAACCCTGAATCTGGGTCCTATCAAGAAGTTTATTATAAGCCAATTTAAAAATATAAAATTTAAAAACTTGTAAAAGAAAAAAAAATAACAAAAAAAGCCTCGAGCAAGATGAGCAACCAACCTGGGTCAACAAATTAAACACTTGACCCAAGACATAAAATTTGGATGACCCTGTAAATAGGAAAGCAAAAAAAATACCCGCAAAAAAATATTAAAAAAAATGCTTAAAAAAATATGAAAGTCAACTCGGGTTAATTCTTCAGATCTATAACTCGGGTCATGAGACCGAGGTGATCCCATTAAAGACAAACCTAAAAAAACAAAGAAGCAATATTATGAATCAAACAAATATTGAGGGATGAAATTGAGAAAAAAATCAATTAAAAAAACAATGCAAAAAAAAACAATTAAAATAATTATGACTAAATTCGACATAAAAACTAAATGAAATTAAATATTTAGGGATGAAATTATAAAAAAACAAATCCATTAAGAAAATAATTAAAAAAATTAGGACCGAATTTGACTTAAAAATTAAATGAAATAAATGTCTAGGAGTGGAATTGAAAAAAAAAAAAACAAATCAATCAAGAAAATAATTCAAACAAAACAAATAGCAATTAAAAGAATGATGGCTAAATTAAAAATAAATTAAAAAAATCAAATAACCATGGATGAAAATGTAAATAAAATCCAATTATAAATAATCAATGTAAATAAAACAATTGTAAATAAGAGAAGAGAGACTGAATCAAAAGAAAAAATAAATTGATGAGTTGTTATGATTTTTTGCATGACCAACATGCAATCCAAGGAAGAAAGAAAAGGAAAAGAAAGAAAGATAAGAAAAATAATTTTGGGTCAAACCACGTCGAACCACCATACACGCGTCACCTAGAGAGGAAGATGATGCCGAGATGAATCAAATGAAGCGGTACAATCACGGTTACAACCACTAGAGCCAAATATGCATCACCAGAAGACGATGGAGCGGCTGATGCGTGTGAGGCAAGCATCAATAGCTTTTTTGTTTTTTTTTATTTGTACAAAACCAAAAAATCCCTCAGGACTAAACAATAATAACAAACAAAACATGATAAATTACAACCAAGCCCCTGAAACCAAGGGTAAAAATTTTGAAAAGTAAGGATAACATAGTAATTCTACTATTCTATCAAATATAAAAAATACAAAAACACCCTTGTGCAAAAGATATTGGATTATTTTATTCAATGGTTATATTAGTAATTTTATTGTGCATTAAAAAATAAAATTATCAAAATAACCTTGCATAATCCTTAAAAGATAATTATATCAAGATAAAAAGACCAACCTATTCCCAAAACCAAGTTAAAAAATTAAATAACCAAGAAACAAATATAGTAATTACACTATCACAATAAATAGTAGTCGTGGAATACAACAATCTCGCTGGCTAGGGAGATTAGTTTATTAAATAACAAGGAGAGTAATACAGTAATTAATAAATAATAATTTATATCTTGAGACACAATAATATCTCTACGGGATCAATTTTATATATGTATAATTTATGCAATACATGGCACAGTGAAAATAGAAAGAAATCAACCATTACATGAATCGCATTACATAATAGTGATCATGTTCTCGTATGCACACAGAGGAAGAATACAACGTGAATTCATGATAATAATAAATTGATATATTAATCCTCAAAGTCAAAATCTTAATTGGATTCTTTCCTCCTTTCTACCACGGCCATCGTTGATGGATTGGATTTTTTCCCATCATTCAGTTCTATGGTTATTTTTTTGTAGCTTACAAGGAATTGGATTTCTCCTTCTGAATTCACTTTTTCTCTCTAAAAGTTGAATTTTCCTCTATTACGCGACTCGCAGTAAACCACCCATCATGCCAAACACCGACGGTACCATCTCCTTCGCTGAAGAGGGCAATGATAATGCCATGAAAAGTGGTTTAGATTCTTCTATAAATTGTTGGGTTTGTATAGACGCGTTCGATTGATATAGAGACATATATCTAGTGTGGCTGTCAGCTCAAAGACTGTAAATTCTCTCACTGGACTTTATATCGCTTTCTTCCTCGTCGACTCGCCTCTCATCAATTATGGCATGTCTTTTAGAATCCACTCATGATAAAGTGAGTTGCTAATAATATATATATTCTAATCTTCTTGATGGTTTTAACGATGAACTTTCTTCAATTCTTCACCTGGGAAGAATGATCATATATATAAGATGATGTTGATTTGATTTTGTACCATTCTTATTGTCTAACAATATTTGTGTTGGCAATTCTTTTCCTTTCCTTTACCAGATGTATGGAGGATTATTCAACTTTGTTATTGAGGATACTTTCATGTTTACTCCTTCGTTCTTCACTGCTTGCAAGAGTGATAAATACAGATGGTCACTGGATGTTTTGCAGGGCTTCCAAATGTTCCTTACCCACAATATTATGCTCTTGCTGTCCCTTCTCTCCACTTTTTTCTTGCTGTCTACGGCATTATACGTTTTATAGGTACTTTCATTATCATTCATCATTGGTAGATTTTACGTGCTTTTATTGGGTTTGTTTTCAACAATTGCATCAAATTTGAAAGAAATTATTGTACATCGATCATACTGATCCACCCTAGAGTACTGTAAGGGTGATGATTGATTATAGGTTTACTGCAAAATGTATTCATTGGATTCAGGATAATCTTCTGGTTCTAAAGCTCTTGTTTTTTATGTTGGAGATGAGAGAAACCTGACCCCATTGCCATCATTTGCATTTCCTTTGAAGGGCAAGATAACTACTTTTCCATCAGTTATGATAGTTCTTGATTGAAATAATAATTGTTTGAAACTTTCAAAAAGATTCATCCGTAACTAGGGGTTTAATGCTTTATTTGAGGCCATAAATTTGTTTCACATTTAAGTCGATCGCTTCGTTGTAGTAGTGGAGGTTTGCGTTGCTGAAAATGGAGGTTGATCGGTTGTGAACAACTTACTGGCGACTTAAATGAAGAAAGAAGAGAGAAAATTCCCGTTGTACTATTATTAATTTGATAAAAATGAATATTATATAATTATTAATTTTAATACTTAATATAAATTAAAGTAAAAAAAAATAATATCTGATTATTA